>JACCDV011030473.1_pt1 | contig 34132 bp, 25 predicted proteins | sample 7446131 | NCBI WGS metagenome assembly JACCDV01 (sample SAMN15323448, study PRJNA562643) | freshwater metagenome | isolation source: river surface water | place: USA:Blue River Watershed | collected 2017-08-17
ATCTTGCCGTCCCCCGCGCCCAGGTCGACCACCTCGTCATCGGGTGACACCTGCGCCACCGTGAGCATTTGAGTCACCAACTCATCGCGTGTGGGCAGCCACATCACGTCTTTGCCCATTTGTCCCAACTTGGGGGCGTAAGTTGAAGTGGGGGTGCTGCTGCAAGCGGACAACAGCACGACCACCAATGGCCAGAGGCGGAAAAACAAGGGCATAGGCTGAACCCAACGTGCGGGGAATTAGAAATGGGGAGGTTAACTGGGTTTCAGAATGACGCCAGCCATGGGTGTGACAGGGTCAGTCTGCATGGCTGTTGACGTCGAGAGGTGCCAATTTCGTCTTTTCTGCTGAAGCCCATTGGTGGTTGTGGAGCAACATAACGTAAGTGTTTGATTTCATTAGGCTTCAATCCCACCCAATCATTCAAAGTTGTAGGCGTGGCCCATTGAAACTTGTACTTTTATCGAAACTGGCTCACTGCGATCGGTTTTTTGGGTATCCCAACAACTCCTCGACCCACCTAGCCTGTGAGCTGAATGTCTTACTTGCAGCGATAGCAGACATAGGCTTATTGCGGAGGCGGACTGATACCTGCCAGTTGCAGACATCAGGACAAGACCTCTATTCGGTGGAAGCGGCACGGAGCAGCAACAAATTCGCTTAGTAGGTTAGGTCCCTCGGATAATTAGTGGGACCACCGGCAATGCAGTGTTCTCCTCAGGTTTCGATAAAGATAGATGTATTGACCGGCGCGGTAATCATGTCAGCAATCGGAGTGTAGAGATCGACGTCAGTTTCAGGCGTACGTATAGAGACGATCAGGCTGTACCGGGCGGGGAGGTTGTAGCGCTCCTGAGCGGGGCGTGTGCGCCACCAACCCTTTGAGGGATAAACGGCGACAAAGCCGCGATTTGCCAACTCGGCGGCGGTTCCGCGCCAGATGTCCTTATGCAGCGAACCGCGATGCCGCTGCTTATCGCCAAGAATCCAGTTTGGGTCTTTGGGATCAATAGGAGCTCCGTCGTCTTCCAACTCCGCCGCCGCGTTGATCCGGGCAACGAAATCTGCGGTCGTCGTATCTAACGGGCGCTGCACGTCAAAGCGCAGTCGATGTGATGGGAAGTGGAACTTCGAAGAAGTCCCCCGTGCAGACGGATTCGGCTCAATAAAGTATGACAACGTAATGCTCAACTCTACCTGCGTGTCTGGCGGCAATGCCAGTAGCTGTTCCCTCGGCCAAGGCAGCGTATGCAAGTTCATGTCGCGGGTGACGACCCCTCGACCCGTCACCTTCTTAAATGGGTGCACTTGATCTTCTACGATTAAGGTTAGCGAATTACCTGCACTCCATAGCGCCCGTTCTAGATTTGGTACTCCCCAGCCACAATGGCGAATCAAGTTCACGTAGTCGGACTTTGTAGGCATGTTATGGGCTGGCAAATAGCCAGCACGCATTGCACTCGTCCACTCTGCTGAGTGAACGATGAGCGCTCGAATAGTTTCGGGGCGCAGCGCCGGATACGCAGCCATCAATTGCGCGGCCATACGCGCCCCCAGCGCGGAAGCTGCGCTGGTGGCGTTGGTTGTTGTGAAGAGACGCTCCAGGGGGGCGTTGTGCGTGGTCAACAGATTGAGGCTGTTTATTCCGATGGAGCCAAACGCGTTTCTTCCTGCATTGCCACCCTCAAAGACGACGTCGGGCTTAAGCGGCCATGCTGAGTTCCAACCGTTCGAAGTCCGGGAATATGGACTGACACCGCCCTCTGGAGCAACGGGGACATAGCCCTGAGCATCAGCTTCGGTAATGTTGACCTTTTCTGTATAGGCGCCCACCGTAAGTGCATTCCAGGCCTGCCCGGGATCGCGAATACCACGCGTACCCAACCCTGCTGGATATGTATCCCAAGTTTGAGCGTCCTCCGTGTTGCCGGCACAAAGAACGAAAAGGCGCGGAAACTGACCATTCCCATCGTAGTCACTGGCAAGGCGATCTACCGTCGCAGACCAAGCCGACGGCCGCCCTTTGTCGCGATCATCGCTAGATGTAACGGCCGATGTGAACACACGCGGGCGGGCGGGTGCCGCGACTTCCGGGCGCGCCACGGCTTCGGCAAAAAGATAGCCATGTTGTCGCGAATCTCCGGCATTTGCACCCTGATGCGGCGTAAGCTTGACCGATTCCAGCCGATGCGCCACCAGCAATGGCCCGTTCGACTCCAAGGCTGCAGCAATGTCTCCAAAGGCGACGAGCCCGGCAAGACCAGTGCCATGATTTGCCGTGTCATCCACTCCCCAAGCAGGTTGGACTGCGTACAAGTCTGCAGCGGAGAGGAATGGCGAGAGCAACGGGTGCCCTCGATTCACACCAGAATCGAGAAGGCAAACGCGAGGGACTGTGTCATCCTCTGACGCAACCGTCAACCTAGCAAGTGTCTCAGCTGACCACTCCTGCTGTTCGACTGGCATCATGCCATCAAAGAACTCCGCAGTTTCCTTCGCACGGCGAAGTTCCGCAACGCAGTTGAGCGTCAGAACCGATGTTGCGAATTGCTGCTGAGATCCGTACATCAGAACGACGGACCGTTCAGGGAAGCTGATGTGATGCTCGCTGACCTGACAATTTGCCATAGCTGCGAGCTTTCGGAAGTCCGCAAGCACCGCATGTCGTTCGCCGCGGACGGGTAGCCAGACCTCCCACCAAATTGACTCCGCTGTGTCTTGCGGTAGTAGTGCCAAGTCGTCTGTCCACAGTGCACGAATCTCGGCGCTCCGAATAGCAAGAATCGTGTCGAGCAATGCACTGTGATCCAGCGCGTGGCCATTGCTTTTCTTACGCTCGGCAAGATAGTCCGCCACGTAGTTCTCAAAATGGGCCAGCTTCCCATCAGGGACAAATACGTTTGCGTAGGTCGTGTTGCCTTCTGTACGAACGCTTAGTAGTTCGATTTTCTTGCGTGGATCTTTTCCACGCTCCAAGCTGAGGCTCTCGAAGGCAAGTGCAACGTCGGGTTGTCCAACGAATTGGACTTGCAGCCCAAGCCCACTTTCTAGTCCTTGCTCCTGCTGAACCTGACGCGCATGTTGGGCAATTGGCTTGAGCGCGTTCAGTTGGGCTCGGAGAGACGCCGAGTGTTGCGCGCGGTCCCGTTGGGGTACATCATTATTAGACCCGCCACCACCAGGCGCGGTGAACGCCTGAGGGGTTGAGGTATTCGCTAGAACAATGTGGGGGCGCTTATTGAGAGTGTAATCCGGCATGGTTGGACGAGTGCTTCGAGTTATATGCCAGCTTTGCGTTGACGAGTCGGCGTTCCCCTAACGCCTTCCCCAGCTCAGCTGGTTGCACTTTATCTTGATCATGCAGGATTGCATCCTTAATGGCGGCATCGACAGCACGACAAATTTCAGCATGGCTAAGCCCTTCGGCTTGCCTCCGAATTGCTTCCGTTCGGAACGGCTTGGGAGCAAACCAACCGATACGTGAACGAATGAGCTCGCCGGCCTGGGTTGGCGACGGCAAGTGGTATTCAACAACGTCGTCGAATCGGCGGAACAATGCGTAGTCAAGAATCTCAGCGTGATTTGTCGCTGCGATAATCAGGCTGTTGGACGTGTCCTGTTCGATCATCTGCAAGAAGCTGTTTAATACCCGGCGAATCTCGCCTACATCATTCGCCATGCCCCGCTGAGAGCCAATAGAATCAAACTCGTCGAAGAAGTAAACGCCACGGATATCAGTCACGGTGTCGAAGATTTGCCGAAGCTTTGCCGCTGTTTCGCCCATAAACTTCGTAATGAGCGAGTCTAGACGGACCAGAAACAAGGGTATGCCCAGCTCTCCGGCCAGCGCAGCGGCTGTCATTGTCTTACCCGTCCCAGGTGGTCCCACGAGCAGCAACTTCCGGCGAGGCGAGAGTCCATGCTCTTTGATGCGCGCAAGCTGCCGCTGTTCTTTGATTACTCTGTACAGCTGTGTCGAAGCCACATCGTCCAACACCATATCCCCCAACCGGTTCGCCGGATGAGACACGGTGAGCAGATTTGCCAATTCACTCTTCGGCTTAGCAACACTGCCTATCGCGACCAGTTTGCCTGATGGGTCTTGGCTGATACGTGTTTTGGCAGCGTCAATCAGATATCGCAGTTCTTCGGCTAACTTGACGTGACCGAGCTTCGCTTCATGCGCAGCCACTTGCATAGCGACCGACAAAAACTGTCCATCATCGCGACTGATGTGTGATTTGATGAGCGCCTTAAGTTGGTCAGAGCTGGCCACAGGGAGAAGTCCGGTTGCAGTTACGAATTAGATATTACTACCCAGCATTGTGCATCCTAGGAGCAGTCGGCAAGCGCGTTTCTGCGACTAGAAGCGTGAATCTGGTCGTATTTCGACGTATTGGCAACAAGGGGTACCTATCCAAGAGTGGGTTATGTCCGTTTTAGCGTTGCTCAACGGCGATACTGCGTGTCCGCTTTGAGTCGGTTAAGCCGGAGGCTTGTCGCTTAGCTACGACCGCTACCAGCATATTCCTGACTATCAAAAAAGCTGCATCTGAGATAGCTGTGGATTTGGGCTTGACCACTGCCGGGCTTTGTAAATCCCACCCAGCTTGACCAAAAGTGATTGCGCCAACGATTTGTCTGCTGGGGTTGCCCAACCCGACATGCATTCCGCGATCATATTTACTACCGGATTCCGCGAAGACAACTCGAACCAACCGGGATCATTGGTTTCGAGCTGACGCGCCAAAATGTCCGCCAAGATCAATTCATTGCGAGCTTTGCACAGCAGCTGAGTAGTTGCTTGCAAAGTCTGTTCATGCAGTCTGAATTTCTTGGCGGCAAGGCCCAATGCCGATGTGATCAAAAGCCCGGCATTCAAGCTCAATGGCCAGACCATGCCCATAAGTCCCTCATGCTGACTCGATCCTTGAAGTGCAGACATAGCCGATGACCTCACTGACTTTTCGGGGTGGGCGGATTGGATGCTCAATCCCAACCATTTGGCAAATTCGACCTCAAGTTCTAAAGCTGGAACTTTCGGGCCATCAAGCACCGCCGAACAGCTGCAAACCTCTCCGCCTGATCGCGACCAAGAAATTTTCTTTCCGCACCCTTTGCAGACATCTATCAGGACAAGCCGATGTTCAGAGCAAGCGGTGACTGCAGCAAAGTCCCAACTAAGTTTTAATCGCCCGCTGTCTCGAATACATACCGGACAAATCCGAGGAAAAGTACGGTTGATGAATGAAGGCTTACTCAGCTGATAGCCCGCATAAATGTGCCGCCCCGGCCTGTCTCCATAGGCTGCTGAACCTAAGGCGAATCTCAGATATTCCACAGATGCACCAAACGTCATAGACAAGAACTGGTCATCAGTCTCAGAAAGAAGACTGGCACTACCTTTTCCCATAAGCTTCTTTAGCTCTCTCAGGCCTGGAATAGCATTAAGCTGTGACATGCGTAAGGCGTAACCTTGGCCAGATTCTTCGGGCGCAATCTGCTCCCGGATCGGAAAAAATAACCCGACTTTGGTATCTTTCCGATCAGGAACATGTGCCCAATAGGACTGGGCTGTCATGATTTGGCAGGCTCGGCGGCTTCGGCGGCAAGGCGGTTTGCCGCTCTTTGCCTATTTTTTTCAGCACGATAAATGCCGACTGCTTTAGCGACCTTGATCCGAGAGAATAGATTCAGATTTCGGTATTGCTTCAGTCCATTTGTTCTCGGCGCCCAGAATGGGACTGGTTCAGGAGTAAAACCGAACTTGAGTTTCCATCGAACCCTCTCCTTTTTTACATGCCACAACCAATTCAATATGCTTCTTCTGTCAAAAGGATTGATGTCTGGGGCCTTGTAGCTTGTGTGACGATTCGCATTTTTTTGTACGTCGCCAAAACTTAGGATGTCCTCATACATTGGTTGTCCACAGTGTTTGCAATATCCAAAATTGGGAATGAACACATTTCTTGAATCATCTCTGAGGATGACGCTACCTGTATAAATTCTTTCTTCGCAATGTGGACAACTCGTCAACAATTGACAGCGATGCACTGTGCAATCCCTGAAGATTTCATAGCGCCAGCGCCACCTCAAATATGGCTCCTTGTCTTCTTTGAAGCAAAGCTTGCAAAATCCATAGTAAGGTCGTCCGTCATTTTTCCTTGGCCTCAACTTCACATGGTTATCGCGGAGAAATCTCGGGTCAAGAATGCCATCAAAAAATTGCTTGTACTGAAGTCCCGCTGCCAGCAGTAGGGCATGGGTATCTTGATCCGTCACGCCTTCATCCCAGTCATTGTTTTTTAACTTGGCCTTGACCAACTTTTCTACCGTAGCGAAGCCATAGCCATGAGAATTGCATAGACGTATCACCCATGATGCGATGCTCTCTCCAGGAAAAGGGGCTGGCGCAAATGGAAAAATCACTTCCGCATTTGTTGAATTTTTCATCATCCACACCCACTATCTTTGAAATGTATTGATGAGTGATGGCATGACACCAAAATTTTTGAAGTAGCCATACGCCAAATCCTGCTGCTGCATGACTCGACTTTCTCGACCAGCAGCCGATATCGCCGCATAGACCAAGATGCGCTTGAGCGTTCTAAGATTTCCTTGCGTTGCTTGATAAAGCTTCCTAGACATTGCAGTGGTAATGATTTTCATATCCACCAAATTCACTGCTCGAACAAAACCATCCAGCAAACTGAGCCAACGGTCATCGCACCTAAACGGTTCAATCACAAAATTCACACTCGCACGACTCGTAAATTGCGGATTGATAAGACACAACCTCTCGATTCCCTTAGTGCCCGCACATATGATCGGAAAATTGTGTTTATCCATCCTGACCTTCAGCCAATCTGTAACACCTCTGGAAGTTATTTCTCGATTGCCCTCAGTGACATGTTGTGCTTCATCAATCGTGACCAGAACGGGCGCCATTCGTTCAAGGGCATTGTTAACCATCGCATTCATCGTTTCCAGCCTCGCTCGCGATGGCAGCATGGGGTATCCAACCGCTTTGGTGAAAAAACCAGCCATCCGAATCGGATCCACGGTCGAATCCAGTTCTATATTCAGACATCGACTATCACCCATGGCGCTTTTCGTTCGTCTGTCCACCTCTTGCTTGATGACATCCAATAACTTGGTTTTACCCATGCCTGGTTGAGCTTCGATCAAGATGCCTGCAGGCATCTTGATAGCCTGCATTGCAATAGCCATTTCGACTGCCTCCCGCATGATGAGATCTACCGTGTCGTATTGGATCCAGCACGAATTCACTTCCTGACCTGCTTTGAGTTGATGGTCGCTATAGCCATTGGTATCAGACAGATTCATATGCTTGCTCGTCATCAAATTTGAATGTTTTGAAAGGTGTGATCTGCTCAAAATTGAGCTTGAGCATTTCACTGGCTTCAGGGACATCAATGGGTGTCTCCTCCCTGGTGTTAGTCAAGCGTGCAGAAGTCAAGTTTTGAAGCCTGATTAAGTCAGCTTGCTTTTTGAGAGCTTTGCCTCGTGATGTCGCAACTTCCCATCGATCCTTGAGCTCCATCCGCGCGCGATAGAGCTCATCCTCAGCATTGGTCATCTTGAGCTTGTTGCCTGCGTGCTTTCTTATGATTTGATGCTGCAGCAGTGAAAGACCGTTGCCATAGTCGCCATAAGGTCGCACCAATGGAACCTTGATCCAAATCTTGTTTTTTTCAAGGTAAATATGGCATGAGCTAATGTCATCGGGAACAATCCGAATCTCTGTTCGAAACGATTGCCTGTATGTCCGACAATAGTCCTGCAGCTCGGGGCTGTTGTACCGAAGGTACTGCATGACTAAGCCATCCCTGCCAATAGTCCGCTCATAGGAGATACCCATCGAAATATCGAGGTACTGCGTGGATACCGGCATTGTGATGGGTGGCATGCTTTCCACCCCTTCAGTCCACAGATCGATGGGCCGTGTCAACGTATCCCTGTTGATATGTCGGGGATAGACATCCACAACCCATTTGATCAAACCCTCACACAAGTCATCAAACATGATGGAGGCCGTTTTCTTGGGATCTGGTGCCTGTGCGTTTTTGACGGGCGCGTACACCTTGCCAGCCGCAGGGAGAATTCGGCAGATTTCCCTCATCGTGCGCTCAATTGAAGACTTCAACCACGGGTGACGCACAGGGTTGTAGATGAAGTCTGACTGCAATTCCCAGCCGATACGTCGGAATCGGTCGGAGTGCATTTCCTTGCCGTTGTCCATAACGTACATCTCTGCGACTCCATAAGCCGTCCAGAAATTTGACAAACCACCGACAGCATCGCAGATGACGTCTTTGGGTTCAATGGACATCTTCAGTGCCGAGGCCACGCTACTGGTTGATGGCCCATAAAAGCTCACGTGTATACCGACAACATACTTTGAGTAGCGATCAATCAGTACAGTGATCCAGGGCCGCCCAAGCGGAATACCTGACCTGGGGTCAATCACCCATACATCCAGAAGCGTGTGATCAATCTCTACCCGCTCCATGACTCTGGTGCTCTGATCACCATGGATGCTGTAGCGCCACTTGTTTTTCGCGTAAGCAGTGCCGTAGCGATGTCTGTCGACCAACATCTTGGGCAACTCCCCAACACGCCTTTTCAAAGTGTTGATCGATGGAATCTCAAGCGCACTGCCTTCATTCAAATTCAGAGCCCGAATCTCTCTGACAAGATAGTCATAAGAGCCGTTGATTGAATCGCCTTTGATCTTCAGATATCTCCTTCGCAAAACCTCATCGATGATTTCTTCGACTCGGCCATCGATTCGCTTGCTTCGCTTAGCTACGCCCCTCTTGTCGATGAGCATGAATGCGTTTGAGCCGCTTTTTTTATAAGTCGTTATCCAGTTCCGTACAGTTGATGCAGATGGCTTTGGATAAGTACGCATTGACAGTGGGCTCTCGCCTTCTGTTTGAATGCATTGATAAATGCGTTCGATCAACTGTGCGATCTGCTTAAGCGCATTTGCAGGTACATGAGCACGAATGGACGCACGCACATATTTCAACTTGTGTGCAATCTCGTCCTCTTGTGTCTCGGACAGATTGCTCGGCAATGTGATGAGGTTTTCTGCATCCAGCTTATGCTGACTTTTCTGCGCTGACGCCCTGGCCAGTTGATACTTGCCTGCTCGAATCGCCCTGTAATTCTGACCGATCGTCTCTGTCAGATACTGACCGTTGTCTGTGTACTCAAATTGAACCTTGTTCAGATCGATCCGATTCTTGAACACCATCAACCTGTCACCGTGCCGTAAGACCAAACCACGCGCATAGCTGATCATGGCAGTTCTCCTTTTCCGTGTTGATGGCGACAGGAGTTTCCATGTTCATTTCAATGCCAGGCGGAATCCTTAGCTCGTGCCTTGCCACCATGCTCCATATCAATGCGTCACTGAGGCCACTGGCCAGCAAGTCTCTGAATTCAACATACTTCTCCGTGTAATGCTCGAACTCCTTGAGGCAAGCTTGCGTTTCGTTTTCACTGAATTGCATGCGCGCATAACGCATCAGCAAAATGGCTTTCTTGCCAAGCTCGTCCTTGTCTATTTGCTTATCTGTGACCACAAGAAACTTTTCACCGCGTGAGGAAAAGTACTCCTGCGCAGCTTTTAACCGCTCTTCATGTTTGTTCAGAAAGACTTCTGGCTTGACTTCGATGTAAGTCCAATCGCTATCTTTGTAATCGAGCCTGAAATCTGGTGTGTAGCGTGAACCCGTTTCTGTATCTAGTTCAACCGTGATCGGCTGATGCACGATGTCAGAGATGATCGGGCAGGCGAGTGCCGACATCACAAAACGGCGCTCAAGATGGGATTCGTGGTGAACTGGGTGGTCTAGCAACCACCGTGGATTGATTACGCCCACTTCGCGGTGCGGTGAGCCTGAGACAATTTTTCTGGTCATGTTTCTCTCTGTTGGACATGGACTACCCCCTTCCGTTCGCTTAGCAACAGGAAATTCAGGGCGTGACTTGACGTCGCTACCAACTCAAGAGAAAATTCACCTAAGGGACTCAATCCTAGGTGGCGGGTTTCTCGTCGCTGGCAACGCCGATCATTCGTAAGGGTGGTTGGCGTTTTGCTTTCTAGGGATTCATCTCCTCGTTATTGCTCTTGTTCATTAAGTTGGCGTGCTATTTGAGTTGCTCATTGACTCAATGCAAGCTCGCAGTTGTGCGGGTACTTCTGCGATCTCTGGCTTATCCCGCAGACCCAGTGCCACGGCTATCTTGTAGCTTTGACCACGAGTGGCTTGGTTTTTTTGATTGAGGACTGCATAGACAAGATCCTGACTAAACCCATTGCGCGCGGCCCACTCACGGATGGAGATTCCGTGCTCTGAGAAGGTGTCCTTGACTAGTTGGGGCGTAAGCATAGAATATGTCTGTTTTTGATATACTAATGTCTATTATCAGAACTTGTCAATGACAATCTCATTTCCTCCAATCATTAAAAGTCTGAACGAGCGACTCAAACAAGCACGACTAAAAGTCGGGCTTCTTCAGGCTGAGCTGGCACATGCGGGTGGTGTCACTCGCACCGCCCAAGTGCGTTACGAATCTGGCGAAACAGCACCATCTGTCGACTATTTGCGCGGCATTCAATCTACCGGGGTCGATGTTCCCTTTATCCTCTTCGGGTTGTCAGCTGCCGAGATTTCCTCAGTGCTTGAACCGCCTATTCAATCAACAGCAATAGATTGGCAAAAAATCAAGCAAGCCGTCAATGATGTCGATTCATTTCTCAGGGTCGCTGCCCCGAACTGCCCCGAGGAAAAAAAATGGGAGCTTGTACAACGTGTTTACGAGGAATCTACCCTCACTGACCGCCTGGACCAGACAAAACCCACCACGTTTCAATTGGTAAACAATGCACTTGCTCAACCATGAAACACAACCCGAATTAGATCGTATTGAGTTGCTCAGCTTGGCGCTCTTTGAAGCAAATATTGGGGCTTTTGAAAGCACAGAGCAGCTGAGTCACTTCGTAAGAGCGGCCGATTTGATCTACGAGTGCAACTTCAAGTTGACATGGTGGCATCGTGTGTTTTTCCCCATACTGGCTTTTCGGATCAGCAGGCATCAACATCTAATTCGGACCTCACGAGCTAACCCGGCAATAGAAGATCAATTGCGAAAATCTGTGTCGACTCTTGAGTTTCGAGACAAGGCGCCACCAAGCCGCTACATGCACACCGTAAGGGTGAACATTCTTAAAGGCCAATTTACACATTGGCAAATCCGGCAAGCTTTCAACTCGAAATCAATATCGAAGCGAGACCAAAAACTGGTCATTTCAGCACCACCGAAATTGAAGTCAGTGGTAGCGCGCGTCCTTCAATATCCACTGGTCATCGCGGCTTTCTACTTTGCCTTGTCGGCATCACAGCTTGATTTTTTTTGGGAATCTAATGAACTGCTGATGTTCGATTTTTTCCTCGTTGGATCCCTTGTATGCCACCAATTGGGCGGCCAATGGCTTCATGGCTTCAAGGTTCTTCAAGCTATTTGGCCTTCAGTTGACCCCATTCCACTTTTCTAACATTGCCTTCATTCCCTAGAATATTTTCTGGATCTGAGTGCTGCTTACGCCTGCTTATCTTGCTCCTTGTCATGCGATGCTAATTTCATCAGAGACCCAGTATTTTCGGCACGATCCTCTTTCTTGATTTTGATGGGGTTCTTCTCCCTTACCCACCAACAAGTTCAGCCCCCTTATGGAGCAGGTCAAATTTACTGATTGATTGGCTGGACACCAGTCCAGATATTGAAGTAGTTGTCTCATCAACTTGGCGTTTGACACGCGATCCACACCAAATTCAAGAACTGCTGCCGCAACGCCTCGCTGCCAAGTTAATTGCAACCACCGGTTAAGTCCAAGAAGAACTTTTCGCCCGCCAATTGGATTGCGAACAGTGGTTGAGAGCGCACCGCGAATCTTGGGTTCATTGGGTAGTGCTCAATGACGGCACTTGGAATTTTCGGCCGTTTGAAAAACGCTTGGTCACCTTCAACCGTTCAACGGCATTGATGAAAGCGTCGTCAAACTACTGGAGCAAGCAAGCCGACTTCTTTAATCATTGAAACGTCTCGTCTTGTTCAACTCAGGACACGATCTTATTAAAGGCTTGAAATAAAGCCATTAGCCATGGGAATGGGACTCAATGGCTTTCTTTAAAGCCATTGTTGCAACTCAATCAATCTCCGCGTTTTAGGGGTTTCGTAGCTGGGGTGGTTCAGCTGTGGCGCATGTTGATGCCGATCCAATATTAATCACGTCAGTTTTCGGTCGGCGTCTACACCTGACCCAAGCCCGCGAAGAGTTAACCACCAGCGCCAAGAGGGTAATAAACACCAGATGCGGTCATCAAAAATACTGTGGCCCAGACTCACCGGACCCCGGTTTTTATATGACAGTTGCCAAATGACAGTTCAGCTGTATAATAAAACCATGGACACGACTTTTACCCTTGATCAACTCAGCGGCCTGACCGACTTGCCGCTGCGCACGATCCGCTACTACATCCAGCTGGGCTTAGTGGAGCGGCACGAAGGCGATCGCAAACATGCCCGTTACACCCAGCGGCATCTGGATCAGCTTCTGCAGGTGCGCGCTATGGCGGATCAAGGCATGCCGCTCGAGCGCATCAAGCACGAAATGCAGGGCACCACGCCACCATTGCCGCCCCCAAGGGCTGCCGGTGACATCTCTGTGATCAGCAAAGTCTTCATTGCCCCCGGTGTCGAGTTGCACCTGGAGCCGCAGGCCGCAGGTCTGCCTCCAGAAAAGCTCCGTCAATTTGTCCGCGCCGTCCTCAATCAATGGGAAATCCTTCATGACCCCGAATGACCAAAAAGTAGGCCTCCGCGCCAAGGATGGCCAAGCCCATGTGGGTTTACTGTCGGCCCATGTGACGGGCCGGATCAGCGGTTTGGTGGCGCAAATGAAGGTGCGCCAGATCTACAAAAATTGGTCCGAGAGCAACATCGAGTGCGTCTACACTTTCCCGCTGGCTTGGCAAAGCGTGCTGCTGGGCATGAGCGTCGAGCTCAACGGCAAACGACTGAGCGGTGTGGTCAAGCCGCGCAAAGTGGCCGAGTCCGAATACGACAAAGCCATTGAGAGTGGTGACTTGCCGGTGATGCTGGAGAGGGCAGGCAAAGACTTGTACACGGCCAACATCGGCAACATCCAGCCTGGTGATGAAGTGGTCGTTGAGATCGACTACGCCCAGATCCTCAAAGTCGTGGACGGCGCTATTCGGCTTAGCATGCCGACAACCATCGCACCGCGCTATGGCGATGCGGCCGATGCCGGACTGCGTTTGCATCAGCGCATGACGCCCGATGCCCAGGTGGAACAGCGCCTGTTCATCAGCCTGGAGTTGGACGAAACGCTGAGCGCCGGGATGGTGCACAGCCCCACACACACGATCCACCAGACCCGCCAAGGTGAGATCACCACCTACAGGCTCCATGGCATGGCTTGGCTGGACCGCGACTTTGTGCTCGTCATCGATCGCATCCAGGATCTCAACTTTGCTTTGGCTGCTCCGGATCCGATGCGCCCAGGCGAGTCCACCGTGTTTACGGGCTCGGTTTATCGCCCTGATCTAACACCGCAGCCACGGCCGCTTAACCTGAAAATTCTGGTCGACTGCTCGGGTTCAATGCAGGGCGACAGCATGGTGCAGGCGGGTGACAGCCTGCACTGGTTGCTGGGCCAGTTGAACAGCGCCGACATGGTTTCACTCACCCGCTTTGGCAGCCATGTGGTGCATGAACACAAGCAACTGCAACCTTGCAGCCTCATTCACAAGCAGGTGCTCAAAGCTGGTGTGCGCCGGCTCAAAGCTGATTTGGGCGGCACCGAGATTGACCAGGCCCTGCGAAGCGTCATCCAGATCGAGCGCTTTGACCGTGAAGCGATCAGCGATGCAGCGATTTTGTTGATCACCGACGGCGAGATTTGGGATATTGAAGAGACTATCGCCACAGTGCGCGCCTCTGGGCACCGCATTTTTGCGCTGGGGGTGGGCTCGTCACCGGCGGAGAGTTTGTTGCAAGACATGGCCGAAGTGACTGGGGGTGCCTGCGAAATGGTGACACCCGGCGAGAATATGCAAAAGGCCGTTGAGCGATTGCTGATGCGCTTGCGTCAAAGCCAAGCGGCCGAACAATCAGTTCACTGCGAAGCCCCGATCCTTTGGTGCACCCCGAGCGCGCGCCACGCAACGCCCGGCGAGAGTATGAGCACTTGGAGCCAAATGCAAGTCACACCGGGCGAGCTGGTGGTCAGCACCGGCAAACCTGCGCAGAAATGCCTAGTGCAGTGGTGCGAGCACGTTGAGCTTTCGCGCATTGCAGCGGCGCTGCGTTTGCGAGACATGACCAGCGCCCATGACCGCGAGGCCCTGGCCATGCAATACCAGCTTGTCAGCAGCGAAACCAACCTGATCTTGGTGCACGAACGCGAAGAATCAGAGAAAGCCGAAGACCTGCCCGAACTCCATCAGGTTCGCCCCATGCTGGCGGCTGGCTGGGGTGGACACGGAACGGTGGCCGTTCAGCATTCATCTATTCAGTACATGCGCAGTGCTTGCGTGTCGTTCTCCGCCGAAGAGTCACATTCAAAGAGTATTTCAGTGCCATCCGTTTGGCGTAGCAGCCGCACCCATGCCGCTTTTCGTGGGAACGGCATGGTCAATTCGGGCATGGACGACATTGAGATCCCAGCCTTCTTGCGCAAGCAAACCGACAGCGATCCCGTGCCTGCGTCGACCACCAGCATTAGATCCAGTGCGCCGTCACTGCCGCCCGAGCGCCCCAGCACCACCCAGCTCCGAAGCCCGCAGCCGTCCCGCAACGAATTGGAATTGGTACTGAACGAGCCTATGGGCCCAAGCCACTTGGTGCATGCATTGGTCAATGACTTCAACCAGGTGGCCCTGAAGCACACCCGATTCAGATCGGCACTGGCGACGTGCATGCGTTCAAACCATGGGGTTTACCTGGAATGGTTGGTCACTCGTCATATGACTGCCGCCGGATCGGCCGCCCCGCTGTGGGCCTTGTTCATTCAATGGGCAGCCGACAACTACAGCCTGCCTTTGGATCGCCATGCCGAGCGCCTGTTGAGAGACTTCCTCAAGTCCGTTAGTCCAGAACTACAGGCTGCAGTGCACAGGGATCTCGAAGGCGTTGTGGCTCGAACACCAGCAACAACAGCAACTCAGGAATCAAAATGAACAATGACGAACTCAAAGCCCATTTGGTCGATTTGATCAGCAACATCCCAGATGAAAAGCTGGAGCACTTCGCCGCAACGATTGAAAAAGTTGCTGACTGTTATCAAACCCCAGCGTTACGCGCCGTGTTGATGGTTCAAGATGACAGGGATCAGACGCAACTGATCTATTCCATCAACGCCTGGACGGGGCAAGCGACAGAGATGCTCGCCGCGCTGGCCGAAGGTTTGCGAAGTGCGGAAAAGGAGGGGAACGGCCCGCTTAATTGAAGACGGCACACCACTGGATGGCAGTGCACTGAGTCACGCAACTGGTAAACCGATGACACCGACAGCCAAGATGTTGGCAATTTGTTGCACCACCCCGACCATGCGCCTGAGATTGGAGAGGAAACCAAATGGACAAAAAATCTATCCTGTACACAACACTGGCGCGTGCCCTGTCGATGATGCGCCCACACAACAGTGAGGGCACACGCCGTTTGACTGACTGGCTTGAGCAACGTGCTCCTGCACATGCACGCATCAAACGCGATGCCGCTGGCAACCTGCACGTTGACACGCGGCTTAACTCATCCAACCGCACCCTGTTCGTAGCGCACGTTGACACTGCGCACCGCAATGAAGGTGCCAACAAGATCAGGCAGACATTGACGTATTGGTACGCTGACGGTGCTTCCCTTGGTGCGGATGATGGCGCGGGGGTGGCGATGCTAATGCACTTGATGTACTCAGGTGTGCATGCCTACTACATCTTCACGCAAGGTGAGGTGTACGGCGGCATCGGTACGAAGTGGCTTGCCAAGCACGAGATAGACCTTCTATCTGAGTTCGACCGAGCCATTGCGTTTGACCGCAAGGGGATCGACAGCGTCACAACACACCAAGGCGGTGGGCGTTGCTGCTCTGATGCGTTCGCTGACGCTCTCAGTGCGTCACTCAATGCCGACATGAAGCTCAAGTATCTTCCCGACAGCACAGATGCTTACACCGACATGGCCGATTTCATTGGGGTCATCCCCGAGCGCACCAATATATCTGTGGGCTTCTACTGGGAGGACGGGGACATGGAATCGCTCGACATCATTCACTTGCAAGCATTGGCTGATCGCGTGGCCCTCATTGACTGGGACTGCTTGCCCACTGACCTTAACCCAACTGTGGTTGAGTGCATTGACAGGGGCCAACTTCGCGCTGCTATTCGCGAAAAGGCAGGGGGTTGACAATCCAGCAAAATTGTGGAACAATGCTATTTAATTAGTTTATTTAACAATAAGTGTCAAATAATTTAACAACAGTTTATCTAACAATTGTTAGGCTGCGGCAAAGTTCCCTACCTGGTAGGGCATTTCAATCCAGTTCAGAGAGATTTCTCTCTGAAGCTCTGAGAGAGAAGTTCTCTCTCAAAGTTTTTTAACTTTTAAGGTTAAAAGTTTGGGGACATATGTCCCCGATCTTCTAGACAGATGCTGTGAGAAATCTCACAGTGTTTTGAAGAAAACTGGTGGGACATGATGTCCCACCAAAAAACTAGCAGACCACCCAACGGTGGTTTTTTAAACAACGGGCTATCTTTGATAATTTTTGACGATGGAGATTGAGACATGAAGAACATTTTGAAAACACCGGCCAACGCAACCAAATCGGTTGCCCCTCGACATACGTTCGACTTCGGTTTCCGAGATGCAAGCCGTGGCGCTGGCTGTGATGTGCGCAACGGCCGGATTTACGAGAAGACAAGCCGAAAGGTCATTTTTTTTAACCACCTAGAAATCGTCAGAGCCTCACGATGAAGGATAATGCAATGAAATTGTCTAAACACGTTGAACAAGAGCGCTGCCAGCAGCGCTCAGTCCCGTCGATCATTTTTGACTTGGCAGTCTTTGCCGATGAAGTGCGCGCATCAGGGAATGCCCAACGCCTGTACTTCAGCCGTAAAAGCCTGCAGCGTATGCGTGCTGCAGGGGTCCCCAAAAAGGACATCTGCCTAATTGAAAAGAAGAAGCATTTGCGCTTGGTCGCCAAAGACAACCAGGTGATCACCGCAATGTACGCCGAACAAGGCAAGAAAAGGATTCAGCACTATGAGCACTGAAACAAGCAAATCACTGTTTGATTTTTTCGCCCGCGCATACCGCGACACAAATGAACGCGTGGCCTTTAACTATCCTTCATGGATCACCCAGCTCAAATCCGATGCGCCTGCGGCTCGGGTCGCACATGTTTGCCTGCAAAGTGCTTTGGCTAGCATGATGGCGCGCCCTGGTTGGGGTGGTCGCATTGCTGGTCTGGACTTTGATGATGAGCTGACCCCAGCTCACTACGTCAAAGCTCTGGAAACCATCAGAAAAATGAACCCGTCAGGTGCGGATGAGGTGATGGCACCAATGCTGAGCGGTTTGAGAGAGTATTTGGGTTTTACTGGAGATATTCAGGGCATTGATCGCACCGCGGTGATCGATGGTGGCCCCAGCATCCTGCATGGTTTAGCCACCGAAGCAGCAGGACGTAACGCTGCCGCCGTCACCCCGGTTGATGTCGTGAATTACATGTTGGACCTGTCACAAAGCGCGGAGGCTCACACCTATGCATTGGATGGTCTCGGGCTTCTTTACGGCTTGGATAGACAGCACAGGCGAGCATGGGCGGTGGGCGATGAGTTTCAGTCGGAGCAGGCAATTGTCTGGCCCAACTCGTTGGAGAAGACGCTCGAAGAAGCTTGGATGTGGTTCAAGGCGCCTGAGTTTTCCAATCGCGCATTTCTTGAAATCGAAACGCTTGTCGCCGCTGAAAAAAAACCAGCCCCAGGTTTATTGGTCAATGCAGCTCGACAGGACTTGCCCTTCTACCCGGCTGAAACGAAGGAAGATGATCTGCCCTCAGATGCAGGATTGCTCAACCGATGCCTGACCGCCGGCTATCAAAAAGTGGTGGTGCTGGTCTCAAACCATTACCTCACTGCAGGCCGTGGGCGGGCTGAGTTGATCTTGCGTCATTGCCTGCAGCATGGGCTTCGTCGCGTTATTCAGTTGCCCATGGGTGTATTGGGCTTACGGTCGCAGGCGCACAGCATTTTGGTATTTGAGCAAGGGGCCAACGTGGATGCGGTGTCGTTTGAGAATTTTACGGATGAAGCGGTGACCACGACCGCTGCCAAAGGCTTTGGCTTGCCACGGCGAGCCAGGCAATTTGATCGGGGAGATGCCCTTAGAAGCTCGCAGATTCATTCGGCGAGCGTTCAAACCCTTTTGAACCGACGTCCAGGCGCGGGCAAAGCGCGGAAGATCTTGTCGTTTGAAGTCGGTCAGTTTTCCCCACTGGATGCGATAGCGCCTGTTCGCGAACGGTATGAATTCATGCGGCTAGGGTCGTTCATGGATGTTTTTCGATCACACCACGTTGTAGAAACGGGGGATGAAAAGCGAAGCCAATACAGCGAAATCGGAGCAGGCAACATCAGCGCCGATGGATGGGTGAGCCTTGGAAAAATGAAAGATTGCCCCACGGATTCACTCGAACGCAGACAAGCGCAAATCCTTAGAGATGGGGACTTGATCATTTGCTTCAGGGGATCACCAGACTCCTACGCCAAAGTCGGTATTTACCGACACCAGCCCGGCGTCCAGGCTGTCCCAAACCAGAGCTTTGTGATCATCCGGCGCAAACAAGACGCGCCTGATAACGCGCCTAGCCCGGAGCTGGTGCTCTGGTGGTTGCAATCTCAATACGGTCAAAACTATTTGCAGCAAAAGGCGATAGCTCCCGACGTCATGCGTGTTGCGCCGCGTGACATCGATGCGCTGGACGTGCCCTGTGGCCCACCCGCATTGATCGAAGAAGAAGAAAAGAAATTGTTGCGGGCACAGCAAGCCAGCCAAAGAATCAACGAATTGAGGACAGAAGTGGCAGCACTTCTGGAAAAAGCATGGCAACAATGAGAGCTCCCCGCTTGAAGAACGAGGACCGGCCCGTCATTCACAAATATGCCGAAGTTTGGCTGGCAGAGGCCGTTGAACTGCTTCGCCCTATATTCAAAGAGTGTGGGTACGAAATCCCGCCTGTGCATGTCTCAGTCGGCTTCAGCACCTTCGGTTACAACCCAAGCGCAAAGAAACGTGTCATCGCCGTGTGCCATGCAAAGAGCATGACGCGCGATGGCATCAATGAGATCTACATCACACCACTTATTTATGAACCCGTTGATGTTCTTGGTCTTTTGGTTCACGAGCTCATCCATGCAGTTGACGACTGCCAGAGTGGGCACGGTAAGACGTTTCAGGAAATGTCATTTGCCCTCAAATGCTCTGACAATTTAAAAGTGCCTCTCAGTGCCTGGCGTGAGGCACTGGATCGGCACAAAAAGATAGCTGATCAACTAGGTCGTTATCCGCGATCTGGAGTCAACTATGTAGATAGCTTCAACTTTGAGGTGAAGCCTAATAAAGAAGCCTTGGCTGCTTGATTGAGTCTGCGGGTTTGAGGGGATTTAGATGGATCACCAGAATGGCAAGGTGTTTGCAGCTTACTTCTGTGACCGTCGTTTGAGCCGGTCAATCGCGCAATCCAGCGTGAGACTCTTGAACTCGTACTCCACTTTCCTGCAGTCCTTTAGAGCATCGACATAGGCCGCATTGAACTTTGCCTTGGACAAGCCAGTTGCTTGCGCTCCGCGTTGAAACATGATCGCTTCATGAACGGGGTCGGCACCAAAAATGCCCCAGTGCTGCACTTCATCTTTTGTGAGCCTGCGCAAACCCCAGTTGGGTGTGAAGTGGATCGCCTCGGCCAGCAAGACGCTGCCATCCATTTCCGCGATGTATGCGGTGGCTTCCTGTCGGTGTTCCTTGATCGCTTGCCTGATCGAATCCTCGGGCAAGTTATCGCTGATCAACATCAAGCGATGCAGCAAGATTGAGCCATAAATCATCCGGTCCATACCGGCGATGGCCAAGTAAACACAGGCGCTGACGCAACTGTCATTGGGCGCGACGAAGGTATTGAGTTTTTTTGCTCTGATCAGTCGGCCCATGGTTCGAGCGATTTCCGGATCGCCCCCACCGATGTCCAATTGAATGGCGTTCATGTGTAGCTTCAGGTTTTTGCGCTCGACCTCATCCAAGACCTGTTGAAATTTGTTCAGGTCCTCTTTCAGGACTGTTCCGGTTATTTTGATAGTGTGTGAGTTCGCACCGCTTACCTTTTGCAAGGTAACTCCAGCGTGAGTCAGGTTGCTGCTGAAAATCAATGAGGCAGCAATTAATTTGAAATACATATGTGGGGACGGGATAAAAAACGCACCCGAAGGTGCGTGAATGCTGCCCAGTGTCAGGGAGGACAACCACGTTGTGAAGGACAGCAATCAAATGGTAACTGGTTTAAATTGATTTTTCTGGCGCCATTTTTTATTGATGTAATTGATAGGGCCCCATTTCATTGCACCATGCGCATCGTGCATTTGGATCGCGGTTCCATTTGTAAGAACACTTCACGCAGCGGTATGCAGGACTAAATGACAGTGGACTTCGCTTTTCCGATGAAGTAGACGAGTTTTTTTCCCTAGATACAGCAGCAATTCGCTTGGCTTCTTCAACTCGTCGAATTGAGTCCCTTTCTTCTTTCAGATGAGCCTCCCTCATCGAGCGCTCCTTTGCTATTCTTTTTTCAATGACCTGCTTTTGAAGAATCTCTTCGGGACTTAGATCTCCTGCTTTGACCAGCCCTCGGGTAAAAAACTTAGAAGGGAAAGACGCATTTTCAACAGTTATGAAGCCCGAGCCATCACAACGAAAGCAATTCGGATTCGCACCACCACAGCTACAAGAACGACTGAAGTTATTATTCATTGGTCAGACCTTTGCGGCTGGACGCCTGACCGTCAGCCACCCATAAAGTGAGTGCGGTGAAACGTACAGCAACTCAATTGGCTGCGCAAAGGTAATAAAAACTTGGGGCATGGTCTACGGATTCTGAACTTTTCCGGAAAAAAGGTCTCAGCTTTAATCCGCCACGGATGAATGCGAATAAAAGCTGGGGATTTCTCACTCCGAAATGTTCGTTTACTTTTAACTCAGCCGCGCTGGGACTTGGTGCGTAAGTCCATGTCCACCAAGAGAATAAGACTGTCGGTGCTGACGCTCTCACTTTGAGTTGACACCAACCAGGCTAGCCGTGCCTAGGTCATAACGTACATCCATGATGGAGCCCTTGAGAATATGCTCCACAGCCTCATCAATCACATGCAGCGGCACTAAGAACCATTCTCTTGGCTTCACCGGGTTGCCGAAACGGTCGTCGATCGTCAATTCCAACTGTGCTGCACCAAAGAGTTTGTGAAAAATACCCTCCAACTTTGCACGATTCAAGTTATGCAGTTTGTAGGTGGCCACCACCTCAACATCAGCCAGCAGATACGTCGCATCTTTGTCTGCGCCTGCAATCCGCGTCTCGACTTTGCCACCGGTCACTCCTATTTTGTGAATCAGTTCGCGGTGTTCCGCTACAAACGGATGGTTGGACTGGCTTCGCAGCACATAGATCGTGCCGGACTCAATGTCATCTGGCTCCGAGACATTCCCAAACAGCGGGCCGTCGTCTCGACGGATCAAACGACGACCGACAGGCGTATCGCCATCTGGGTACAGTGATCGTGAAAGCGATCGCAGCAGCAAATCACCTTCGGTTTGATTGTCAAAAATAACCCGCAATCGAGGGTTATCCCGCCCATCTTTCGTTATATTGCCCTCAGACATTTCTGCCACGTAGGCGACCTGCCCGCCAATGATGAAGAAGTCACCCAACTCAATGGTGGCGTCCTTAGCGAATGGTTTGGTCATCCAAGTGCCCGCCTTGAGTCCCGAAGTTGCCTCATCTAACAAATGTTTGAATTGGTCAAAGTCTTTGCAGGGCTCGCGTTTGGCCACTTCTTCTGCCGCCTTTTTCTCAGCCGCTGAACGCACATGCCGCAGTTTGGTGATGTCACTTGAGTCCGCATCTGACGGCGAAACGCCCAGCTCAGCCAGCAAAGCGTCTTCATCCAATGCGTCGATGTCGGTCACCGTTGCGGCCGCGCCCGACAGTAATCCTGGACCATCGAGATCAGCCAATAACAGTTTGGCCTCAGGCAGCTTGCGCAACTGGTCCAAGCGCACCGCATACAGCCGCTCAAAGATGTCTGTGGTCTCATCGCCATGGCGCGGTGGACGGCCATGCGTTTGGTAGAACCGCAGAATGTCTTCAAAACCAGCAATGATTCGTTCTACACGTGGGGTACGACTTCCGGCCTTGACGGAAACGGCTTCTACGCCAAGCGCATCGAGTAGCTCGTCATCATCCATTTCAGCCATTGCTTGCTCCTGGCTGCGCTTGAGCGGCTTTGGCTTGTGCCCGATAGCGGGCAAAAGCTGCCACACCTTCAGCCATTCGCTTCTCCCATGCATCAGCAGAATTGATGTCAGGCACACGCCCCCGCTCATTCTTGAATTGCAAAGCACGACGGGCCAAATCGCGAGCTTCCTCTTCAGAAATACTCACTTTTTTGGCTGTAATACTGGCCTGAACTTGCCGCAATGACTTTTCATCCATGGCTTTCGCCAGCACCGCGTAAGCCGCATCGAAGGGGTTGATGCGGTCAATCAGGTCAATATCCAAGTCACGCACATTCACAAACTTGCGAACCCCATCAATCAGAGCTGTGTTGCCCTGCGCTGTACCCTGAGCGTCTGCTTGCGCCAAAGCCAACTTGGCTTGCTGCGTGACATTCATCGCCGCGATGGCATGCTGGCGAACAGCTTCTTGGTCAGCATCGCTCAAATCGGGATAGCGCTCACGCACGATCTTGCCCATACGCAACTGGGTCAATTCTTCGGGCAGGGTGTTGTCTTTGTCAAAGAGCCCCCGCTCCACCGTCGTCTTGTCCTGCAGAAAGCCTGTGATCACTTCATTCAAGTCTTCCTTGCAAATGCGTGTGGCCTCTGGCGTGCTGGGCGTTGCCAGCCCATTGATTTCAACGTGGATTTGCCCGGTGCTCTTATTCACACCGATGTTGTGACCGTCTGGCTTGTACCCCTCGTCACCATAGTCAAACCCCTCTTGAGGGCCTGTGTTCTTTGGGGTGAACTCATATCGGGGAGCCAACACCTGCTCCATCAGCAAGCTCGCCGAAATGGCCTTCAGCATGTCGTTGACCGCTTCCGCCACGGCTGATTGCTCAGCCGTTGGCTCGGCAATCAGGTTGGTGAACCGTGCGCGCTCTTTTCCCTCAGCATCACGAGTAGCACGACCAATTATCTGAACAATTTCAGTCAGACTGCTGCGATAGCCAATGGTCAGCGCGTGTTCACACCATATCCAGTCAAAGCCTTCTTTAGCCATGCCCAGCGCAATGATCACGTCCACGTTGTCGCGGTTGTTTTTTTGTACCGGATCTTTGAGCGCACCCAGCACGGATGAACGTTGACCTGGATCGCTGTCATCGACAAGGTCTGCCACTTTCAATGTGCGGCCATCCTTAGCGGCAATCAGGTGAAAGCCAGTCACCGGGTCTACGCCTGTCCATTCCCCCAAGGCGTGCATGATTTCACTGACTTCGCGCTGCTTGTCCTTCAAGGCTTCGCGAGCATTGACATTGGGGATGTGAACGATGGTTTTGAGCGCAGGGTCCAACACCTTGCCAATAGCATTTACGTAGGGGCCGGTGTAAAAGAAATAACCGATGTCCAGCGACTTGAGCCAGCGGTAACCGTTGAGCTGCTCGTAATAGGTATAAGTAATCGTCTCAAACTTGGCCTCATCTGTTGGAGATAGGACCGCTTCGCTGTCACCACGGAAGTAAGAACCTGTCATGGCCACCAAGTGGACCTTGTCGCGTGCAATGAACTCGCCAAGTTGCTGACCCAACACGTTGCCTGGGTTGCTGGAAACATGGTGAAACTCATCTACCGCAATCAGACGGTTGTCAAACGCCGTAGCACCCAACTCATCGACGGCAAAACGGAATGTCGCGTGAGTACACACCATCACCTTGTCTGTGCTGGCCAAAAACTCACCCACTGCTTTGACCTTGGATTTGGCCACTTTGACATCGTCTGCGCCGGGTGCATTGCACAGGTTCCACTGCGGGGCCACCGTCCAATCCCAATAAAACCCGTATTTACTCAACGGCTCATCGGCAAAGCTTGAACCAATAGAACGCTCAGGGACCACAATGATCGCTTGCTTCAGTCCTTGATTGTTCAGCTTGTCCAGCGCAATGAACATCAAGGCACGGGACTTACCCGAAGCAGGGGGCGACTTGATCAGCAGGTATTGCTCACCCCGCTTGGCATATGCCCGCTCTTGCATGGTGCGCATGCCTAGCTCGTTGGCTTTGCTGGAAGCGCCTGTTCGCGCTGTTGCAATTGATACCGAAGGCACGGTGTAGGCGTTGGTGGGGTTGATCATGTCTCCGCTCATGCTTTTAGCTTTCTTGTTGGTTTTGCGGCTGGCTTGGCTTTATCCGCATCGGTCATTTTGGTGTACAGCTCAAACAGTTTTTCCAGTCGCTCAGTGTCATTTTTGAAGCGACGACCGATGTAGATACGCTCCAGCACTTCATCATTGCGCTCGTGGGCATAGCGCAAGTTGTCGGGCATAGCTTCGGCGTCGTACAAATCAGCAATAGTTGCGGGAAAGTGTGCTTCACGTGCGAGCAAGATGTCTACTGCGCAAAGGGTTAGGTCAACTTTGTTTTGCTCTGTGAGCATTGGGACTGGGAAGGTATTCCAGCCAATGGTGTTTGAGTAGCGCAACCGTGTCTCAAGCTGGCCGCATACAGTTGAAATCCAAACAAGGTGTAGTCGTGATGCAATCAGAGCCATGTTCCACAAGGGCGAGTCAAACATAGCAAATGCTGCATTTGAGACTACTGTTTCAGGGCCTAGCAATCCCACAGGCAGAAAGGGCCGTGATTCAGATGAAACGCTTGGAACAATGATGGTATTGCGCTGTCCAACGTTAGTTCTCTGGAACTGATGTGACTTATGTGCGATATCGTTTGCCGTTTTTCCGCCATTAATTCTCAGCGTACGGACTTTATCGACGCGACTTCGTATTGATGCGATGGAGAGTGCCTCTTCAAGATGATTATCCGGAATCCATAGGCAAAATCTTGAAAGACCTCGAATGAATTCGGCGGAACCGCAGAATTTTCGAATAAACAGTCTCCGTTGCCTTTGATCAAGCCCGAGCGACTCCACTTCATCACTTGAAAGCAGGAGATGGCCTCCATCAATAGGAGTGTTACCAAAAGTCATTTCAGCCTGTTGACTTAATGGTTTAGCGATTTTTTCAACCTCAATGTTTGCACCTGATACCAAATAGGAATTGATGTTCGAAACCTCTTTGATTGCAGTAGTGTCAGCATCGTTCAAAGCGTATAGTCGACGCGCTTTGGGAGAGTCTTTCGAAATCCCAACAATAACAACGGTAACGCCCGCGTTATGGCTTGCAAGGTTGGCCCATTTGAAAGATGTATGTGCAAAAGCGATTTGGTTTCCAGTTGAATGAATTAGTGGCCACAAAATGGGCGCCTGAATGCCTTGGCAAATTGAGTTTGTCGATACAAAAGCGGCTGTGCATCGAGCGTGCTTGCTGTAATCTGCTGCTTTCATAAACCAGCAAGCAACATAGTCAAGCGACTTCCAGTTTGTTGCTCGTTGAGCAAAAATGACCTTCATTTCTTCTTTTTGTTTTTCGGTCTGTCCTCTACTGCCTAGATACGGAGGATTTCCACAAATATAGGTTTCACCACCTTCGTTATCGAAGTCAATTTCCTTCTGGTCCAACTGCGAACCAAACAAATCGTCTGAAACCAGTTTTACACCCGTTCCCGTGGGTGGACAAATACTCAACCAGTCCAGTCGCAACGCGTTGCCGCAAATGATCCAATTTTCGGCATCCAGTGGCAAAAACTCGGCCACAGCGTCTTTTTGACCTCGATACAGTACATCGCATTGATATTCGGCAATGATGAGCGCCAGTCGAGCAATTTCGGCCGGAAAGTCACGCAGCTCTATGCCGCGAAAGTTGTTCACCGGAATTTCGCTGCGCAGGTGGCGTTCACCTCTACGGCTGTTGATTTCCGCTTCGATCTCGCGCATTTGTTTGTAGGCGATGACCAGAAAATTGCCGGACCCACAGGCTGGGTCGAACAGACGGATGCGGGCCATGCGCTTTCGCAAATTGAGTAGCTTGGCCTTGTTATCGCCAGCCGCTTCCAATTGAGCACGCAGGTCATCCAAAAACAAAGGATTCAACACCTTCAAGATATTTGGCACGCTCGTATAGTGCATGCCCAATGCGCCGCGCTCTTCGTCATCGGCTACAGCCTGGATCATGCTGCCGAAAATATCAGGGTTGATCTGTCGCCAGTTCAGGCTGCCAGCATGCAGCAAATAAGTTCGAGCCATGCGAGTGAAGCGGGGCACTTCGGTGCTCTCTGAAAACAAACCCCCGTTCACATAGGGAAATTGGTCGGCCCAGGGTCGCAGCTTGGCAGCTTCGCGGTGGCGGTTGTCGGGAAGGCCGTTGTGGCGGGTACTGACGTTCATGGCACGGAAGATTTCGCTCAGCACTTCGTGTGTGTTGCTGCCATCGCGCTCGCTCATTTGGTCAACGGTCTGGGTGAACAGACCACGACCATTGAAGATGTCGGTGTCTTCGGCAAAAAAGCAAAACACCAGTCGCGCCATGAAGTGGTTCATGTCTGCGCGGCGCTCGGCCTTGGCCCAGTCGGGGTTTTCCTTCAACAGTTCCACATACAGCTTGTTCAGACGCCCGGTTGCGCGTACATCAATCGGGTTGTCCTTGATTTCCTGAATGGTGGAGATGCCCGCCAGAGACAAGAAAAATCCGAAGTGATTGGGGAAGTCGGTGAATGCGCAGGCAATGGTTTCGCCAGTTACGATCTCTTCCGCTTCAAGGTTGACCCCATCTGTGGCCAGAATGAACTTGGCCTTGGCTTTGGTGGTGGCGGTGCTGTCACGCAGCGCCGCCAGGGTGCTACCCACAGCATCAGCGCTGCAAACGGCCAGGTGAATGTTGTTGCGCAGTAGTACGCCGCCCGGCACATCCGAAGCATTGTTGTTGCCCGTACGCAGGCGCTTGATGGTCGTGTCTTTGTTGCCAAATGCCGCAAGAAAGCTGTACGGGAACTCGGCGGGATCAAATGGTTGACAGGCCAGCTCTGAAAGGGCGGCTTCGATTTCTACTGCGTTCATTGGATGTTGACTCTTCGCCTGTGCTGACCTATTGCCCACAGAGATCGTGGATTCACGGTTGGCCTGCAATTATCTGAGTTGCAGTGTATACACCTTCAGCCAGAGCGATCAATCAAAAGTAACCATAAACAACCAGAAAAAGACCCGTGCCATCCATGGGGTGGCACGGGCGTTCAGGCATTACTTGCGCAGAACTATGTTCCAAGGTTTTCCATCAGAGCGACGAATTTTTCGTCCCCCTCTTGTGATGGTCATCCGGAAGATCACTTCAAAGTCATTTGGATCGTGCATGTTTGCATTCCTCAAAAAAGGTCGCCCTCCCCAAAACGAACAATTGACACAGTTCTTGACCGGCTGGTTGCCACGGCTATGATCTGATTGCTTTCTGTCAAACCCGGTTTGAGGAGACTTTTCCCACCGGCATCGGCAAAGTAAAGGGCGCAACTCTGACCAGTTGCGCCTTTTTTTTCGATGGCTTAGTGGTGAATTTACAGTCAAAATTTCGATTGTCACGGGACAAGTCTGTGGATAACTTGTGTCTGACTTGTGTCATTTCCTAGGTTCAATAAGGCTTCGTCTCGAAACACAAAAAATCGCTTAAATATTGAGCAATTTTCCTCGGTAGATTGAATGCATCCCTTTAGACTCCAAAGTTCATTGGCTACTATTGCTCAGCAGCGGGAGCAGACATCGGGGTTAATCCGCTGGAGGGCATGTACCTGCCAGGTGCTGACGTTTGTAAGTGACTGCTATATGGCCTTGAATTAACTCTGCGACCCAGTCTGCTTTTTGCGACCTGTTTGCCAACGACGGCTTGTTGCGGTTTCCCGCCCTAAGTTGCGCAATGCCCGTGTCCATTACACAGCGGTCACTTGCTCAGAGTCAGACTAGGAGTCCAGGTCGCCAAGTGGAATGCCGGTCCAACATGGTGCCCGAAGGTGACGCCCCCGGAGACGGACCAAACACTCATTATCCAAACGCAGCTGCACGCTAAGATTGCTCAGATGATCTCCGCCGACGGCTATCCAGAATTCCTGTCCACCCAGCGTGGCCAGTTCGACCATCCAAAGGTTCGGCAGCTGCTCAAAGTCCTTGGCGGATATAGCCTCGAGAAGACTTTGCCACTGGCGGCAGGTCTTTGCACGGTCCCGCGTTTCCAGGCGAACAGCTACCGACTCGAGCTGTTCGTGCAGGCTGTGGTTGCGGGTTGCAAAGGGAAAAGGACTCCGACATGGCAGCAACTTCAAACCTGGCTGAACTTCTTTGTCGGTGATTTCGAGATCTCTCGCCTAGAGGACCCGCCTGAGGACGCTTTCGTCTTGAACGTCCTGACCGGAGTCGGCGACTTTCGCGTCCTAGGCGGCACCTGGGAGGCAGGTGAACACGCCACTTCGCTGCTCATCGAAGCGGTAGCCGGCTTGAACTTGAAGAACGCGGGGCAGCTAATGGCTCCCGTAATCGCAGTTCTGCGAATGTCCGACGCGGTCGCCTCTCGCGCAGGACTGGCTCGATGGCACTCCGAGCAGTCGATTTCCAAGCGCGCGCTCTCCATTGATTCCAAGACGCCTCTGACAGAATGGGCGCAGCACGTCGTCTTCACATCTTCCAAGCTTGTGGAGCTGGGTATCCAGCCGGAGCATTTGGATCCGCTGGTTCTAAGCCCAGGCGCGTACGCATCGCTTACTGACCAGAGCAACCAAGAGTCCGATCTGCACCGGTATCCGGTCATCCGCATTGCTGATACGTTCATTCTCGCGATGCCTAGCGCTGTGACCTATGCCGTCCGACGCTTCATCGTTGCCACGGCGGATGAGCTGGACTTGGTCGCCGACCTGAACAGCGTGATGATGAATCGTGTGCTCATTCGTCTGCAGAAGGCCGTCAGCCACTCGCATCGACACCCTGTCTTCAACCTTGATCTGCCAGCCTTCGTCAGAAGCATGGAAGGATGGTGCGTCAGCATCGTCGTTCGAGTGGGGCAACGGCGCTTCCTGCACTTCGTGGTGGTCGCGTTCGGGCTTCTTGAGATCGCCGAATCCGGCTACCTGCACCCTCGCGAGCTTTCGGCCTCCAGATCTCGACGGCTTCTCGAACACATTGAGGCCGTACGCAAGCATCTGGAAGATACCGAGAGCCTTGATTCCGGCCATACGTTCTTACTGGGAGGCCACCTGGGCGAGGCCGTGATTTGGGACTTGCCAGAGCCGCGCGAACGTTGGACGTTCTCGCTGGTCAGGCTAGCTGACCTTGAGATGCTCTGTCGAGACCCGGAGGACCCGCTGGAGCGCCTCATCCTAATGCTGAAACAGCAGCGAGGCCTTGAACAGCAAGGCGTCGAGATGCCGTTCGATAACGGCCTCCTAAATCGTTACGCCTTCTGGCTGAGGCAGAACTTTGTGACGCGCATTCCAGAGATGCGACACGACCAGGGCGGAATGCTCCAGATCGCGACCGACTTCGTCACAGACTACCGAGTCCACAGGCGGCGAGCGGTCGACGAGCACTGTGAGCGGCTTCCCATGGGCAAATCCACGGTTGTGCAGCGTGCGAGTTCGGAGTCCGTGTATTGGGTCAAGCGAGATTTGGACTGCTACGTCAGCATGGACTTGCTTGAAGACGGCGTGCTGGCTTTCTGTTCACCTCATCGCGACTCTGTCGTGTGGGTCGTCGTGGAGTCGAACAGGAGTCAGCGGATGGACCGCGCTGTGTTCGACCTTTGGGAAGGCCTGCAATTGTTCGTCAGTCGTGCCTTGGAGTTGTTGGCCGACGACTTGACATTTATCGCGCCGGTTGTCGGCGTCCACATCGACTTCTCATCGCTCCTACTCCGAGATGGCCCCGATGCTCAGCGGTCAACGGAAACGGCGCTTCACACTTTCCGCGAGGCTGGAAGTTGGACGGCTCAGATAAGGGCTGATCCAGGATTTCTTCAAAATTTCGATAGCGTTGAAAATCGCGGTGAACAGTATCTGCTCGCAGAGGTCATCCGTGCGCTGACCCTTGTCTCCCAAGATCCGGCACCAGGAAAGCGACTTAACTGCGAGGCACTTGCGCTTGAGGTGCTAGGGGGCACGGGCGCGCGAATCCTGCATGTTCTCAGGCCATCAACGGAGGTCGAAGCTCTGCTCGCGTCGGACCGTCGACGAATTTTCCAGCGACCAACTGAGCATATGGAGTCAAGACTGCGTGAAGCTTTCACATGGATGCCGGCGCCCGCAGAGCCAGTCATGCTCGATGCAGCCACGAGCAAAGAACGATTGAACAAGGCGGTTGGGATGAAGGCACTTGCCCTCATCGCACGGCTGAGGACATTCGATCGAATTACGATACTCGAAGAGCTACTGGGGTGCAATGAGAGTCTTTTAAGGGATGCGCAGCGATGGAAGACCACGGCCCGAGCCGTGCGGGGCCTCTACGGTGTCAAGGATGGCACTCGAGCCGCGCGTGAGTCCGACCAGAGCCGAGCCCAACTACAGATCACTCTTCGCGCACTCGTCGAAGCAGCGGCGTGCGAAGCTGTCGACGTCAATGGCCGTAGGCCTGACGACTTCTCCACTGATGAACTTGTCGGCGAGATGGCTGCTCTGATCAACCTAGGAAGGGACTCCGACATCGTCCATCACGGTCTTTCCTCTGAGGGGATTCTGCAGTTTCCCAACGGCTCTTACGAGCTGAACGCGGATGTCATAGCGGAGCTAAGCGAGCCCTTCCGTAGAGCAACGTTTGGTCAGGGGTACGCGTCTGCGGATGACCGGTACGAGGACTGGGCTCAATTCAAGCCCGCGCTGGCGGACGCTCTTGACGGAACTGTCTTTCTGGAGAAGGCGTTCGTTGATGCCTGGACTGCCGAATACGGACTCTCATTCGAGAGCTTTCGGCAGATCTTCGGGGCTCTTATGGACTTGGGAGCCACCAGGTCGTCGGTTGTGGTTCGGGCACGCGCGTCAGAGATCGCAGCGGGGCGGGCTAGCGTAGGCGTTACAGAGACCGACGTGGCGGCATTTCTCAATTCGTTTGGGCTGCCTCGGCGCTCGGGCTGGTTAGCACGACCGGGTTTGGAGATCCCGAAGGAGGTCAACCCGTGGCGATACGAGCGGCGACTGTCCGTAATGCTGCGGCCGCTCATCCTCTTGGATGAGCGCGAAGGCGAGTTCATCTACGGCGTGGGGATATGTCGCGAAGCGCTTCTATACGTTATGGACAGCGTCACCGAGGCAACCTTTGATAAGGACGTTTTCGTTTCCAAGCAAATGCGTGCATGGCTGGGTGGCCGTGTCGATAAACTCGGTGCTGAATTTTCGACCGAGGTGGGCAAGATACTTGAGGATCAGGGATGGAGCGTGCGAGTTGAAATCAAGCTCACAGAACTGGGTGCCCCTAAGAGTCCAAATCTTGGGGACATTGATGTCCTGGCGTGGCGACCTGATGGGCGGGTGATACAGATCGAATGCAAGCGCCTCAAAGCAAGCCGCACGATCGCAGAGATTGCACAGACTTGCGGGCGCTTCCGCGGCAACGTGGGTGACCACCTTCATAAGCATCTGCGCCGCCTCGAATGGGTTCGTGGTAACAAACCCAAGATTGCTAAATTCACCGGTATCGATGTCGAGAAGATAGTTGTTAGGCATCCCATGGTAGTGAATAGGCCCGTGCCCTTTGGCTACCTAAGCGGACTGCCCATTCCAGCTTCTGAGATTGTTTTGGTTGATTCATTGAAGGACTACGTCGAGTCATGGTATCGATAGGAGACCTAACCGAGCAGTGTCTGACCCCGCCTTGTAACCGATTAGCTCTGCGCCAACCATCGAGGGTGTCTTTCGGCGGGTGCTCCCGTTCAACCACTTCTGGCCCAATTCGGCCATCCTAGCGTTCATGGCTCGAAGCTAGTGTAATAACGGCATGGAAACCATCGATTTTGCTGAGAAGGCCGTTGAGGCCTCGCTCAAAGAGGCACGAGCCTCATATGACGCTATGCATGAGCGGGCATACAAGTTCGCGACCTTGACTATGGGCGCATCGGGCGCAGTTTCCATCTACGCTCTCGGCAAGATCGGCGCAGACGGATACCTCTGGCAAGTCATCCCAATGGCTTTCATGGCCGCTTGGTGGTTTGTGGTGGCGTCCGTGTTACTCCTGAAAGGGGCGGCTACCAATGAGATGTCGGCTGGGGCCACAAGCGCGAAGATTCGCGAGAGGGTCACGAAGCACTCCGAGAAGGAAGTTGGCGAGGCGGATCTGGAGCAAGGTTTGAACCTCACCAGATGGGACCAACTGGCAGCGGCCGACATCCAGATCCAAGCATTCAGCAATGCGAACATAGTGCGGGCCAAAGCGCTCGACGCGGCTTACCGGTGGATGGTCTTTTCGCCTCTAGCAGGACTGGTTGGATTGATTTTGGCGCACATCATCCAGCGCTAGGCCTTACTTGGTTTCGTAGGGGCGTTGATCGTCTCTTCGCATGGGCACTTGGTCCAACGGCTGAGGATTGGCCGGGATCGGCGCGGGATCGGGGTTTGTGGCCATGCAACTCTCCGATTCAATACTTTGGCTTCAAGGGAACTTCGATTCGCACTGGCACCTGTTCAATGGGCTGTGGATTGGCGGGAATAGGTGCGGGAGTTGATGCCATGGTAATGTCCTCATTGCCGATGCTCAATCATAGGGTAGTTCAAACGCTCCCTATGCCATCGTATCCGCCTGGTGAGCCAACCTTGTATGTCCGCTATCCTGCCATGAATCAGACCTACCAGAATTCCGCTGTGGGTCGACTACCGCCGGTCAGCCGAATACAGTGATGGTCTGCTCTCAGCCTTTTCCAGACCGTCAAAGAAGCAAATCCATTATTCAGACGGATACCAGTTCGCTAGCGTTGTCATCGAAGCTTCGTTCGACCATGAAAATCTGACACTCAGCGGTGTGGTCGGCAGTTTAGGCACAACCCACAATAGGTAACTTGCAGGAAGGATGAATATTTGATCCCTCCTGCATACCTACAGAATACAAAGATCAATGGCCCAAAATACCAAGATCAGTGGGCTTCAGCATTTTCAGCCATTCACGTGATCACCCTGATGCCAAGTCCATTCAAAATTTGTATGATGACCTGTTCAATTATGGGGACAAGCAAAATGACAACAGTGGGATTGATCGGTTTGGGGGCCATGGGCTCGGGCATGGCCGCTTCGTTGCGGCGCGCCGGGCACAGCGTGCAGGTGTTTGATGTGCGTCGCGAGGTGGCCGCGGCCTTTGCCCAAGATGGCGGTGTGGCACACGACAGCCTGGCCTCTTTGGGCGCGGCATGCGACGTGATCGTGTCGGTGGTGGTCAATGCCGCACAAACCGAAGCCGTGCTGTTTGGCGATGGCAGCACGCCCGGTTGTGCCGCCAGCATGAAGCCCGGCAGCGTGTTCGTGATGTGTTCCACCGTGGACCCGAACTGGTCTGTGGCTTTGGAGGCGCGCCTCGAAGCCATGGGCCTGCGCTATGTGGATGCCCCCATCTCGGGTGGCGCGGCCAAAGCGGCCAGTGGCCAGATGACCATGATGACCGCAGGCAAGCCCGAGGCTTATGCCGTGGCCGAGCC
>JACCDV010323299.1_pt1 | contig 34131 bp, 25 predicted proteins | sample 7446131 | NCBI WGS metagenome assembly JACCDV01 (sample SAMN15323448, study PRJNA562643) | freshwater metagenome | isolation source: river surface water | place: USA:Blue River Watershed | collected 2017-08-17
CCGTGCTGCAACCCGCTGCACGCCAGGAAAAACAGGCCCACGCCCCCCTCAACATCCTGGGTCCGCAGGCCCGCGCCCTGCACGTCGACGCCGACACACGGCAACCCATCACCCGCCAGTCGATCGTGGACGGGCTGCTGCGGCACACGCGCGAAAAGCTCGGCCAGATGTTCTCGCCCCCCGTCGTCCCGCGTGGCGGCACGGCGGTGCAGGTCTCGCAGACCGAAGTACCCGGCGCGCAGGACAAGCGCGTTCGCTGAGCCCGGCGGCAAGTTCTTGCCGCCCCTGGGGGCAAGCGGCAAACCACTGCCTCCCCTGCCCGCTCAAGACCCGACAAATGGCATGGCACAACATTTGCATTCGGACTGGACAACGCCCACTTGAGTCGAGGTTGTCAATAAATCGGCAGCCCGCAATACCGCAGAAAGGAAAGCCATGAGCCTGTTCGATTCGGCACTCAGCCTGCACGGTCAGGCCTTGTCTGCCCGCAGCAAGCGGGTGGAGGTGATTGCGCGCAACATCGCCAATGCGGACACCCCCCATTACAAGGCGCAGGACCTCAACTTCAAGCAGATCTTCAAGCAGTCCAGCGAAGAGCAGCTGCGCACCACCCGGGACAAGCACTTCGATCTCCCGGCAGCCGGTGCTGCAGAGGCTGGCCTGCTCTACCGGGTGCCGTTCAACACCTCCTTCGACGGCAACACGGTCGAAATGAACATCGAGCAGGCCCAGTACGGCAAGGCAGCCGCCGAGTACCAGGCCACCCTGAGCTTCTTCCAGAACTCCGTTTCGGGCCTGCGCAAGGCCCTCAGAGGGGATTGACCATGGCTTTCGACAAAATCTTTGGCATCGCCGGCTCTGCGCTCAATGCACAGACGGTCCGGCTCAACACCGTCGCCTCCAACCTGGCCAACGCCGGCACGGTGGCCAGTACCGAGCAGGACGCCTTCAAGGCCAAGCGCACCGTCTTCAAGGCGCTGGTCGACCAGCAGCTCGCCGGCCAGCAGGGGCCGGCCAAGCCCAACAGCGGCGGCGTCAAGGTGGCCATGCTCACCGACGACCCCAAGCCGGTGCTGCGCGTGTACGAACCCGGCAACCCGATGGCCGACAAGCAGGGGTATGTCTATGGCTCCAACGTCAACGAAATGACCGAGATGGTGGAAATGATGGCCGCTTCCCGCTCCTACCAGAACAACGTCGAGGTGGTGAACACCGCCCGACAGCTGATGATGCGCACGATCGACGTGCTGCGCGGCTGAACCAGGACCTGAAACATGACCGCCATCACCAACAACCTGGCCAGCATCACCCGTTCTTCGGATCTGGCGAATAAAAACAAAGCCTCGCCGATCAACAACGCGATGGACCAGCAGGCTTTCCTCAAGCTGTTCACCACCCAGCTCAAGAACCAGAACCCGCTGGACCCGATGAAGAACGAAAACTTCGTCGCCCAGCTGGCCCAGTTCTCGCAACTCGAGGCCACCACCAACATGGCGGGCACGCTCAAGTCCTATGTGGACAGCACCGCCGGTGAACGCATGCTCGCCAGCGCCGCGCTGATCGGTCGCAAGGTCTCGGTCGAGGGCGCGGGTGCGGTGCTCAGCGGTGGTCAGCCCGTCAGTGCATCGGTCAAGCTCGACAGCGGCGCCGACGGCATGCAGGTGCAGGTGCTCGACAGCAAGGGCAATGTGGTCAGAACCGCCGCCTACTGCCCTCAACAAGCCGGCACCTTGTCCATGGGCTGGGATGGCCGGGACGCTGCCGGCAACGCCCTGCCCGATGGCAACTACCAGTTCAGGGCCAATGCCGTGGTCAACGGCAAGAACGCCAGCCCCGCCGTCAGCGTCATGGCCACCGTGCAAAGCATCCAGACCGCCGGCGACGGCAGCCTCCAGCTGGTGGTCCAGGGCGGCCAGTCGGTTCCGCTGACCAAAGTCACCACCATCACCCAATAAACCCGCTTCCCGTCTCACAGGAGCAGATCCATGTCCTTCTATACCTCCCTCACCGGTCTGAACGCCGCCACCGCCCAGCTGGGGGTGACCAGCAACAACATCGCCAACGTGGGAACGACCGGCTTCAAGCGCTCACGCGCCGACTTCGGGGACATTTTTGCCACATCACCGCTGCAGAAATCTTCCAGTGCGGTCGGCCAGGGCGTCTCGCTCAAGCAGGTCAGCCAGGAATTCAGCCAGGGCAACGTGACGTCTTCGTCCAATGCGCTGGACCTGGCCATTTCGGGTGACGGTTTCTTCCCGTTGCGCTCGGCGGACGGTCTGCAGGACCTCTACACCCGCAACGGCTCCTTTGTGCTCAACGAGCAGTTCAACGTGGTCAACTCCGCCGGCCAGCGCTTGATGGCGGCGACGGTGGACTCGACCGGCAGCGCCAACGTGAACGAACGCGTGGTGCTGACCATCCCGCAGAAAACTTCCGGCGAAGCCGAACAGACCTCGCTGGTGAAACTGGGCCTGAACTTCCCGGCCGATGCGACCGTGATTACCGCCCCCTTCAACCGGGCCGACCCCAGCACCTACAACAAGAGCACCGCGATGACGGTCTACGACAAGGGCGGCAACGGCTACCTGGCCACCATCTACTACGTCAAGACCCAGAACGCCAACCAGAACAGCCCCTTCAACAAGTGGCAGACCTATGTGTTCGTGGGCGACGAGGAAGTCAAGGCTTCGCTGGTGCAGGCCACCAATGCGGGCGGCGAGGAGCTCTACGTCAACCAGTACGGCCAGCTCAAACCCCTGAGCGAAGTCAAGGACGAACTGACCACCGGCAAGACCCAGCTGATCTCGCTCGACGAGCTGACCGACAAGCGGGTCTCCGAAGCCGCCTCGGTCGCGAGCACCGAAGCCATGGACAGCAACCTGTTCACCCTGGCCGACGGGGTGAACTTCAAGAGCCTGATCACCCAGGGCAAGCTCACGACCAATGACCTGAAAAACGTGTTCACCCTGGACGTGGACAACTCCGGCAACCCGGTCAAGGTCGACCTGAGCTTCCTGGCCACGGTGGACCAGAAGCTGACCGGCAACCAGATCGCGGCCGCTGCCACCAACTACCTGAACCGACGCTTTGGCGACGAGGCCTACTACGACCTGAGCACCCCGAACAACCGGGCCTTCACCCTGACCACCACCCGCGTCACCACGCTCAGCAACGGCGTGCAGGTTCCGCGTGCGATACCCATCTCTTTGGCCAGCACCGACTTCCCTGCCGACACCGACCTCAAGAAACTGCAGCCCGAACAGATCGTCGCGGCGCTGCAGGCCAAGCTCGATGCCACGACCGAATTGCAGACGGGCTCCCCCGCCACCAACACGATGAAGGTGCGGTTTGACTTCAACACGCGGACCTTCAATTTCGTGGACGGCAGCTCCACCATCACCATCGCCCAGGGTTCCGGGGGAACCAACGAATTGTTTGGCCTCGCTTCGGTACCACTGACGCTGGACGCCAATGGCAGCTATGGCACACAGGTGCTGGCCAATGGCGAAACCATCCGCCCGTCGTCCGAGCAACGTTTCGGCATCCAGGTGAGCTACGACTCGGGCACCAAGACCTTTGCGGTCAAATCCGGCACCACCGGCGACACCTCCAGCATCAAACTCCGCCTGGACAAGGACGGCACAGGCAAGTCACTGGGGTCCTCCCTGTTCGGCATGAAGGACACCGAAGTCCTGACTTCCAACGTGGCCCTGCGCGGCGTCGCTTCCGAACCGGCCAAGGCCGTTGGCAGCACCCCGACCATCAACGTCACCAACAACTTCGCCGTCGACACCAGCAACAACAAGTTCATCGTGACGGTTGACGGCGTCAAGGGCACGGTCGTGATCCCGCCCGGCAGCGATTACTCGATTTCCTCCTTCACCGCCGCCCTGCAAAAAGGCATCAACTCGCTGGCCAACAACACCGAGTCCGGCATGCCCGAGACGATCAACGGCGTGAAGGTCGGCTACAACTTTGCCAACAACCGCTTCGAGTTCACATCTGGCACCGCATCGTCCGACTCCTTCATCAAGATCTCGGGCAGCTCCAATTGGGGTCTGGAAGCCGTTGAAGCCGGACGCGGCACCACCGCCACCTGGATCAAGCCCACCCAGCACAAGGAACTGGTGGGTGGGCAGCTGGTGCCCAAGTACATCGACAGCCAGGGCGTTGAGACCACCAGTGCCGACGGCTTCACTGCCCTGCCCGCCTGGTCTCCGGTTTATCTGGACAAGGGTGAGCTGACATTTGACACCGGCGGCAAGCTGGTCTCTCCACTTGGCGGCACGCAGCTGGAAACCGTGTACCTGGCCGGCGGCAAGGGCGCACTGACCATCAACATCGACTACTCGGCCTCGACCCAGTTCTCGTCCTCGTTCGCGGTGCTCTCGCAGTCGCAGGACGGCGCACCCGAAGGCGACCTGGTGGGCGTGACCATCGGCAACGACGGTCTGGTCAGCGCCAGCTACTCCAACGGCACGCAGAAGTCGCTGGCCAAGATCCTGCTGGTCAACTTCTCCAGCCCCACCGGTCTGCGGCAGATGGGTGACTCCACCTACATCGCTTCGGCTTCATCGGGCCGCCCCATTCTGGGCACCGCCGGCACTTCCGGCCTTGGCACGATCCGTGCTGGTGCTACCGAAAGCTCCAACGTGGATTTGACACAGGAACTGGTGAACCTCATCACGGCGCAGCGGAATTTCCAGGCCAACGCCAAGGCGATCGAGACCTCGACCACCATGACCCAGGCCATCATCCACATCCGCGGCTGATCATTGACCCTCTGACGGAAAACCGACCATGGACCGCCTTGCCTTCAACGCCGCCGCCGCCATCACCGAGCAGCGCCTCGGACGCCAGTCCGTCATCAACGAGTTGGCGAACGTGTCCACCACCGGTTTCAAGCGCAGCTATGAATCGGCCACCCAGGCGATCAAGGTCACGGGCGCAGGCATGGATTCGCGCTACCAACCGCAGTCGGTCAGCAAGGACGTCATTGACCTGCGTCCCGGCACGCTCATGGCCACAGGCCGGCCCATGGACGTGGCGATGAACGGCAGCGCGGTGCTCGGCGTGACCGCCAGCAACGGAGAACTGGCCTTCACCCGCCGCGGCGACCTGCGCGTCAGCGCCAACGGCGTGCTCGAGACCGGTGCCGGCCAGGCGGTGCGCGGCGAGGACGGCGGCGTCATCACCATCCCGCCCGGCTTCGAGGCCAGCATCAATGCCGATGGGAACATCTTTGCCCGCGCCCCCGGTCAGGCCACCAACGCCCCCGGCATTGCGGTCGGGCGGCTGCTGCTGCGCGATGCGTCGCAGGTCAACCTGACCCGCCGCACCGACGGCCTGTTCACCCTGCAGGACAAGCCCGGACAGGACATCCCGGTCGCCGGCAATGCCCTGCCCAGCGTCACCCCCCAGGCCCTGGAAGGCAGCAATGTCAGCGCCATGGCGGTCATGGTCAAGCTGATGGAACAAAGCCGCAGCTTCGAACAGCAGATCAAGGTGATCAAGGAAAGCCGATCCGGCGACGAATCCGGATCTTCGATGCTCAAGGTGTCTTGAGCCACTGACTGAACAACAGAGAAACACAGGAGTTCGCCATGGACGCATCAATGTGGGTTGCCAAGACCGGTCTGGACGCCCAGCAGACCCGGATGAATGTCATCTCCAACAACCTGGCCAACGTCAACACCAGCGGCTTCAAACGCGACCGTGCCGTGTTCGAGGACATGCTCTACCAGAACATCCGCCAGTCGGGTGGGCAGACCGGCGCCAACCCGCAGGCCCCCGCCGGCATGATGCTGGGCACCGGCGTGCGCGTGGTGGCGACCGAAAAAATCCATGCCCAGGGCAATATGGTCACCACCCAGAACCCGCTGGACCTGGCGATCGCCGGTGACGGCTTTTTCCAGATCGCTCAGGCCGACGGCTCGATCACCTACACCCGCGACGGCAACTTCAAGCTCTCCAACACCGGGCAGCTGGTCACCGCCAACGGCAACCTGCTGCAGCCGCCGATCGCCGTGCCCCAGGGCACGACCAGCATCACCTTCGGTCGCGACGGCACGGTGTCGGCACAGAACGCCGCAGGTGGCCAGCAGGTCATCGGCCAGATCCAGATCGCACGCTTCATCAACCCGAGCGGCCTGCAGTCGATCGGTCAGAACCTGATGCGCGAAACCCCCTCCAGCGGCCAGCCGCAGGTGCTCGCCCCGGGAACGGTCGGCACCGGCAGCCTGGTGCAAGGCGCGCTCGAAGCCTCCAACGTCAATGTGGTCGAAGAGATGGTCAACATGATCGAGACCCAGCGTGCCTACGAAATCAACTCCAAGGCCATCTCGGCCGTGGACGGCATGCTGCGCTTCGTCAACAACAACATGTGATTGGACACCTGACCTTGCGCCTCATCCTGACACTGACCCTGTTCGCCGGCCTGGGCGCCTGCTCGGTGGTGCCCCCCAAACCACTGGCCCATTCGCAAGGGTTCGAACCCGTGTTCCCGACCTCGCGACCTGCCGACAACGCCCCGGCCACCGGCGGCATCTACGTGGCCCAGCAAAGCGACAGCTGGTTCGGCCGCGGACGGCATTACCGTGTGGGCGACGTGATCACCGTGTTGCTCAACGAATCCACACAGGCGGCACGGACCACCAACTCCAACCTCAGCCGGGAGTCGAGCAACGATGCCCTGCCCGGTCTGCAGAACTGGGCCAACAACAAGGGCGGCATTCTCAATGGCGCCAACATGGCGGGCGCCAAGATCAGCAACAAGGGCGCAGGGGCAGCCGACCAGCAGGCGAGCCTGAGCGGCTCGGTGGCCGTGTCGGTGGTCAACATCCTGCCCAACGGCAACCTGGTCATCCGCGGCGAAAAGCAGCTGGCCCTCAGCGAAGGCACCGAGGTCATCCAGGTCGCCGGCATCATCCGCCCAGACGACATCGCCCCCAACAACACCGTGCAATCGCGCCGACTGGCCCATGCACAGATTGCCTACCGCGGCACCGGCGATCTGGCGGCCGCCACACGTCCGGGCTGGGGCACCAGCGCGCTCATGAAGCTCTGGCCCTTCTGACCTCGGAAGATCACCATGAAACGTTTTGTCTTTTTCCTGCTGACCCTGTGCCTGATGGCAGGCGCCGCACAGGCCGACCGCATCAAGGACCTGGCCACGGTGGCCGCCGGCCGCAGCAACCAGCTGATCGGCTACGGCCTGGTGGTGGGCCTGCAAGGCACCGGCGACGGCACGGACGTGTCGTTTACGGCACAGAGCATGCGGTCACTGCTCGCCCGCCTGGGCGTGAGCCTGGAAGGTCCCCTGTCGGACTTCGAATCCGCCGCCACCGTCGGCCGCGTCGACATCAAGAACTCCGCCGCTGTGATGGTCACGGCCGAACTGCCCGGCTTTGCCAAACCCGGCCAGCGCATCGACATCAACGTCTCGGCCGTCGGCAAGGCCACCAGCCTGCGCGGTGGCAACCTGCTGCTGACCAGTCTGCGCGGTGTGGACGGTGAGATCTATGCCCTGGCCCAGGGCGCGCTCACGGCCACCGGCATCGACGCCTCGGCGGCCGGCTCCAAGGTCGCCATCGGGGTGCCGACGTCGGCACGCATTCCCGGCGGCGCCCTGGTCGAACGGGTGGTCAACAACCCCTTCGAAAAAGCCGAGCACGTCATGCTCAATGTGCGTGACGGCGACTTCACCACCACCACCGCCATCGTGAATGCCATCAACAGCCGTTTTGGCGGCGACCTGGCCAAGCCCATCGATCCGGTGTCGATCGCCATCAAGGCGCCGCAGGACCTGGCCCAGCGTGTGGCCTTCATGAGCATGATCGAGAACATGGACGTGCAGCCCGGCGAACCACCGGCCCGCGTGGTCGTCAACGCCAAGACCGGTACGGTCGTGATCAGCCGCAACGTCCGTGTCACCGCGGCCGCGGTCTCGCACGGCACCATCTCGGTCTCGATCGCGGCGACCAACGAAGTCTCCCAGCCCGCCCCGCTCTCGCAAGGCCAGACCGCCGGTGTGCAGAACGCCGAAGTCAAGGTCGAGGAACCCAACAAGCCGATGTTCCTGTTCCAGCCCGGCGTGGACCTGCGCCAGGTGGTCGATGCCGTCAACCAGGTGGGTGCATCGCCCTCCTCGCTGATCGCCATCCTCGAAGCCCTCAAAAGCTCCGGCAGCCTGCGCGCCGAACTGATCGTGATCTGAGTCTCCCATGGACAGCATCGCCCCTCCCGGCCTGACCCAGAGCGCCCTCGACTTCGAGGGCCTGGGCAAACTGCGTGCGCAGGCACGCCAGGACGACAAGGCGGCCGTGCGCGAAACCGCACAGCAGTTCGAGGCGCTGTTCATCCAGATGATGATGAAGTCCATGCGCGAGGCGGTGCCCAAGGACGAAGACAACACCTCGCATGCCGAGCAGACCTTCGAGTCCATGTTCGACCGCGAGGTGGCCCACGGCATGGCCAAACGCAACAGCCTGGGGCTGGCCGACATGCTGGTGCGCGACCACGAGCGCCGCAGCCAGATGCTCAGCACGGCCGATGTGCTGCAGAGCCGCCAGAACAAACCTCCGGCCCTGCATCCGCTGCAGTCGCCCCAACCCGCCCTGCCGCTGGCACCGGCCCAACGCCCACCCATGGCGCTGCCCGGTCCGGCCATGCTCAAACCCCTGAACGTGGATGGCACAGGCCTGGGCCCCTTGGGTAACGGAGGCCGTCCATGAGTGACCTGCTCAGCATCAGCAGCTCGGGTGTCTCGACCTACCAGCGTGCGCTGGGCGTGGTGAGCAACAACATCGCCAACGCGGCCACCGAAGGCTATTCGCGCCAGGACGTCTCGATGGAATCGAGCCCGACCCGCTCCAACGGTCGGGTCTACTTGGGCACGGGCGTGATGGTCCAGGGCATCCGCCGACAGTACGACGCCTTTGTCGAATCCAATCTGCGCAACAGCCAGAGCGACCTGCAGAGCCAGCAACCCATGGTCGACTACACCAACCGCGTGGTCGACGTGATGGGCGGCGAAACCTCGGGTCTGGCCAGTGCGCTCGACCAGTTCTTTGCCTCGGCACGTGGCCTCTCGGCAGACCCGGCCTCCACCGTGCTGCGCAGCAGCTTCCTGCGCGACGCCGACGGTCTGGCCGGCCGCTTCAACCAGCTCAGCGCCCAGCTGGACCTGGTCGACAACGAAACGCAAGAAGCCGTCAAGGCCGACATCAAGCAAATGAACGCCCTGGCCGGACAGCTGGCCTCGGTCAACCAGCAGCTGGCCAAAAACCGCGAGCTCACCCGGCAGCCGCCCGAACTGTTGGACCAGCGCGACCAGCTGCTGCTCTCGCTCTCCAAATTCGTCAAGATCAACACCGCTATTGCCGACAACGGCATGGTCAACGTCAGCCTTGGCGCCTCGCCCACACAGGATGTGCTGGTCAAAGGCAAGGACGCCACGCTGCTCGAAGTCACCTTCGACACCGCAGCACCCGAGCGGTTTTCGCTGGTGCTCGATCCGTATGGCCAACCCAAACCCATCTCCAGCATCCAAAGCGGGCAGCTGGCCGGTCTGATCGCCTTCCGCGAGCAGGTGCTCGGCAGCACCCGCACGGTGCTGGACGACCTGGCCCGCACCCTGGCCCGCGAGGTCAATGCCATCCACACCCAGGGGGTGGACGCCAACGGCCAACGCGGCACCGACCTCTTCGGCTTTGCGGCCGACAAACCCCATGCCAGCGCGGCCCTGCAGGTCATGCTGGAGGACCCGCTCAAGGTCTGCGCCGCCTCAGCCTTCCGCATCATCGAAGACCCGAGCAACCCGGGTACGGCGGATGCCACCATCCGGTTTGATGCGACGCCCTACCCCGGGCCGGCGGCACTGAACACGGTGCTGGCCAACAACGGCAGCGTGGCCGCCGCCCGCAGCATTTCGGTCGGCGAGACCCCGGGCACCACGGCGCTGGCCACCATCCCGGCAGGGCTCAAGGACGTCACGATCTTCCTCGACACCCTGAGCCCCGGTCAGCAGCTGCAGGTCCTGACACGGGATGCCCGGCACCTGGCCGGGCAGGCCTTGAGCAGCGCCCAGCAAGGCCGCATGCTCGCCACGAGCAACGGCTTCGAAGCCGCCGCTTCCTACAGCACGCAAGACATCAACCTCACCGATGGCACCGGCCACAAGGGCCTCAAGGTCTTCTATGGCGCACGTGCGGCAGCCCAGGCGATCCAGCAATTCGACAGCAACGACAAGGCGATCGCCCCCAGCCTCAAGCCTGCGGTGCTGCAGGGGGGCAACATCACGACCGGATGGGCGGGCCTGCCCAACGGCGGCGCCTTCACGCTCAACGGATTGGCCCTTGGCCCTCTGACACCGGCCAGCGGCAGCAGCATCCAGGCCAGCGATGTGGCGATGTGGCTCAACACCGCCGCCGCCCCGGGCGTGACGGCCAGCGCCGCCAATGAAATCCGTGTGCCGCCCAAGCAGTTGCGGCTCAACGCCGACCTCAGCCTCAACGGCGTCGTGATCGCCTTCCCGGCGGGAGGCTACGGTTCCGCACAAGAACTGGTCGACGCCATCAACCTCCAGTCGGCGAACAGCCGGGTCCAGGCCCAGCTGGGACGCGAGGGCGAACTGGTCCTCAACAACACCGCTGGCTTCGAAGGACAGAACATCGTCGTTTCCGGCATATCGGCCAGCACACCCAACGCGCTGGGCATGGCCGGGGGCACCTATGGCGGCCAGGTCCGCCTGCAACGCGCTGCCGGTGACGCCCGCCCGATCGAACTGGGCATCGGCCCGCAAGGCGATCCGGCCACGCTGGCCCGGCTCGGACTGCGCACCCAGATGCACATCGAAGGCGCCGCACCCGACGATCTGCTGGTCTTTGTGACCGGCGCCGGAACCGCCAAGGTGGCGGCCCGCTACAGCGGCGAGGCCACTGACCCGACCGACCGCCTGCGCCAGTCGCCCATGGAGCTGAATTTCATCAGTGCCACGCGGTTTACCCTGACGGATCGGACCACGGGCACCGTGGTGGCCGAGCGGGACTACGACCCCAATGCCGCCGATCCGACGATCCGCTACCAGGGCCTGAACATCCTGCTGAGCAAGCCGCCGCTGGCCGGTGACCGCTTTGTCATCGACGGGAACAACGACGGCACCGGCGACAACCTGGCGATGCTCGACATCCTGGCGCTCGAAAAACGCCCGGTGGTCGGCAGCAAGACCCTGGGCATGGCCTACATCGACCATGTCAACGACGTCGGGAACACCGCCAAGCAGGCCAGCATCGTGCAAGCCTCGCTCAAGGTGGTGCACGACCAGGCGGTGGCCAGCCGTGACCAGGTCTCGGGGGTGAGCCTCGACGAGGAAGCCACCAACCTGATCCGCTACCAGCAGGCCTACCAGGCCTCCGCCAAGGCGCTGCAGATCGCCTCGCAGCTGTTCGACACCATGCTGCAAATCCGCTGACCCTGAAAGACAAGCATGAAAGTCTCTTCTGCCTACCTTTTCAACCGTGCCGTGGACCAGATGAGCACGGTGCAGGAAAAGCTCTCCAAAACCCAGACGCAGATGGCGCAGGGCAAGCAGGTCATCATGGCCAGCGATGCACCCGACCAGGCGGCCACCATCACGCGCTACAAAACGCTGATCGCCCGCCAGGACAGTTACCAGGCCACGCTGGGCAGCATCAGCAACCGGCTGCAGGCCGAGGAAACCGCGCTCTCGTCGGTCAGCAACCTGCTCATTCGCATCAAGGAATTGTCGGTGCAGGCCGCCAACGACACCCTGGGCAGCACCGACCGCCTGGCCTTGGCCACCGAAATGAAAGGCTTGCGCGATCAGATCGTGAGCATGGCCAACACCCAGGACAACACGGGCAACTACATCTTCGGCGGCAGCCGCGTGTCCAGTCCACCGTTTGTGTCGGTCAATGGCGGCCCGCCCCAATACCAGGGCGACCAAAGCCGCATGCAGGTCCCGGTCGGCGACCAGCGTTCGGTGATGCTCAACCGGCCCGGCGCCGAAGTGTTCACCCGCGTCTTGCGCGAGGATGACCAGGGCCAAGCCGTCGGGGTGGAATTTTTCCAGGCCATAGACGACCTCATCACTGCGGTGGAGGACTCCCAGCACCCTGGAATGACCCTGGGACTGACGGAGCTCGACCAGATGCAAAACAGCATCAGCCTGACCCTGGCCAAAGTGGGCACAGACTTGAATGTGCTGAGCGCCCAGCAAAACATCGTGGACGACACGACGCTCACCCTCAAAAACATCCTGTCGGGCGTCGAGGACCTCGATTACGCCAGTGCCGTGGCCAAACTCAACCAGCAGACCCTGGCACTTCAGGCCGCCCAGAGCAGTTTCGGCAAGATTTCCCAGCTGAACCTCTTCAACTACATCAACTGAGCTCAAGTCCGACCCCTTCGTGCCGATGCTCCTGAATTGACACCACCATGGCCACGACCCCCACATCCTCCAGCAGCGCCAGCAGCAGTGCGCAGAGCATCATCGCCTCGATGGGGCTGGGCTCGGGTGTGGACGTCAAGAACCTCGCGCAAAGTCTGGTCAATGCCAGCCGTGACCCGCTGCAAGAGGCGATCAACAAAAAAATCAGCAAGAGCGAAGCCAGGATTTCTGGCTACGGCGCGATCAGCTACATCCTCAGCGACCTCAAGGCCAAGTTCTCTGCGCTCAACAGCACCGCAGGCTTCAACGCCCTGAACGTGAGCAACAGCCAGCCTAGCAGCTTCACCGCCCGGGTCAGCGGCAATGCCGCCAATGGCAACCATGCGGTCACCGTCGTCCAGCTGGCCCAAGGCCAACGCAGCATGAGCAGCAGCGGTTATGGCTCACCGGATGACGTGCTGCCCGACACCACCGTGAACCTGACGATTGGCGGCAACACCCTCAGTGCCAGCGTCAGCGCAGGCGATACGGTGAGCGATCTGGTGGCCGCCATCAACGCGGAAATGGGCAGCGCAGGCATCAAGGCCCAACTCATCAACCGCGGCGCCGCCGCCAACCCGGCAAACGCCCCCCATTTTCTGGTGATCAGTGGACCGAGCGGCGCCGACCAAAGCTTCACGGTCAGCGGGCTGGGCATGGGCAATCCCCCTCTGCAGGAAGCGCAAAACGCCCTGCTGGAAGTCGACAACATCGCGGTCCAGAGCAGCAGCAACACCGTGGTCGATGCCATCCCCGGCGTGACCCTGCAACTCACCGGTGTGAGCCCTGCCGTCGATGCCAACACCCCCGCCATTCGGACCCCTGCCAGCCTCGCCCTGGTGCGCGACACCAGCGCCATCCAGACCAAGGTCAAGGCCTTGGTGACTTCCTTCAACGATGTCAATTCGGTGCTCAACGCGGCCGCCGACCCCAAATCCCAGGTCGAAGGTTACGGCGGCACCCTGTCGGGCGACTCCACCGTCTCCCTGCTTCGCAACCAGATCCGCAACCTGATGTTCGGCGAGAGCAGCACCCCTGCCGCCGGCAGCTCGGTCCGCGGCCTGCGGGATCTGGGGATCAGCCTGGACAGCGCTGGCAACATGACCCTCGACGAGAACCAGCTGACCAACGTGCTGAGCACCCGGTTTGACGATGTGGTCCAGATGATGAGTGCCAGCCGCGAGACCCCCACCACCATCCGCTCCATCGCTTCCGGCCTGGCCGGGGACGCGGTCAAGCGGCTGGACGACATGCTGATCTCCACCGCCCCCCTGGGCGCGCAAAGCAAAAACGCCCAGGCCGAGATCGCGCGTTACCGCAGCGATCTGGAAAAGCTCAACATGCGCATGGACAAACTGCTCGAGCGCTACAACAAACAGTTTTCCGCCATGGAAGCCCTGCTCAGCCAGACCAACAGCCTCAAGACCAGCCTGAAGAACTCGTTTGACGGCATGATGGCCTCGTACACCCAAAAGTAATACCAATAGCCTCTTTGAAGGCCTGCGCCTCAAGTTGTCAAACTTGGGGCCGATTCCTCGTTCGTGAACAGATTTTTTGGGCCTGCACCGCGGGCCCTGCGGAACTGAAAGGACGGCGGACATGTCTTCAGATTTTTCTATCCAGAGTGCCAATCGGGTGCAAGCCCCGGCACCCAGCGAAAGCGTCGGCGCGGCTCCTGCTGCAGCCAAAAACATCCTGACAGAGAGCAGCCTGGCACGCGCTGCCCAGGTGGCGGCCTCCAAAATGGAGCCGCCCAAGCGCACGGTCCACTACAACCGCGACCAGATGCTCAAGAGCATGGAAGAGGCCGTGTCGTTTCTCAACCAGCAGGTGACCTCCAAGAAACAGGGTCTGGGCTTTGCCATGGACCAGGTCCTCGGTCGACCCGTGATCACCGTGCGCAACACCGACACCGGCGAGATCGTGCGCCAGATCCCCGGCGATGCCGTATTGAAGTTTGCACACAACCTCGAAGGCCTCAAAGGCATGCTGCACAACTCGACGATCTGAAAGATTTTTTGTCGTCGACTCTCAAGTTCCGCACACCCACACCGATTCATTGTTCAACAGAAATTCAATCCCGGTTTTCTGTGATTGAGGCAGGTCACCCTTCATACGGAACCCTGCCACCGTTTGAAGAGACCTTTTTGAAGGAGCAAGACCATGTCAGTGATCAACACCAACGTGAAGTCCCTCATCGCACAAAATGCTTTGACGGTGAACAACCGATCCCTCTCGCAAGCCATGCAACAGCTTTCGACAGGCAAGCGCATCAACAGCGCCAAGGACGATGCAGCCGGCATGGCCGTCTCCAACGTCATGACCGCCCAGATCCGCGGCCTGAACCAGGCGGTTCGCAACGCCAACGACGCCATCTCGATGCTGCAGACTGCTGAAGGCGCCATGGTGGAGCAGACCAACATGATGCAGCGCATGCGTGAACTCGCTGTGCAGGCGTCCAACGACACCCTCACCGACGACCAGCGCACCTACCTGGACAAGGAATTCCAGGACCTGCTGGCCCAGATCGACGAGATCGGCGGCCAGACCACCTGGAACGGCGAGAACATCCTGGACGCTTCTGGTGGCGACGGCAGCGGTAAGTACACCTTCCAGGTGGGTGCAGCCGCAGACCAGAAACTGGAAGTTGAAATCAAGAGCATGAAGAGCGACGGCGAGTTGACCGCTCTGGGCAGCCAGGACCTGACCAACCGCGCCAATGCCAACACCGCCATCACCCAGATCGACACCGCCCTGGACGCCATGAACGACCAGCGTGCTGAACTGGGATCCAAGATGAGCCGCCTGACCTACACCGCAGACACGCTGGCCAACATCGCCACCAACACCTCGGAATCGCGCAGCCGAATCGAAGACACCGACTACGCCACCGCCACCACCGAGCTGGCCCGCACGCAGATCATCCAGCAAGCGGCCACCGCCATGCTGGCGCAAGCCAACCAGTCGAGCCAGAACGTGCTGGCCCTGCTCAAGTAAGGCAAGCGTTCAACGGCTTGAAAACCGCCTGACCAGGCGGTTTTTTTTTGCTCTTTTCCAGTGCGCAGTGCGAGTGAAAACCGGCTCAAGTTTTCAACCGAGCAGTCGATCCACTCCATAAGCCCAATGGACTTCGCATGCACCCCATGCGCAGCCACATTCACCGGAGTTCCCCATGAGAATTGCAGACCTCAACACCTCCTCGCTGTACGTACGTCAGGCCGCCACGGCGGGCAGCCTGAACACCGTGGATGAACGGGGCAAGCTCTACAAAACCACTCTGGAAAAAGTCAGTCGGAGGGACCCGACGGCTGCCCCCACCGCAGAAGGCGAGGCCTTCGTCTATGCCCGTTCCGGGGTCAAGCTGGGCGCTGCTGTGAGCAGCAGCAGCGTGGTGCTGGAAAATGCCGACGGCAGCCGCTTCAATCTGGACACCACCGGCAAGACCGTGAGCCTGGTGGCCCGGGGTCAAAACATCGACCTGTTCGTGTTCACACCCGCCGGCAACGGCCAGCCCGCCAGTAGCGCCACCGCAACCAAGTACAGCTTCAACCAGAACGGTGTGATGGCGGCCAATGGCGCCACCACGCTGAGCGCCATGGAACTCTCGGCAGCCGAGATCACCACACGCCGCGACCTCGACGGCAACAGCAAAGTGGGCGGTGCGCTCGACACCACGAGCGTGGGAGGCAGACGTGTGGCTGCGGCGGGCATCTTCCGGCTCAATGTGATGGGGCAAAACCTGTTCGTGGTGGGCAACAGCACCCTGGAGCGACAGCGCACCATCAACGCCCAAAACGCCACCTTGCTCAACAGCGATGGCAGCGTGTGGTCGCCCACTGAGGCCATGCCGGGCAAAACCTTTGACACCTTCCGTGCGGTGAGGAACTCCAACACCAGCGAATGGGAGGTTTACGCCAAGGAAACCAACGGCACCGTCACCCAGTTCCGATTCGAGGGCGACGCCACCAGCGCCAACCACCTGCGCTTGAAGGCCAACGGCATCAAGACCCTGGAAGGCAAAGACCTGGTCGCGGCCGAAGTCACCCACAAGCGGGACCTGAACACCGATGGCATCTTTGGTGCCCGCATCGATGAGACCACCGATGCGGCAGGCAAGCTCTACAAGGCCGACCTGGCCGGTGCCACGGTCTACCTCTCCAAAGTCGCCGACACCCGAACCGACAACACCGGCGGCCGTGCCGTGTCGGCCGACGGCAGCCTGCTCAAGGCCGATGGCACCGCCTGGGAGGGTGCAGGCAGCGGCTACAAGATCGCCACCATCGTTAGCGGCACCAAAACCGTGGGTGGTCAATCCGTGGCCACACGCACCGTCTATGCCCACGCCCAAACGGCCAACACGCCGGACACTTCCGACGTCAAGAAATTCACCTTCACCGCCGACGGCAACAATTTCAGCCTGGACGCCAACAGCGTGGTGGGCATCAAGGTCGATGCGGCCGAAATGGCGACCGCCGAAAAAACCGCCAAGCGCGACCTCAACAGTGACGGCAAGTTCGGTGTGGACATCACCAGCACCGTCGACGCCACTGGCGGGCTGTTCCAGGGCAGCATCCTGGGCAAGACCTTCTTCATCGCGGGCTCTGGCCTGAAGACCGGCACCACCGGGTCCCTCGCGAACGACCTGTCGGGCTCCCTGCTCAAGGCCGACGGCACCGCCTGGGGCGCCGCCAGTGGTTACACCGTGGCCTCGATCGTGCCAACCGTCACGGGTGGCAATGTGACCGGCTACACCGCCTACGCCTTCAAGAGCGCTTCGGGCAACACCCCGGCGGATCGCACCGACATCCTCCGGTACAGCTTCACTGCGGACGGCTCCAACTGGAAAGTCACCGATGCCACGCAATTTGGCGAGAAGGTCGATGCCCGGACCCTGGCAGCCGCTGAACGGACGAGCACGCGTGACCTCAATGGCGACAACGTGTTCGGGGTCAACCTCACGGTCAGCGCCCTGGACGCCAGCGGCGGCCTCTGGAAGGGCTCGGTCTTTGGCCAGGACTATGTGCTGGCCGACACCGCCACGCTGAGTTCTTCGGCCAACGGCGCCCTGGACCTGTCCAAGGCTCTGCTCAACACCGATGGCACCGCCTGGAACCCAACCGAAATCAGTGCGGCCAGCGCCAAATTGCGCGTGGTGGTGGACAACGCGAGCACGAACGAGAAATTCACCGTTTATGTGAGCACACAGCAAGGCACCGCCAACGCCACCTATTCCAAATACACCTTCAACGCCAGCTACACCCAGACCGGCAACAAGGTGTCGCTGACCACCGAGCAATTCGCCGCTGCCGAAAAAACCACCAGCAAAGACCTCAATGCCGACAACATGTTCGGCGTCAACATCAGCGACGCCATCGACTCGCGAGGCGGCCTCTACAAGGGCGGTCTGGACGGCAAGACCAATGTCTTTTTCAAAGGTGCAGCCAACCTCACCCCCGGCAGCAAGGTGGCTGCCGATGCGCTGAACTTCGACGCCGCGCTCAAAACCAGCGAGGGGTACTGGACGCCCGATACCGGATTCACCCCCACCGCCGCGGTGACCGACGCGAACGCCAACACCTTCACGGTGATCGCCAAGGACAACGCGAATGCCGTCAAGAAGTACGTCTTTGACACCAGCAACAGCAACACCCTCAAGGCGGATGCCAGCGGCGACATGAAGCTGGTCGATGTGGTGGCGTTGGAGCGGGCACAGACCACACCGCGCGACCTCAATGGCGACGGCATCGTGGGCGTGCAAGCCTCGGCCACCCCGCCCGACAGCATTGGCGGGCTCTTCAGCGTGACGGCCGGTGGCAGCACCGTGCTGGCCGTGGGCACGGGCAACAACCGTACCACCGCCCCCACCGACCTGAGCACCATGCTGCAGAAAGCCGATGGCACCGCCTGGAGTGCCACGGGCACCGTGGACCGCTACACCCTGGTATCGTCGGCCAACGACTTCAAGGTCTACACCAAAGTGGGCTCGGCTTACACCGAATACACCTTTGGCAGCGATTACAAGCTCGACAGCAGCAAAACCCGCTCGACCCTGGCCGCCAACGATGCGTCGGGCGCCGCCACCCTCGACGACATCAAGCTGGCCGACCTCGAGCGCAGCCTGAGCCGTGACATCAACGGCGACAGCGCCCTGGGCGCCAGGATCACCAGCACCCTGGTGACCGACAAGATCCACCAGGCCAGCTTCAATGGCAACAGCTACACCGTCGTCAACACCACAGCCGGTATCACCAGCACCGGTCTGGGCGACAAGGCCCTGCTGAACGCTGACGGCACCCGCTGGACAGCCAGCCAGGGCATGACCATCAAGGCCGCCAACATCAATGCCAACGCTTCGACCGAGGTCTATGCCGAAGTGGTCAGCGGGGGCAACACCAGCTACAAGCGGCTGACGTTTGGCAACGACGGCAAACTGCTCAAGGACGAGGCGGCCACCGCCGAGCAAATTGCAGAATCGGGCGCCCTCGGCACCCTGAGCACCTCGGCGGCCGACAGCACCGGTGGCCTCTTCAAAACCAAGGTGCTGGGCAGCGACTACTTTGTGGTTGGCAGTGGCAACAACAACGCCACGACACCGGTGGATCTGAGCCGGGCCCTGATGCTGGGCAACACCGGCACGGCCGCCGTCTGGTCGCCGCTGACCGGCACCGGCAGCAACGGCACCGGAACCCCGGCAGGCAGCAACCCGCCCTACCAGGTGGGAGGATTGGTGACCAACAAAACCGGCAACGTGGTCGACTCTTACGATGTCTATGTCTACGCCAGCGACAGCTCTGGCAATGTGACCGACGTGTACAAGTCCACCTGGGACGCCAGCTTCAATTACCAGGGCACCAGCCGCGCCGACCCGCTGGCACTGGTGGAGGTGGAAAGAAGCACCGGCCGCGACCTCAACAAGGACGGCGCCTTTGGCTTCCGGCTGGCCCAAGCTTCGAGCCCGGAAAGCACCTACAAGGGCGTGACCACCGCCAAAGTGGGGGGCTCCAGCATGACCTTCCTGCTGGCCGGCACCGACCTCAACCCCGGCACCGCAGGCGCGCCGCTCAGCCTGGGCAGCGCCCTGCTCAACCAGGCGGGCACGGCCGGCTGGACGCCGGACGCCAATTTCTTGGTGACCTCGGTGGCCGATGGTGCAGCCGGCTCCAACCTGCGTTACGTCTACGCCAAAAAGGCGGGTACGGGTGGCGCTGCCGACGAGTACAAGCGCTATGAATTCAGCACCGTCACAGGCAAGAATCAGGGCACTGCGACGAACCTGACCGCGCAGGAAATGGCCGCCGAAGAACTCACCCGCGGCACCGGCGGATCGGACCTGGACGCAGACGGCCAGATCGGCTCGGTCAGCATCAGCGCTTACCGGGTGTCGGACAGCAACAGCACCTCCACCGGTCTGCTGCGCGCCAGCTACGGCAACCAGACCTTCTTTGCCACCGGCAGCCTGCCCGCAGCGGGCGCCAAGATGAACCTGGGCAAGGCCCTGGTCCAGGCCGATGGCAGCACCCCCTGGGCGGCCGACGCAGGCTACACCGTGACCGCCGCTGTGACCACGGCAGGCTCGAACACCCTGGTGTATGCCCGCAAGCCGGCTTCCGGCGGTTCGCCGGAGCAATACCTGCGCTACGAGTTCAACGAAACCTCCGGCAAATCGCTGGGGGCCGGCGTGGCCGTGAACTCGGTCGAAATGGCCAAGGCCGAGCTGGGTGCGGCAGGCACCACCGACGACCGCGACCTCAATGGCGACAGCCAGGTCGGTGCCATCAGCATCCAGGCCTACAAGCTTGGCAACAACACCACCAGCACCGGCCTGCTGCAAGCCACGGTGGGCAGCCAGACCTACCTGGTGGCCGACAGCATGCCGGCGGCGGGTGCCCCCATGGACCTGAGCAAGGCGCTGCTGCAAGCCGATGGCAGCACACCCTGGGCCGCCGATGCCGGCTACACCGTGAGCGGCACCGGCGATGGACCCGCCGGCTCGGGCCTGCGCTATGTGTACGCTAAGAAGGCCAGTGGCAACGGACCGGAATTCCAGCGCTACAGCTTCGACACCACCACCAACAAGGTGGTGGGCAGCGCAGTGGAAATCAGCGGGGTGGACCTGGCCGCGGCAGAAATCACTGGCAGCAAAGACCTCAACGGCGACAACGCCAAGGGAGCGGTGTCGATCAGCGCCTACAAAGTCGGCAACAACGACACCAGCACCGGCCTGCTCAACGCCAGCTTTGGCGGGCAAAGCTTCCTGGTGGCCGCAGCCATGCCGGCGGTGGGCACCAGCATCGACCTGAGCAAGGCGCTCAAGCAGGCCGATGGCGCCACGCCTTGGGCGGTCGACAGCGGCTACACCGTGACCGCCGCGGTCAGCGCGTCTGGCGCCAACACCCTGGTGTACGCACGCAAGCCCGCCGCTGGCAGCGATCCGGAGCTCTACATGCGCTACGAGTTTGCCGAAACCAGCGGCAAATCGCTGGGTGCAGGTGTGGCCGTGAGCTCGGTCGAGATGGCCAAGGCCGAACTGGGTGCGGCAGGCACCACCGACGACCGCGATCTCAATGCCGACAACCAGTTCGGCACGGTCTCGATCAGCGAGTACAAGCTGGGCAGCAACACCACCAGCACCGGCTTGCTGCAGGCCAAGTTCGGCAGCCAGACCTATCTTGTGGCCGACAGCATGCCGGCTGCCGGCTCCCGCCTGGACCTGAGCAAGGCCCTGCTGCAGGCCGACGGCAAAACCCCTTGGGTGGTGGGCGCCAACTACACCGCCACGGCCGCCGTCACCAGCGGAAGCAATGTACTGGTCTATGCCCGCAAAGACAGTGGCAGCGGCGCTGAGTACCAGCGCTACACCTTCAGCACCACCACCTACGAGGTGCAAGGCAGCCCCGAAGACATCAGCGCGGTCGACCTGGCCGCCGCCGAGGTGACTGGCAGCAAGGACCTCAACGGCGACAACAGGGTCGGCGCGACCAATGTCAGCGCCTTCAAGGTGGGGACCAACGACACCAGCAGCGGTCTGCTCAATGCCTCCTTTGGCACGCAAAACTTCCTGGTGGTGGACAGCATGCCCGCCGCAGGCACCAACATCAATCTGGCCAAGGCCATGAAAAAGGCCGACGGCACAGCCTGGGCCCTGCCCGCGGCCGATGCGACGGCGGGATACGCCATCAAGGCGGGGGTGAGCACCGGCAGCGGCTTCAGCATCTACGCCGGCAAACCGGCCGCGGGCGCCACACCGGAAGCCTACCTGCGCTACGACTTTGACAGCTCGGGCAAAACGCTGGGTGCCGGAGTGGCCGTTTCATTGGCCCAGATGGCTCTGGTCGAGATGGGCGCCACGAGCGCCAACACCGACGACAAGGACCTCAACGGCGACAACCGATTTGGCGCAGTGGTCACCGTCAGCGACTACCCGGTCTACGAAGGCGGCAACCCGACCAGCCGAAGCACCGGTCTGCTCACTGCCACGGTGGGGGGACAATCCTTCTTCGTGGTCAAGGATGCAGCCAACGCCACCGCGGGCGTTGACCTCAAAAAGGCCCTGCTCAACGCTGACGGCACTGCCTGGAGCTTGCCCGCCGGCTTTGTGATCCGCGGCACGCTCGAGACCCCGGCCAGCAGCAGCAATGTGCTGGAGGTCTACGGCACCAGCACCGCAGGCAACGGCGCTGTGCAAAAGATCAGCTTCAAAAAGCAGGTGGATGCTAATGGCGACTTTACCGATGCCTACACCGCCGTAGACGCCAGCCCTGTGAGCCTGTCCGGCATCGCTTCGGCCAAGCTCGAATATGGCTACAACAGCAATGCGGGCGCCGACCTGAATGGCGACGGTGTGGTGGGTTTCAGGACCACGACCCCGCCCACATTGACCCAGTCTCCCAAGTTTGGCGACTACGCGCTGGACCAGGCGACACTGGGTGGCAGCAGCATTTACTATGTGACGAGCGATTACGCCGCCACCAAAGACCAGGCCTCTGGTGCCAACATCAAGGCGGGTGCGCTGATGGTGGACAACGGTGGGACATTGGGTTACTGGGCGCTGCCCACCGTGGGCACCAGCACCTTCACCCTCAAATCGCTGAGCTACACCGGCTCGGGTGCCACGGCGAAAGTCGAAGTTTGGGCCGAGAAATCAACTGGCGGTACCAGTGACGGCCTGGTGCGCTTTATGTTTGGCCAGGTCAGCAACAACTGGGTGCTGGATGCTGCCCAGTACGCCACCGATCTGCAAGCCGGGACGAACAACAAAGGATTGACCGCTTTGCAGATCGCCGCAGAAGAAGCCGGCAGTGGCCTCGCTTTCACTCTGGACAGCAGCGGCGTAGCGACCACCACCGCCTATACCAACCGCATGAGCAAAACCGGCTATGACCTCAACGCCGATGGCGTGGTGGGCATCTCGGTCACTCAAGTGGTCGCCGGCAGCAACATCGACAGCAATGTCTACTCGACCACCATCGGTGGCACCACCTACTACCTGGCCGGTGCCAATCTGAGTTCGGGCACCGAGGCCAACCCACTGGCCCTGGACCCGAGCAAGATCTTGATGTCGAACGCCACCACAGTCTGGGCGCCTGGCGCAGCTGTCACAGGCTGGTCGGTGCTGGACCCCATCGAAGCGGCCCGGGTAAAGACTGCTGGTTCACTGACGAATACGCCGCAGTTCGCCGCCACCGTCACCGGCGCAGCCAACCCGACCTACTTCAGCATCGTGAGCGGCAAGTACGTTGTCACCACCTGATTTTTGAGAAACGGTGGTCATGCACCCACAGGCGGCCCAGCCCCTGTGGGTGTTTTTCATTCGGTCAGTATCTGGGCGCGCAAGGTCTTGAAGCCATGCAGGTACGGGGCATGGCCCGTCTGTGCATACAGGGTTTTGAGGGCATTGGCCTGCACCGCCTGTTCAAAAAAGCCGTTGAGCGGTGTGGCCGAAGGCGCCAGGGCAAACAGGTCCCAGCAACGTGAACGGAAACGACCGCTGGCCAGCAGCAGGCTGATCAGGCGCTCCTGCACAAACACCTTGACCGTCAGTCCCTGCTCGCCATAGTGGGTGGGGGCGTTGAGCAACTCAAAGAGGGCTGTGCCCGGCGTTTCAGCAGCGGCGTGCAGCTTTTCGGCCAACTCCAGCCAGGCCAGCCAGACACGGCGGCGCGCCACAAAGTAATTGCAAAAAATCGTGTTGTCGCCGTGCATGACCACCTGCGCGACATCCAGGTCGAGCCCGACATGGTCGCAAAAGGCCTGGGTGGCGGGCAGCAAGCCCGTGTGGAACAGCTCCCCCTGCACAAAGGGGTTGAGGAACAAGGCGTTCAAGTCCCAATAGGGGCTCCATCCCAGCACATCGTGGTCGGCACCATGCCGGTCCACAAAGGCACGCAGGTCAGCGTGCTGCAAACCGGTCTTGTGGCCAAACTTGGGCGAGAAAAACCCATAGAAGGCCTGGTCGTCCAGGTGGTGCGTCAGCAGGTACTGGCGGATTGGCCAGAACTCGCGCCAGTCGGGGCGCGGGTTGTGCAGGTTGTCGAGCAGTTCGAAGTGTTCGGGGCGGCTTGCCAGCGTCTCGGCCGAATAAGCGATGTGCATGGCATGCAGGCTCGGCCGCTCAGGCTCGTGCGACAGCGCCGAGGGGCTCGAAGGTCGGGCTTGGTCGAGCTGGGCCAGGGCGGCATTCACATCGCAAACGTGCCTGGGCGGGGCGTAGGTGCGCAGGCCCTGCCCGCGCTGGAGGAAGGTTTCGACCACCTTGTCCTCGTAGTCCTCGTGCGTGCGCACCGCCAGATCGGGGCGCTCGAGGCTGGTGACCAGGGACAGGCCCATGCGCGAAACCATGCTGCGACCGTAGAGCGTGACCAGGGGCACCCCGGCATTGACGACGTCGGCCGAGGTGGAGCCACAGTTGTAGGGAAAGGTGTCGAGGTAGACATCGGCCAGGCGCAAGGCGGCACAAAAACTCGGGTGCGGGATGCGCGGGCAAAACACCACACGGCCAGGGTCCACGCCCGCGCGCAAGACTTCAGCTCGCAGGTTGGCGGTGGTGGTCGGGTTGTCGTCAATGAGCCAGAGCACCGCATCGTCGATGCGGCGCAGCAGGTTCATCCAGGTCTGGAACATGCGCGGGGTGATTTTGTAGACATTGCCCAGCGCGGCCATGACAAAGGCGTCCTGCGGCAGACCCAGATCGGCGCGGTTCAAGACCGGCAAATCCTGGGGCACCTCGGGCAGGGGCAAAAACGAGCCGCGCATGCGCAGCGGTCGCTCGCTGAAATGCAGCTCCAGTTCGGGGGGCAAGACCTGGTCATCGGCCAGGACAAAGTCCAGCCAGGGCATGGCCGTCGAGCCAATGAAACCCAGGTAGGTGCCCTGCCGGGGGGCAGGATGGAGCGCAAAAATGCCCGGCCGGGCACCCGAGCTCAAGCCATGCAGGTCGATCAGGATGTCGATTTCGTCGTCCAGGACGCACTGGGCGGCCTGGCGATCGTCCAGCTGGTGGATGCTGCGGACATGGTCAAACTGTGCCAAGAGGCCTTGTCGGTGCGGCGTGCCATCGTCGGGGGTGAAGTCGTAGGCGTAGAGCTCGTAGCGCTCTCGGTCGTGCGCCTGGACAAAGCGCGTCAAGAGAAAACCCACTGCATGCTCGCGCAAATCGCCCGAGACATAACCGATGCGGCGCTTGGCATGCTGGTAGACCCTGCCCTCGCACAGGTGTTCCTGCGCCAGGGTGTAGGTGCGGTGCACAAAGGCCTGGGCGTTTTGAAGCAACACGGCCGGGTCGTCGCTCAGGGCGATCATGGCCAGGGGCGAGGTCGCCCGCATCAATTCACCCTGGCTGATGTGCTCCAGGGGTTTGTAGACCGGCCAGGCACAGGCCTTTTGGCGGATGTGCACCCAGTGCTGGATCACGCCAGGCTGCTTGGGCTGGAGTTGGAGGCTCGATTCGAGGGCCTGCTCGGCCTGCAGGTAATTGCGCTGGTTTTCCTGCAAACGGCCCATGTGGTTGAGTGCGGTGGTCAGCATCGCCACATCGGGCGGCGGCGTCAGGTAACGGCGAGACACCAGGCTGCCCCATGCATGGAGGGCTTCTTCGTGCTGGCCCAGGCGCTCGAGGCTCAGGCCCAGGTTGATGTGGGCCTGCGCCACGCTGGGGTCGCGTGCCAGGCATTGCCGGTAAGCGGCAATGGCTTGCCCGGTTTCCCCCATGCGCTGCAGCAAAGCCCCCAGATTGAACCAGGCAAGCGGCTGGTGTGGCTGCTGGCTGTGGGCCAACCACAGGCGGTAGAGGTTGACCGCGGCCTGCAGATGCCCATCGGCCTGCAGTTGCTCCGCCTGGCTGACCAGCATGGGCAAGGTGAGCATGGCCAGGGGCTGCAGGGCCTCATCCAGCGCATCGGCTGGAGCGGCGGCTTCTGACGGGTCTGGGTGGTGTAAGGACATGGGCGTGAAGACAAACACCCACACCTAGCAATAAACATGCCATTAATTTTCTGACAGACCCTCAAGTTTTTCTGCCGGACACCGATTCATCAGATGACGAATAAAAGGATGAAAAAAATTGACTTCAGGCCCTCAAGTTTTGGAGGGTCAGGTCGATTCATAGGCAAACCGAGGTTTGTGCCGCCCCTGGGCACCCTCCTCCAACATCTTTGTCCACCACAAACGCTGCGGGGTCACCATGTCCATCATCAGTTCCATTTCGGCCAGTCAAATCACCAATCTGACCACGACCCAGATCCGTGATCTCAGGCCTACCGACATGAAGCAGCTGACCACTGCCCAGATCAACAACCTGAGCAGTACCCAGATCAGGGCCATCGAGTCGACCGACTTTCTGGCCTTGAGCGGGGTGCAGATCTCTGCCTTCAACAGCGCCAACCTGGCCGCCGGGCTGAGCGATGGCACCTATGACAAGCCTGCGGTGATGGCGGCCAACCAGATCCGATCGCTGACCACCGCCCAGCTGAGCAGCCTGACCACGGCCAGCGTGGCTTACTTCACGACCAAAACCATGCAGGCGCTGAGTCCAGCACAGCTCAACAGCCTGTCATCGGACTTCGTCAGCAAGCTCAGCTCAGGCCAGATCCAGGCCTTAAGCGCCCGGCAACTGCAAGGCCTCAGCAGCACCCAGTTTTCCAATCTTTCTTCAAGTCAGCTGCAGTCCCTGACTACCCTTCAGGTTAGGTCTTTGTCGGCAGCCCAGCTCAACAGCCTGAGCAGCGACAAGGTCGCCAGCATCGAAACCCGCGATCTGGCCGCCCTCAATGCAGGCCAGCTGAGGGGCCTGTCCACCGCAACGGTCAAGGCCCTAGGCTCCGACCAGGTCAAAGCCTTGTCAGTCACACAACTCAACCAGTTGAGCAGCAGCCAGATTCGCGCCATTGAGACGGGGGATCTGAGCCAATTGAGCAGCAGCCAGATTGGCGCCATCGGTGTGAACCTGATCAGTAAGCTGAGTACAGATCAGGTGGCCGGCTTGGGAACCGACCAGATCAAGGGACTCAACCGAACCCAACTGGCCAGCCTGACGACCAGCCAGGTGGCCAACATGACCACCGACCAACTCAAGGGGCTGAGCAGCAGTCAGGTGTCCTGGTTGTCAGCCAACCAGCTCAACAGCCTGAGCTCGGCCAAGATCCAGGCGATCGACTCTTCTGACATCGGCGCCCTGAACGCCAACCAACTCAAAGCGCTGAGCACGGGCTTCATTGCCGCCATTTCGAGCACCCAGATCAAAGCCCTGAGCGGCATGCAATTGGGCATGCTCTCGGGCAACCAGCTCAAAGCCATCACCACCGAGTCTCTGTCGGCCGTGGGCACAGGACAGTTACAGGCCCTCAAACCCAATCAACTGTCTCAACTGACCAGCACGCAGCTGACCAAACTGGGCAGCGACCAGGTCAGTGCCCTCACGGTTGGGCAGCTCAGCTCCTTGAGCAGCAGTGTGGTCGGCGCCATGGGCTCTGACCAGGTCAAGGCCCTGTCGTCGTCACAAATCCAGGGCTTGAGCGCCACACAACTCAACGCGCTGAGCACCGCCAGCTTTGCCGCCATCGACACCGGCGACATCAAGGTCATGACGGCCACCCAGGTTGCCGGCCTTTCCACCACCCAGGTCAAGGCCCTGACCAGCGACCAGGTCAAAGCTATCGACACCAAAGTCCTCGCGGTGATGACCTACCAGCAAATCCAGGCCCTGGAGACGGGTGATCTGAGTGTGATGGGCACTGCCCAGATCACCAGCCTGAAGGTCGAGCAGTTGTCCAAGCTGACCACCGACCAGGTCAAAGCCCTGACATCCGATCAACTGCCCAAACTGGCGGCCACCCAGCTGACGGCCCTCACCACGGCCCAGGTCAGCGCCATGACCAGCGACCAGACCAAGGCCCTGACCTCGAGCCAGGTCCAGGCGCTGACCCCATCGCAGATCAATGCCCTGAGCAGCACATCGCTGCGAGGAATTGACAGCTCGGACATGGTTGCCCTCACAGCAAACCAGTTGCAAGGCATCAGTTCTTCTGCCATCCAGACGATGACCACCAGCCAATTGAACGCACTGACCTCCATCCAAGTGCAATCTCTGACTGGCAGTCAAATGAGTGCCTTGAGCTCCGATCAGATCGCTGCACTGAGGGTCAATTGACAACACTCTGAGTGTTTATCAATCAAATACTTGGTATGGAAATGCAGCATTTTCATCACGAGAATGTTGGTTGAAAGTTAAACATTACTGTAGGCCATCATTTACCAACCACGTGGAGTCTAGCGGAATCAATCGTCGAAAGCGATAGAATAAAAGGTTTTCAAGCAGTAATTGACACCTCCTAAGTTTCGAAATTATTATTCGTTTTACAAGATTAAAACAAAAACAAAAAAGCCAGCATGAACCGCTGGCTTTTTTGTATTTTAGTTTGGAAATTAATTTAGACGAATGCTCTATTGGCAAGAATTAAACCTGATCGTGCAAGAAAAATAGCCCCTTCATCTGCGGCTATTTTTCGGATTCTATTAGAGTCCTCAATGAGTACTTCACAATTATATTTCGATAGGTTGGTTACCCAATACTCAGTAGGCTGTTCGTTGACATGGTGGTAACCGCCTTGCCCTGGATGAGCGTGCGTCATGAGAATGAACTTGCCACATGACAATGACGAAAGAAGATTATCCAAATAGCGCTCCTCAATATGCTCCACAACCTCTTGACAATGAACCAAATCAACCTTAGCGATCGCCTTTGTTACAGTTAAGTCCAAATGAATTGTTGGAAAAATTGCCTTTTGACAATTTTCTATCATTCCATCAACCGCTAGAACCTTCATGCCCTTCTTGTGAAAATATTGTGAAGCATAACCCATACCAGAACCCAAGTCCATAACAGAGCTTATAGCGAATCTCTGAATAACATAATCCCAAACGTTAGGAGAAAACGTACACGGATCACCTTCTAAAATGTTACCTCCGACATGTGGTGTATCGTCGTTTTGTACAAGATTTAATCCTGTCATTGCGTGCTTTCGAGGTGAGTTAATTTTTTAGGATCATACTGCAGCCACTTAATCATAGCAAGCCTTAAATTTTTGTATAAATACTTTTATATTACATTGAATCACCCCGGGTTCTGAGGAGGCAGGTTAGTTTAAGTTCAGCAGGCAGTCTCGGCCTGTTTGTCGAGTGGCCGCCAGTAGATCGCCTCAGCTTCGGCAGGCGGGATGCACCCGATCGGTTCCAGCAGTCGGATGCTGTTGAACCAGTGAACCCATTGCAGGGTAGCCAGTTTCACGGATTCCTTGGATTTGCAGGGCGTCCGAGGGTGGATCAACTCAGCCTTGTGCAGCCCGTTGATAGTCTCAGCCAGGGCGTTGTCGTTGCTGCCACAACGGCTGCCCACCGAGGGCTTGATGCCAGCTTCAGCCAGTCGTTCAGTGTCCCGAATGGATACGTACCGGGCGCCCCTGTCGGAGTGATGGATCAGCTGGTTTGACAGTCGCGGCTAACGCTCGTACAGCGCCTGTTCCAGAGGATAGAGCACGAAGTCAGTCCGAGCTTGCCCATCAGCCGCCCCACCCTACAGCGCCCAACCCGGATACCCTTCGCGGTTCATCTGGTACCAGACCTTATCTGCGCCATAGACCTGCCAGTTGGCGTGCCAGACGCGCTGAACCTCAGGAATCATCCTGGTCGCGTTTGGCGCGGGCGCAGTTGAGTTCTGGGTTGCGCTGGCGTGCGGCGTGTAGCCCCAGCACGAAGGGGCAATCAGCAAGACCTTGCAGATCGGCTCGCCCCAAAAGGTGTCGCGGTGGCGGCCAATGAAATCGATCAGGACTTGAGTCGGCGGTCAAGCTCCGCCTGGGCGAAAAACGCGCTGGCGAGCTTGAGGATCGCAGTGGCTTTTCGCAACCTCTTGTTCTCTCGCTCCAGGGCCTTCATGTGCTCGCGTTCATCGGCGCTCAGCATCGCGAGCGCCCGCGTCGATCTCTTGCTGCTTGACCCATTCATGCAAGGTCTGCGGCACGCATCCGATCTTGGGGGCAATCGATTTAATGCAGACCCACAGGGAGGGGTACTCGCCCCGGTGTTCCAGCACCATCTGAATGGCGCGTGCGCGGACCTCGGATGAAAAACGGTTGGACTTCTTGCTGTTCATGGCTCCATCTTGTCAGAGTAAGGAGCTCCCTCGATTCCCGGGGCGGTTCAGACTCAGAAGTTGTCAACTCTCTAGAACGGCTGATTGAGAGTTATACACGCGGGGCACCGCTTACATAGCAGGGGGTCTAAAGGCTACCCGGCAATTGCCACACCGGGACATAAGAGATTACACAGATATCGCCCAATTCTGGCAAGAATCTTGCTTGCAATTGACGTAAGCCAGCCACCAGAGCCAAAGTACAAAGAGTCGGCGAGTGTCATCCAACTTTCCTTCATCATGATCACAAAATACCTTATCAACCTGGACCACAGAAGTGATCGACTAGATCAATTTACACAATCATGGCATAAGAACGGATTTGATTTGTCTGATATCAGCCGAATATCAGCCTCTCATCAGATAGATTTCGGTGGCTTAGGCTGCGCCAAATCCCACTTAAGGGCTTTGACCACATTTTTAACCAGCTCCGACGATCAACACTGCATGATCCTTGAAGATGATTTTGAATGGAACACCGATCGATCGATATTCTATTCTATTTTCTCAGGAATTATAGAAAGAAAGTCAAATTACAATGTTTTTTTGCTGGCAGGCACAAATGTAGTCACCGGGGACCAAGAATCAACTCAATCTGAATGCCATGAGATATTCGAATCATCAACAACCTCAGGATACATTGTAAATAAACATTATGTCCCAACGCTGATAAAAATTTTTGCCGACTCCGTTTTCTCGATGGAAAAATATAAGTCCGCAAACCAGCGCGCATTGATTTACGATCGTTTTGCAATTGATCAGGTTTGGAAACATGAGCAGAGGAAGGGCAATTGGTATGCAAAAATTCCAATGCTTGGTAAACAACGGGTATCGTACAGCGACATCGAAAACAAAATAGTGGATTATTCGGAGATCTCATCTTGAATTATTCAACCATGAAAAATTTATCCATTATTGTTCCCACCTACAAAAGGCCTGACCAACTCGCCAGATGCCTTCATAGCATCCAGAGTCAGTTCATGGAGTCGATTGAAATCATTGTGATCGACGATGATCCCGATATGTCGGGATCTGAAACGGTTAAGAAATTTCAAAACATCCAATACTTCTGCAAACGCGGCCACAACCGTGGATTATCTTGCAGTCGAAACATCGGCATTGATATTTCTAACGGAAAGTATCTGATATTTATTGATGACGACGACTACTTTGAACCCGATGCAATCGACATATTTCTACAATCCGCCAGAAGCGACGCATCATTTTATTACGGGGATTTCACTTACATCCACGATGATGAGTCTATTGAGATTGATCAAAAAGAAGTTATTTTACATAAACTGATGATAATGAATTCGATCCCTGTAGGATCATTTATGATTGAGCGGGCCTCACTCAGACACCACTTTGATGAGTCCATGCGAAGTCATGAAGATTGGGATTTTTTATTGAAAAACATAAACTGGAATTACTCTCATCATATTCCCAGAAAATTGGTATCAATTGATAAAACCTCTTCTCAGACGCCATCCATGCAAGACCGTCGCAGGAGTTTGTTTTGGATTGATTTCATCAATATCTATAGCCGCAACCCCGCACCAGAACTGGCTGAAATACGAAAAGAAGCCCTTGCCGGTTTAGGCATCTCAATACCACCAGAACTTTTGCTTTTTGATGATATTCATTGAGCGAACTGAACCACGTCAGTACTTTGACACGAACCGTATGACTGCCAATTTCTGACTGGCACCTTTTTTGCTTTATGCAATAAGTTACCGCTTGTAGATCACCTTCCCGGCAAGAAAGGCCCTCCATGAACACTTCGCTGACACAACTGATGCAACACGCCCTGCCTGACCTGGCGGGCATGCTGCCGACCGAACCTTCCCAATACAGCCCGGCGGATATCCGCCTGGGCATTCAGAACCTGGCTGCCAATGGCGAGATGCCGCTGGCGCAAGCCCTGACCGATGCCGGCCTGAGCCTCTACCCCGAAAGCGAGGACCTGCTCGCCATGGCAGGGCTGATGGCACTGACTCGCCAGGAGTGGGGCGATGCCACGGCCTTGCTCGAGCACCTGCTGCAGGTGCAAGGCGATGCCGCACCCGCAATGACCTACCGCATGCTGGTGCGTGCCCTGCGCTGCAACCTCGAGCCGGCGCGTGCACAGCGCGTGCTTTGGCAAGGGCTACAGGCCTGGCCGCAAGACGCCGACCTGCAACAGGAAAAGGCCGGTTTCATCGATGGCCCTTGCTGGATGCCCACACCGCAGTCGCAGTCGTGAACCAACGGCGGCAATCCCTTGCCGACTGGCAAACGCTTGCCGTTCTCACAGACCCTCCCTTTGATTTCCTTTCCGACACCGAAAGGCCCTCACCATGACCGTCATCAACACCAACGTCAAGGCGCTGTTTGCCCAGGCCGCGCTCAAGAAAACCGGGGTTGAGCTGAGCACCGCCATGGAGCAACTCTCCACCGGCAAGCGCATCAACTCCGCCAAGGACGATGCCGCCGGTCTGGCCATTGCCACCCGCATGGACCAGCATGTGCGCAGCCTCAACCAGGCGGTGCGCAATGCGGGCGATGCCATTTCGCTGATCCAGACGGCTGAAGGTGCCACCAACGCCATCAGCGACATGCTGCAGCGCATGCGCGAGCTCACGGTGCAGGCCCTTAACGACACCAACTCGGAAGAGCAGCGGGGCTTTCTGGACCTGGAGTTTCAGCAGCTCAAGCAGGAGATCCTGCACATCGCCGATGCCACCGAGTGGAACGGATTCCCGGTCCTCAATGGCCAGGCGGGTGAGCCGGTCTACCTCAACGACGGTTCTTCGGCCGGACGCCTGACCTTCCACATTGGCGCCCACGGTGCCGATGTGCTGACCATCGACCTGCCCGACTTCGGCGCAGAAGGGTCGATCACCAGTGGTGTGACCAGCGAGTCGAGCGATCTGAACCTGATCATTCCGCCCGAGGGTCTGATGGACAGCATCGACGAAGCCCTCAACAAGGTCAACGCCGCGCGCTCGAACATGGGTGGCGTGATGAACCGGCTGCAGTACGTGATCGAGAACCTGACCAATGTGTCGATGAACACCACGGCTTCACAGAGCCGGATCGAGGACGCCGACTATGCCGAGGCCAGCACGGCCATGGCACGTTCGCAAATCATGCAGCAGGCCTCCACCGCGGTGCTGGCCCAGGCCAACACCTCGATGCAGACGGTATTGAAGCTGCTGCAAGGCTGATCACGGCGCTGAACACCCATGCCCGACAGCAACACCCCGGGAGCCCAACGCGGACCCAATTGCTGGCAATGTCGCTTCTTTGCGATCAGCTGGGACCCGCGCATGCCCTACGCCTGCAACCGCCTGGGCTTCAAGACCCATGTGCTGCCGGCCATCGAGGTCTTGCGGATCGACGGCCAGCACTGTCACGGCTTCATGCCCAGAGAAGCTGCTGCCGAACCGGCGGCGCCTCCTCACCCCGAACGGATCGCGCCGAAGACGGGCCAGCAACAACCTCCGTCATCTCGCCTGTGGCAGGCCTGAGGCCTGCGCCAGCAGCACGTCAAAAATTCGTCAGGCGCATCCATTGATGCCCTTTGCCTGTTTTTAATCGTTATTTAGTTCTCATTTCAATCTGGCACAGCAGTTGCTATCCATCCTGCACTTCAATTCTCAAGAAGCAGGATCGACATGCGTGCAGCACTCCACCCCCATCAAGGTTTCTGGCTTGACCGCCAGGATGGGCTGACGTCTTCTCACCTGCATGCGCTGGCCCACGCCGGTCTGCATGTGCAGCCGCTCAGCGACTGGTCCGATCTGCCCGCCTCGGGCACGGGCCAGTGGCTGGCGCTGCGCATCGACACCGCCCAGGACGTGCAGGACCTCGCCAGCCAGCTGGCCAGGCTGCCCGCCCCCCTGCCCGTGATCGCCCGCGTGCCCTCGGCCGCCATGGCCCTGGCGGTGGCCGCCATGAAGGCGGGCGCCTGCCACGTGATCGCGCAGGACGAATGGGGCGTTTCGGCCTGGCGCGA
>JACCDV010136222.1_pt1 | contig 34115 bp, 32 predicted proteins | sample 7446131 | NCBI WGS metagenome assembly JACCDV01 (sample SAMN15323448, study PRJNA562643) | freshwater metagenome | isolation source: river surface water | place: USA:Blue River Watershed | collected 2017-08-17
CACCTCTTCCCATTTCGAACAGAGAAGTTAAGCCTGCTTGCGCTGATGGTACTGCGATTTTGATCGTGGGAGAGTAAGTCGATGCCGATTTTAAAAGCCTCACAGTAATGTGGGGCTTTTTTTTTGTCCAGTTGTTTGGAATTAGTATTGATACAGGGTTAGAATTGTCAAAGGCATAAGATTTTTAACAATCATCCTATTTTTAGGACAAAAAATACCCCTCACATAAGTGAAGGGTAGTACAAAGGCATGTTAGCTCAGATTTACCACACTACTGGCCTTTACCAATTGCAAATATTGTTGGAATTTTGGCAAGATCATATGCTTTCTCTCTCCAGTCTAGAACAGTCATTGTCCGTATAGATTCTGAAGGAAGTGTAAGATTAGATGCGATACATAGTTCTGTGAGGTCTCCGACTTCATTCAGAAGATCTTCTAATACATTCATGTTTCTGAATGGTGTATCCATAAAGAGGTGCGTAGTTCCATTTCTTTTGGTATCCATTTCGAAATCGCGCAATTTTTTGATGCGCTCTTTGCGTTCTTTGGGTAAATAACCATGAAAAGTAAAATGTTGGCCATTGAATCCGCTTCCAATAAGCGCCAATAGTATAGATGATGGCCCCACAAGTGGTTTGACTTGTATAGATTGTGAATGAGCTAAATGTACAAGCACCGCACCAGGATCTGCAATTCCGGGACAGCCTGCTTCAGAAATGATTCCTACGTCTATACCTTTAATGAGAAACATCAAGAGATCCATTAGTTCAGACTCTTTGGTATTTTTATTTACGATTCTAAATGTGCAGTCGTCTATTGGGAAATTTCTATCCATTTTGCGTAGCAAACGGCGTGCACTTTTGATTTCTTCCACAGCAAATACCCGAAGTTGAGTGGCTTGTTGGATCACTTCTTGTGGAATAATATCAGCAGTACTTTCACCACCTAACGTATTAGGTATCAGTAATAAACTGCCTTTTTGTTTAATGCTCATGTATTAATTTTTGAATAAGCGCATCCGTTGCTTTATCAACGAGTTGATAGACCTCTTCAAAGTCTTTTAAGGTACCGTAATAAGGATCCGGAACAGCTTCTTTTTGATTGGGGTATAAATAATGAAGGAAGTATTCGACCTTTTTAAGGTCGTCGGCATGGCGGGCCAGTTTAGCTACGTTATGGTAGTTGGATTGATCCATGACGAGGATATGGTCGAAATTTTGAAAGTCTTTGCTTGTAAACTGTCGTGCACGTAAAAATTCTAAGGAAGTGCCGTGTTTTGCTGCTGTTTGTATCATGCGATGATCAGGAGCCTTACCAATGTGGTAGTTGGCTGTGCCCGCTGAATCTACAATTACGTCGAGACCTTGTTCTTTTATCTTGCGCAGAAGTAAGCCATCAGCTAGTGGTGAGCGGCAAATGTTGCCTAAGCAAACCATGAGGATACGCTTGGTCAATAGCTTTTTATTGGATGGTCAGTTTCTTCTCGAGTTCTTCGAGGTAGTGACGGAATTGCTTATCCGTTTCTGATAAATTGACAACCGTACGACAGGCGTGTAATACTGTTGCGTGGTCTTTGCCTCCACAATGAGCGCCAATACTAGCCAAAGAAGATTTGGTCATTTTTTTGGAGAAATACATAGAGATTTGACGCGCTTGAACAACTTCGCGCTTGCGCGTTTTAGATTTGAGCATTTCGATGGGGAGGTCGAAGTAGTCACAAACCACTTTTTGGATATATTCTATAGAGACTTCGCGGGCAGTGCTGCGGACAAATTTGTCTACCATTTGTTTGGCAAGCTCTAAAGTAATCGCTTTTTTATTCAATGATGCCTGTGCAAGAAGGGTGTTGAGTGCTCCTTCAATTTCGCGCACATTTGTATTGATAGAATAGGCAAGGTATTCGACGACTTCGCGTGGAAGTTCGATACCGCTGCCGTACATTTTCTTTTCGAGAATAGCAATGCGTGTTTCGAGATCTGGTGTGCCGAGATCAGCAGACAAGCCCCACTTGAATCTGGAAAGCAAACGTTGCTCCATGCCTTGCATTTCTACAGGCGCTTTATCGGAGGTCAAGACAATTTGTTTGCCGTTTTGGTGCAAGTGGTTAAAGATGCTAAAGAAGACATCTTGCGTACGCTCTTTGCCAGCAAAGAATTGAACGTCGTCAATGATCAAGACGTCAATCATTTGATAGAAATGAACGAAATCGTTGGTCGTTTGGTTTTTAATAGCGTCTATGAACTGGTGCGCAAACTTTTCGGATTGCACATACAATACGGTTTTATTTGGAAAACGCTCTTTGATGGAGATACCGATGGCATGCGCCAAGTGTGTTTTGCCTAAGCCAACGCCACCGTAAAGTAACAATGGATTAAATGCGGTACCACCTGGTTTGTTTGAAACTGCAAAACCAGAGGCTCTGGCCAAGCGGTTGCATTCTCCTTCAATGAAGTTCTCAAAAGTGAAATTTGGAATCAGATTGGATTCGATGTTTACTTTTTTGAGACCAGGAATGACAAACGGATTGCGTATTTGTTTTTCGTCGACATTGATAGGCATGTTGACGGGCGCATTTTTTAAACTGCTAGAATTATTAGTAGGGAGTTTGACAGTGTAGGGGCTACGTGACTGCGTGTTGTTTTCCATCACGATGCTGTACTCCAAAGTACCTTCTTGGCCAAGTTCTTTTTTGATGACCTTGCGAAGTAAGGTAATATAGTGTTGTTCGAGCCATTCGTAAAAGAAATGCGACGGAACCTGGATGGTAAGCACATGACCCTCCAATTTGACGGGGACAATAGGCTCAAACCAAGTTTTAAAGGCCTGTAAGGAAATGTTATCTTTGATAACTTTTAAGCAGGACTCCCATGCACTTTCGTGACTCGTATTCATAGTTGTTAAGGTTGTTCTCGTTGTTTGTAAATAATCGTGTAATCACGAAATTTGCTTGAAATAATGAGAGAGCAAATATTTACATAAAAAAGTTAAAAAAAAAGTGTCAAGGGTATTGCCTATTAAAAAAAAAAGACTTGTACCTAATATTTATTTAATTTATGTTTAATAACCCGAGACCTTGGTAAATTTACGATAGACTTAAGGAACTCACAAGTAAATCACAAGTAATTCATCATAAAACTTACAAAAATGCGCAACGAGCAAAAAAGTGAACTTTTAGAGTTTTCAACAAAAATAAGGGTGCGTTACGCTGAAACTGATCAAATGGGTTTTTGTTATTATGGTAATTATGCCAGTTATTTTGAGGTAGCACGAGTAGAAGCCCTTCGCGAATTAAATATTAATTACAAGGAATTGGAGAAAATAGGTGTTCTCCTTCCTGTAAAGAAGTTTGAAATCGCCTATCACCATCCTGCGAAATACGATGATTTGTTGGAGATACGGACTCGAATTGTCCAGCTGAAAGGTGTTCGCATCGGATTTGAATACAAAACATATAATGAAGAAGGTGTACTTTTGAATGAGGCCTATACTTTGTTGGTATTTGTGAGTGCAGCAACACAAAAGCCTATACCTGCTCCGGCTGAGTTTTTAAACATCATTACGATTTAACTATGAGTGCATTTGAATTTCAACTTTTTGATCCGAGCCTTCGCAAACTCCAATTTCAAACTAGAAACGGAGAAACGCGTGTTGGAGAGCATGTTTCTCGGCAAGAGCTAAATACAGCAAAATATGTTCTTATTGGCATTTCTGAGAACGTTGGGCCCCAAGCAAATTTAGGAAGACAGGGCAGCGAAAATGCATTTCAGGCTTTTTCTAAGGTTTTTTTTAACACCCAATTTTATCCTGAAGTCCCGCTTCAACATTTGGCATTTTTAGGTCAGATCAAACAAATCAAACAACCTTTGGATAGGCTAGATGCGACCGAAATGGTCAAGGAGTTGGATCATTTTGTTTTCGATGTTCTAATGCAATACCTGTTCCCACATCAAATTCCGATTCTTGTCGGCGGCGGACACAATAATGCCTTACCGCTCATGCGCTGGGCTGCCACCAAAGGCAAGCTGAGTGTTGTGAACATCGATGCGCATGCCGATTTGCGCCCTACTGATAAACGACATAGTGGCAATTCATTTTCATTTGCTCTTCAGGAAGGTTTGCTAGAGAATTACGGTGTTTTTGGCTTGCACGAGGCATTTAATAATTCTGCAATTCGAAATCAATTGACCAATCCTTTTATAAGTCACCGCTTTTTTGAAGATTACTTACAAGGACCATATCAATTACTCGACGATGTTATGGGTTTCGTTTCGCACCAACATCATGCGATAGGTATCGAAATTGATATGGATGCAATTGCTTACATGCCAAGCTCTGCATTTAGCCCCTCAGGATGGACTTTAGATCAGATCCGTGCTGTCATTCTTAAGTTAGCGCATATCAGGCCGCAAATTGCGTATTTGAACTTAACGGAGGCTGCGCCATTAGATGAGCGCGACGACTTGATTGTAGGAAAAGCTTTAAGCTATTTAGTGCGGGACTTCGTACGTATGGTATAAATGAAAAGAGGCCCCAGAAGGAGCCTCTTAAAATCAACCTGTAGCAAAGTTAATTTGGAATCTTGGTAAACGGAGGTAATTTTAAAAGGTTACACTGAATTAACACTTGACCCTTGAAAAAGATATTGAAGGCCTGCTACCCATGTGAATTCAGCGTCTATTTTTGTCTCGAATGGATGCAAATGCAACAATACAAGCCTTGGTACGCCTCATCGATGATCCCGATGAATTAGTCTATCGACAAGTTCGGGATGAGCTCATGAAGTTTGGCACCGAGGTATTGCCAGTATTGGAACAATCTTGGGAGCAAGATTACTATGGTTTGCTCTTTCAAGACCGCATTGAAAACCTCATTCACGACATCCAATTTGAAACGGTAAAAAGTCAATTGAATGCTTGGCTGCAATCTCCAGATAAGGATTTATTGAGTGGGGCGATCATCATTGCAAAGTACCAATATCCCGGCTTAGACGAAGCCATTTTGCACGAGCGCATTCAAGCAATTCGTCGTGATATTTGGCTCGAACTCAACGACCATCAAACCGCTTTTGAACAAGTAAAGATTTTCAACCGCATCTTTTTTGGCATGCATAAGTTCCGTGGTGACGGCCAGAACTACCATACGCCTTCTCATTCTTATGTCAACACTGTTTTAGAAAGCAGAAAAGGGAATCCGTTGAGTTTATGCATTATCTATAGCGTGATAGCCCAATCCTTAGACTTGCCAATTTACGGTGTGAATTTGCCTAATCATTTTATATTGGCTTATATGGATAGCAAGTATTCTTCCTTTGGCCTTCAACAAGAAGATAATTACGGCGTATTGTTCTATATCAATGCCTTTGCAAAAGGGAGTATTTTTGACGCCGCTGAAATCAAGGCATTTATTCAGGGTATTCATTTACAGCCCGACCGCAGTCATTTTGAACCTTGTTCAAATTCGGCAATATTAAAACGCATGCTCTCTAATTTGATTTATGCTTTTCAACAAGTAGGCAGTGCTCAAAAAGTTGCCGAACTTCAAGAGTTAAGGAGCCTGATTCCATAAGTCAATTGCGCTTTTCTTTGTATTTTTGACTAAAACAAATTCATGTCGACAAAATACAATGTGGCGGAGCGTTTCATGCGTTATGTTCAAATAGACACCACCGCAGACCCCAACTCAAGTTCGTTTCCTTCGAGCGCCAAACAGCGCGACCTCGCTTTAATTTTACATGCCGAATTACAGAAATTAGGTTTGCAAGATGTAGAAATAGACGAGTGGTCTTATGTATTTGCAACCATTCCTTCTAATGTGTCGCAACCATTGCCAACCATTTGCTTTTGTTCGCACATGGATACCGCTCCAGATTGCAGCGGAACCAACGTTAAACCCATTTTGCACCAAAATTATACCGGTGCTCCAATCACCTTACCCGACGACACCACTCAGGTATTACGCACAGAAGACCATCCATATCTACTTCAAAAAATTGGCGACGACCTCATCACGGCCAGTGGCCTCACTCTTTTAGGAGCCGACGACAAAGCTGGGGTAGCCATCATCATGGAGCTCGCTGCATATTTAATGGCGCATCCGGAAGTCAAGCATGGTCCAATTCGCATTCTATTCACTCCTGACGAAGAAGTTGGGCGAGGTGTAGAACAGCTCGACATGCAAAAACTAAATGCCGATTTCGGCTATACCCTCGACGGCGGCCCATTGGGCGACATCGAAGACGAAACCTTTTCTGCTGACGCGGCCACACTTGTTTTTCACGGTGTAAGTGCGCACCCCGGTTATGCAAAAGGCAAAATGGTCAATGCCATCAAACTTGCTTCAGAATTTGTGGCAGCGCTCCCCAAAGAGAAATGGTCGCCGGAAACCACAAAGCACCGAGAAGGTTTTGTGCATCCGACTTCAATTGAAGGTGGCCTAGAGAAAGCAACTGTTCAACTTATTCTCCGCGACCACGATACCCAACTTATGGAAACCTATCCGCACATTTTGGAGGCGCTGGCTCAGAAAGTGGTATCCGCATATGCTGGCGCTCGTTTTGAACTCAGTGTTCAAGAACAATACCGCAACATGAAAGAAATACTTGTTGATGTTCCTTTTGTTGCTGACTACGCCGAAGAGGCCATGCGTAAAGCTGGTTTAACGCCTAAGCGCTCTATTATTCGTGGTGGCACAGACGGATCCCGTCTTTCATTTATGGGCCTGCCTTGTCCAAATATCTTCACTGGAGAAATGGCCATCCATTCCAAATTAGAATATGTGAGTGTACAAGACATGGAAAAAGCCATTGACACCCTTGTTGAACTCGTCCAAATCTGGGAAAAACATCCATGGACGCAAGCTTAATCATCAAGGACATCCAAGCCAAAAAGTTTGCTCCGCTGTATTTTTTACACGGTGAAGAAACTTATTACATCGACCTCATTACAGAAGCGATCCAAAAGCATTGTTTAGAGGAGCACGAGCGCGATTTCAACCAAACTATTCTCTACGGCAAGGACGCAGAGCTTTTGGCGCTGCAAAGCGAACTCAAAGCCTATCCAATGATGGCAGAGCGCCGTTTGGTCATCTTAAAAGAGGCCCAAGATTTCAAACACCTCGAAGCACTCGAATCCTACTCAGAAGCGCCAAGCCCCACGACTATTTTTTTAGTTTGCTACAAGCATAAATCCTTCGATGCCCGCAAAAAAATCCTCAAGAATTTTGCTAAGAATGGCCTCATTTTCAAATCGGACAAAATCCGCGATTACCAGCTTCCCGACTGGATTGCCAAATACGTCAGAACACAAAGCCTTCAAATCAATGGTAAAGCGACAATGCTGTTGGCCGAATTTTTAGGTGCCGACCTCGGGCGGATCGCCAACGAAATTGAAAAACTCCGCATCATATTAGGCCCGAATGCCAGTATAAATGAGCAACACATCGAGCAACACATCGGCATTTCAAAAGACTACAATATTTTTGAGTTGGTCAATGCCGTTGCTCAAAAACAAGCAGATAAAGTTTTTAAGATCGTTCAGTATTTCGAGTACAACCCCAAAGCAGGTGAGCTCGTTGTTATTGTTCCCGCCTTGTTTAAGTATTTCTCACAGCTGATGCGCGTACATTTTACGCCTAACAAAACCAGAGAAAGCATTGCCAGTAGTGTTGGTGTTCATCCTTTTGTGGCTGGTGAATTGCTCGCCAATCGCCAAAACTACGACCCTAAGAAAATCGCTGCAATTATTGCGCTGCTCCACGACTACGACCTCAAAGCAAAAGGGATGGGCAATAGTCAAATGTCTGGCCCTGAATTGCTCAAAGAGTTGGTTTTTCAAATTTTGTACGCATGAGTACTTTCTATGCACCAAGCCTGCAAAGTGGTCAAACTCACTACCAATTGAGCGAAGAAGAATCCAAACATTGCGTGAAGGTATTGCGCATGCAAGAAGGTGCGTCTATTGAATTGATTAATGGAAAGGGCTTGCAAGCTTTAACCATACTTGAAGACGCACACCCAAAGCGATCGTTATTGCGCATAGAATCTAGTGTTTTTCATGAAAAGACCCCGCCATTACACATTGCTATGGCGCCTACCAAAAACATGGACCGGATTGAATGGTATCTTGAAAAAGCAACTGAATTGGGCTTGTCTAAACTGACTTTTTTATTATGTGAACATAGTGAGCGTAAGCAAGTCAATACAGAGCGCCTCGAAAAAATAGCCATTGCAGCCATGAAGCAATCAAAAAGATTTTATTTACCTGAACTTGAGGGGCCAATGCGTTTTGAGGATTTTCTTCAGAGTCATCCTAAAGGATATTTTGGTCACTGTGAAGATGGGGAGAAGATAGGTATGAATGGCTTGAAAAGCACTATGCCTTTTTTAATTGGTCCGGAAGGCGATTTTTCTCCTACAGAAATAGCTGCTGCGCTGAAATCGGGTTACCAAGCAGTTGAAATGAGTGCGTTTAGGCTCAGAACGGAAACTGCAGCGCTTTTGGCAACCACAACATTACTGCCTGAGTAGGTTTTTATTTCGTGTACTGATACACCTTAAAATTAGCCTCGTGTTTTTCGTCGATGGCCTGGCTAAAAAGCAAGGTTTTTTTATAAGTGGTGGCATCAAAAACAGGGAAGAAGGTGTCTGCACCATACGTTTTGTCGATGTGTGTCAAGAAAATTTCTTTAACTAAACCGCTCTCTAACGCCAGCGCATAAATTTGAGCACCACCAATGATAAATGCTTTTTGTCCGTCTTTGAGTTCTAAATTTTGCAAGCAAGTGGCTAAAGAATCAAATACCAAACAGCCTTCAGCTTCAAAATTTGCTTGCCTACTCAAAACAACGTTGGTGCGCCCGGGTAATGGCCTGTATTTCTCTGGAATGGAGTCGTAGTTTTTGCGTCCCATGATCACGACATGTCCTTTGGTGCTGTCTTTGAAGAATTGCATATCGGCAGGCAAATTCCACATCAGGTCGTTGTCTTTACCAATGCCGTTATTGGCATCAAGTGCTGCAATCATGGAGAGTGCGCTGATCATATGGCTACGGCTGCTTTGATGTGCGGATGCGGATCGTAGTTGAGCAATTCAAAATCTTCGTACTTGAAGTCAAAAAGATTTTTGACCTCAGGATTGATGCGCATTGTGGGTAAAGGGCGGAAGTCTCGGGTAAGTTGTAGTTGCGTTTGTTCGATATGGTTGCTGTACAAATGTGCATCGCCAAGCGTATGGATGAAATCTCCGGGCTGAAGGTCACAAACTTGGGCCATCATCATGGTGAGTAGGGCGTAGGATGCGATGTTGAAAGGCACGCCCAAAAAGGTATCGGCGCTGCGTTGATACAATTGACAGCTCAACTTACCATTGGCTACATAAAATTGAAAAAATGCATGACAAGGCGGTAGTTTCATTTGTGGGATTTCACCGACATTCCAGGCTGAAACGATGATGCGTCTGGAGTCTGGGTTGTGCTTGATTTGGTCGATGACTTGTTGGATTTGATCGATGTGTTCACCACTTGCCGTTGGCCAACTGCGCCATTGTGAGCCATAAACAGGGCCGAGTTCGCCATTGGCATCGGCCCATTCATCCCAGATGCTGACGCCGTTCTCTTTGAGGTAAGCAATATTGGTTTCGCCTTTCAGAAACCATAAAAGTTCGTGAATGATGGAGCGCAGGTGCAATTTTTTAGTTGTAATGCACGGAAATCCTTCGGAAAGATCAAAACGCATTTGGTAGCCAAATACTGAAATAGTTCCTGTTCCGGTGCGGTCTTCTTTTTGAACACCGTGTTCTAGAATGTGGGATAGGAGGTCGTGGTATTGTTTCATTTACAAAAACTTGCTAGACTACGAAAATAGTAATTATTTTAGCCCTATGAAGTGTTACAAAGGCCTCTTGCTCCTGCTTTTTTCCATAAGTTTTACACAGCTAAATGCACAGGCGTTAAAGCGCAAATACCGCGGAATTTATACGGGTCAAATTCCTAAGTACGAAGTGAAAATGGGATCCAAAACCTACGATGTAAACGCTAGTGAAATCAAAGCTTATCTCGACCGAGATAGTATTTATTTGGAGATTGGAACTTCCCGTTATGCTTCAAGTTACTTCATCGAAAGTAAAGAGAAGCAATTCATACTAACTTCCCCACGAGAACATTCTGGGATTCCAGAGCTATTCATTTTAGATCCAAAAACGAAGACAATGGTTCGCAAAGGGCTTTATCCACAGCCCGATTCCACTTTAACGCGTTCAGGTAAATTACCGCGCAGGTAACCACAAGCTAAATGTAGTTCCTTTTTCTGGGGTGCTTTTGGCATCGATTTTTCCTTGATGTGCTTCTATAATGAGCTTCACGTAATACAAACCAAGGCCAAAACCTTTGACATCATGGATGTTGCCAGTTGGCACTCTGTAAAACTTATCAAAGATCATGCGGAGGTCGTCTTTTTTGATTCCGATGCCATTGTCTTGGATATCGATTCTATAGCCATCCTTCTCTGCCTTGACAGTTATGTGAATGACAGGTGCAATTCTGCAATATTTAACTGCGTTATCCACAAGGTTAAACAGCACATTGGTGAGGTGAACAGGGTCGGCAAAGAGTTGTGCTTGTTCGGCTTCTTTTTGAATGGTTAATGTACCGCCGCCGGTGGCTTGGTTGAATTCAAAATTTTCTTTGACGTCGTCAAGTATGCTGTAAAGCGAGACCGATTCTTTGTTTAAACTGACCTTATCTTTGTCTAGTTTGGCTATATTGAGAACGCGTTCAACCTGCTGTTCCAGGCGCTTGTTCTCTTTGTAAATGATACTCGCGTACTTGCGCATGCGGTCAGGCTCGGCGTTGTCTTCCATTCGCAACAATAATTCACTCGAAAGACTAATCGTAGAAATGGGTGTCTTGAGCTCGTGGGTCATGTTATTGATGAAGTCGTTCTTGACTTCAGAAAGCCTTTTTTGACGAATGATGATGCCCAAACTAAATGCAAAGAACACGACCACAAAAACAACAACAATCATGAGATACACCAAAGGTGAAAAGCTTGAAGCAGCTTCAATTTGATCGAGCTGGAGGTTGGGGAAGTAAACAGTAAAGTAATGTCCGTCTTTGGTGAGGTTGAGGCTTTCAGGTGTGATGCCTTTGGTTTTTTGTGCTTTTTTTGCGTAAATCGAATCGCTGTCAAAAACGTAAAGGCCAGAGAGCGCAATAGAATCTGTGAAGCAATCGTAGATGCCAAACAAGAAGTCTTGCTGGATATCTTGCAAATAAAACTCCTTTTTGAGAAGCGTTTCTAAGTAAAACGGTTGAATTTCGTCACTGACGTCTACGGTGTAGTGTTGGTAACTGATTTGCTTGATGGCACCATATACCGCGCTCGGGTCTTCGTTCTGATTGACCGAGGTAAGTACATTACGCAAGGCAGCACGTGCTTGTTGAGCAAATTCTCTGAGGTTGAGGCTGTCTTCGCGCTGCTGAATGTTAATGTACTCTTGTTGCAACTGACGGGTATTGTGGATCCAGACAAACTGAACTATTAAAATGCTCAGAATGGAAATGACGCCGAGAATGGCTACCGCATTAACCGTTTTGTTTTTCATGAATTAGAAGCCATTCACGCCATTTACTGTTGTGTATTTCAAGACATTCTTTTTTTCCGGATGGATTCGCGCAAAAGCAGATTGAACAGCGAGCGTACCTTCATGGAAACCACAGAGAATGAGCTTGAGTTTGTTCTCATAAGTATTGACATCGCCAATTGCGTAAATACCTGGGATATTCGTAGAATAATCTAGGGTATTGACTTTAATTGCGCTTTTTTCAATCTCTAAGCCCCAGTCGCCGATTGGTCCGAGGCTTGGTTTGAGGCCAAACAAGGGAATGAAATGATCGGCAGGAATACTGCGTTCACCGTCTTTTTGATGGGTAACAATGACATGCTCGAGCTGATCAGCACCTTGCAAACCTGTTACCTCTGCTTCAGTAACGAGGTCGATTTCGCCACTTTCAGCCATGTCAATGACCCGTTGTACGGAGTCGAGGTGCCCACGGAAAGAACTACTGCGGTGAACTAAAACAACGCGTTTGGCAATTTTGCGTTCGGCGAGGTAAATAGACCAGTCTAAAGCGGAGTCGCCGCCACCGGCAATGACACAAACTTTGTCTTGGTAAATTTCTGGGTTTCTAATGATGTATTCAACTCCTTTGTCTTCAAAATCGGTGATGTTCGCAATAGGTGGTTTGCGCGGTTCGAATACGCCAAGCCCGCCAGCAATCATGACAATTGGTGCGCGGTGAGCAGTGCCTCTTACCGTAGTAACGATAAACTGACCTTCTTCGTCTTTGTCTATGGTCATAGCTGCTTCACCAAGTGTAAAACCAGGCTTAAACGGCGCAGCTTGCTCCATAAGGTTGTCGATCAGTTCACCTGCTAAAATAGAAGGAAAGCCAGGGATGTCGTAAATCGGTTTTTTCGGATAGATTTCTGAACACTGTCCACCAGGTTGTGGCAGTGAATCGATGAGGTGGCAGCGCAATTTGAGTAAGCCGGCTTCAAAAACTGTAAATAAGCCGACAGGGCCTGCACCAATAATGATAATGTCTGTTTGAATCATGATGAGAAACGATTAATATGCGGGAAATTCAGGTTTGTTTTGTAAAATATCTTCGATGCGTTGCATAATTTCTGGCGTCAAGAGTTCTTGTGCGCCAAGCGCTTGCATGTTCTCTTGCAATTGTTGCAATTTGCTTGCACCTAGAATGACGGTTGATACATTTGGGTTTTTCAAGCACCAAGCCAAGCTCATAACCGGTAAGGATAAACCGAGTTCTTTGGCTAGATTACCAAGTTCTAGTACTGCTGTAATGCGCTCTTGTGTCAAGTTGCGTTCTTTGAGCCACTCTAGGCCATCCATACCCAAACGCGTACCATCTGGGAATTGGTCGTTGTATTTGCCACTAAGAATGCCACTTGCTAGTGGAGACCAAATGGTGGTGCCTAAACCAACACTTTTATAAATTTGAGAGAATTCGACTTCTACTTTATTGCGCACAAACATGTTGTATTCAGGTTGCTCTACAATTGGGCCGATCAGGTGATTTTGTTTGGCAAACATATGTGCCTCCATGATTTCTTGTGCCGACCATTCTGATGTACCCCAGTACAAAATTTTGCCTTGCATAATAAGTTGGTGCATGGTCCAGACGGTTTCTTCAATTGGGGTTTGTTTGTCTGGGCGATGGCAGTAGTAAAGGTCTAGGTAATCTAACTGAAAACGCTTCAATGCAGCTTCACACGCTTCAACAAGGTGTTTGCGACTTAAGCCTTTTTGTGTAGGAAGTTCTCCACCAATTCCAAAGAAGGCTTTACTACTCACAATATATGAATCTCGAGCCCAACCTTTTTTCTTGAGAATGGCGCCCATGACTTCTTCACTTTTTCCACGCGCATAAATTTCTGCGTTGTCAAAAAAGTTGATCCCTTGCTCATAGGCGTAGGTCATGAGTGCTTCTGCGGTGTCGTCGGAGATTTGTTTTCCAAAAGTAAGCCAAGACCCTAGGGAGAGGCGGCTCACTTGTAAACCACTTTTTCCTAGGTTTTTATATTGCATTTCCATAGTTTGTATTTGCTATTTTTCGTTGTTTGTGTTTCCAGATGCCGTTAGCGAGCACAACCAATAATATCATGGCTGCACCCCAATAAAACGAAGTTTGGAGTAATTTGTGCTCTTTGAGCAATACAATTGCTAAAAGAATTGTGTAAATCGGTTCTAAATTAATGCTCAGAGATACACTGAAAGCCCCGAGGCGCTTGACGATATCTATGGTCGCTAGGAAAGCAAATGAAGTGCAAAGTATGCCTAAAAAGAGCAGCCAATAAAAATCAGAGGCTGTCATTTCAAAGAGGTCCATGCTCCATTTCCCCTGACTCATAAAAAAGATACTGAGCGCAATAAAACCTGTTGTGAGTTCGGTGAGGCTGAGGCCTGGAGTGTCGGTTTGTTGGGCGAGTTTGCCGTTGGCTACAGAGAAAACTCCGGCACATAGGGCTGAAACCAAGCCAATGAGTACTGCTTTCAGTTCTTCTCCTTTGAAATCATGGGCCACAAAATAAATGCCGCCAATGACCAAGAGGCCCATTGAAAATTCAATCCAGGAGAAGCGCTTGCGCATGATTAGGGGTTCTAGCCAAGTGACATGTAGGGTTGTGGTAGACAAGCAAAGAATTCCAAGCGAAGCTGTTGACAACTGAATAGAGGTGTAGAAAGTAAGCCAATGTAGCCCAACTACCAAACCAACCATGATAGCCCAAAAAAGTGTTTTGCCTTTCGGGAAAATCATTTTCTTGGCAAAGAACATATAGACAGCCAAAGCAAGTGCAGCTATCCACAAGCGGTGCCAAACAATGAGCAGCGCGTCGAGATGAATCAGTTTGCCCAAAATACCGGTAAAGCCCCACATGAAAATGATGAGGTGTAATAAAAAATGATAGCGGTATTGTTGGAACAACTGAATTATTTTAACTGATTAGCGTTTTTTAGACCATTCTTCAATGGATTTCTCGTTGGCGCGTACATAGGCGTCATCACCGTCTGCTTTGGCAGCTTCGATGGAGATTTTAGCTGTTTCGATTGCTCCTTTGAAGTCGCCGTTGGCTGCTTGTAATTGTGCTTTAAGGCGGGTCATCCAGTAGGCAGAAGGGCCGCGCAGTTCGACAGCCTTGGTAGACCATTCGAGCGCTTTTTTGAGGTCTAGGTTTTCGTTAAAATAATAGGTTGCAGCGGCGTGGTAATCGTTGGCAGCAGGCCCAGCCATAGTTTTGTCAATACTTGCCAAAACCTTTGCTTTTGTATTCAAGCTAAAAGGCAGGCTTACTTTTGTGTTCTCCCAGGTAATGAGTAGGGTGCCGCCGTTATTGTTAAGCGCATCGATACTGATGGCTAAGTTTTCTTGAAAATCTTGTGTTTTTTGTACGCCAGCGTTCACCTGTAGAACTACTTTTTGAGTGTCCCATGGCTCAGGCAAGCCCCAGTTGGAGTAGTCTGCATAAAAATAGAGCTCCCAATTGGTTTGTCCTGGTTTGGCAAAAAGGGCATAAGTGCCTGCTTTGAGTGTGTCTTTACCAAAAATAAGGGCCTCGCTGGTCGTTACTTTTGTATTTTCGTTGGCTCCAAGACGCCACATTTGCCCGTAAGGGATGAGGTCTCCAAAAATGACGCGGCCTTTGGCGCCCGGTCTTGAGTAGTCAATTTGGATATCAGCTAAGCCAACCTTTTGTTGAAGTTTGGCAACTGGGCTCGCTTTTGGTGTCAAGACTTGTGCGTTGAAACTAGCCGATAAGCCAACTGCGATAATAAAGAGTAGTTTTTTCATAAGGTTTTAATTTGTAAACAAGCTGTTAGGTGGGATGTTCACCGGAAGTGAAAGTTCCCAATTAGGACGAATTTTGATTTTTTCAGGGTAAATATAAAGCGCTTCTGCACGTTTTTGCTTTTGAAGGTCGATAGGGTCCCACTTTTGATTGTTATTTTGGTCCGAGACAATCCTTAGTGTGTAGATCCCTGCTTGAAGTGAATCTAGGACAATAGTTTGTTTTTCGACGCGCACCTGTTGAGAAAGAACCTCGCCCAAATATAACTCTAATAATAGGGAAGGGCTGATGGTATCCAGCTCAACAATTAGCGAACTCAATTGGTTCTTAACAGCACTTGAGTCCGATTTTTTTTCGATGTTTTTATTGTTTGTAGCACTGCTGTCTTTGTCATTCATGGGCTTTGAAAGAAAGAAGGAGAGTGTGTCATTTTGAACTTGACCTAGTTGAATAGGTTCAAAAAACTGATCCTGACTTTCGGTTGTTGAACACGTGCCATCTTGGTTGTCGTCAATATATGCTTTTGGGAAATATGTACCATCTTTGAGGCCTTTTAACTGCAATTTCCCTTGTTGGTCAAAGCGTCCAATATAACGCGCCGTGCGGCTGGTGTCGGAAAGATACAAGCCTAAGTTGATAGTTGCCGTTTTTGCATTAGGTAAAAGTTCTTTGGCATCCGCAAAGAGTTGCAAGGAATCCAGAACAGGCCCTGTAGAAAAAGTCCAGGTCATTAATGAATCGTTGCCTTCGGTTAGGTCTTTGATGCCGCCGTTGCTCATGAGTGTGTAGGTGGTTTGGGGCTGCAAAGTATCGAGAAAGCGGATGCGCAGTGTTTTGCCTTTGAGCTCGTAATTGAGCCGGCTATCTGCAGGCATTAGTGTAATGCGTTGTTGGGCTTGGTCTAGTTTGATAAATTCATCAAATACCAAGAATTGTTCGGTAGAACGTACATTGCATTGTTTGTCGGTAATGGTTTGCGCGAGCACCTGCGGCGCGAGTTCGTCTGCCGGGCCACCGCTGATAGTGCCTACCTGAGCGCAGGCGCTAAGGATTAATGCCATTACAAAAGCCCAGCGAACCATGTCATGAGTTTTTCGATTTCTACTTGGTCAATTTCGTCAAAGTCAGCAAGTTTTGTACTATCGATATCGAGGACACCCCAAACTTTATGATCTTTAAAAATGGGAACCACTAATTCGCTCTGCGATAAAGCGCTACAGGCAATATGGCCAGGAAAATCATGAACATTTGGCACGAGTATGCTCTTTTGTTCGGCCCACGCACTCCCGCAAACACCTTTTGCAAAAGTGATTCGGGTGCAGGCAATAGGGCCTTGAAAAGGGCCTAAAACAAGTTCGTTTTGGCGAACAATATAAAAACCGATCCAAAACCAACCAAATGCTTCTTTTAAGGCTGCACAAAAATTGGCCATATTCGCAACGGCATCAGTTTCAGCACCAAGGAGTGCTTCTATCTGAGGTCGGAGTTCAGCGTAGCGCGAAAGTTTGTCTTCTGAATTAAAAAAAAGTTGCTCTGCCATAATGCGTTTACAAATTTCACGTTTTTAAAGCGATTGACAATCTTTTACTTTGTAAATTTCCACTATGAATAAACAAGTGCAATTCGAAAAAATCCTTTTTTTGGATATAGAAACAGTGCCGCAGGCCTATCAGTTTGAACAACTCGACGATAAATCAAAGGCACTATTTGAAGCAAAAAATCGTTTTCAGATCAGCCCTGAAAAATCTATAGAGCAAATTTTTGAGGACCGCGGTGGCATTTTAGCCGAATTTGGCAAAATCGTGTGCATCTCAGTAGGGATGCTGCATGAAGGAAGTCAGGGCAAGAGCATCCGACTGAAATCGTACTTCCACGACGACGAAGAAACATTGCTCAAGCAATTCAAGCGTTTATTGGATGATCATTACAACACGCAGTACCATGTGCTTTGTGGGCACAACAGCAAAGAATTCGATATCCCCTATATCTGCCGCCGCATGCTGATCAACGGTATTGCATTGCCAAGTATCTTGCAGATTGCCGGTAAAAAACCTTGGGAAATCAACCATATTGACACCATGGAGCTCTGGAAATTCGGTGACTACAAATCGTATACTTCACTTTCATTGTTGTGCCATGTCATGAACATACCAACGCCAAAAGACGATATTTCTGGGGCCGATGTAGCACGAGTGTATTATGAAGAAAACGACCTACAACGCATTATGGTTTATTGCGAAAAAGATGTTGTCGCGCTTATTCAGCTCTTCTTGCGCTTACAAGGCGAGCCGTTGGTAGATGAATTCAATATTTCATCTGCGAGCGTATCGTAAGTTAAGACATAAAAAAACCTGACTTTATAAAGCCAGGTTTGTGGTGAGTGATACTGGATTCGAACCAGTGACCCCTACCCTGTCAAGGTAGTGCTCTAAACCAACTGAGCTAATCACCCGAGGAGTGCAAAGATACAAGTTTTTTTGAGCATGCAAAGTCAATAGTGTGTAGTTTTACAGCAGAATGAGTCACGATAAAATCATACTAGGCATAGACCCCGGCACCACTGTCATGGGCTATGGCCTCATTCATATCCAGCAAAATAAGCTCAAACTCCTGAATTTCGGGGTCATACAATTGCACAAACTCAGTAACCATCCGGACAAACTCAAAAGAATTTTAGAAAGACTCAACGGGCTTATTGCAGAATATAAACCTGACGAAATGGCTATTGAGGCACCTTTTTTTGGAAAAAATGTGCAGTCGATGCTCAAATTAGGTAGGGCGCAAGGGGTTGCTATTGCTGCTGCTTTGAACCACAACATGCCTTTTGAAGAATATTCACCGCGCAGGATCAAGCAAGCCATCACCGGAAGTGGTAGCGCTTCTAAAGAGCAAGTTGCCGCCATGCTACAAAAGCTTCTCGATTTTCCTGAAATGCCTAAATACCTCGATGCAACAGATGGTTTGGGAGTGGCAGTTTGCCATCATTTTTCCAAAGGAGTGGGCGAACACAATAAAGCCAAAGGAGATTCCTGGACGGCATTTTTATCACAAAACCCGGAGCGTTTAAAGAAATGAGTACGCAAAAAATAATGGTTTATACCGACGGATCATCAAGGGGCAACCCGGGGCCAGGAGGTTTTGGAGCCATCCTAGAATTTGGCAGCAAGCGCATGGAGCTCAGTCAGGGTTTTAGGCGCACTACAAACAACCGCATGGAGCTGTTGGCAGTTATTGTGGCACTTGAACACATCAAAAACAAGAATTACACAGTTGTGATCCATTCTGACTCCAAATATGTAATCGATTCTATTACCAAAGGTTGGGTTTTTGGCTGGGTAAAAAAAGGATTTAAGGATAAGAAAAACCCCGATTTATGGCAGCGCTACTTGAACCTACATCCGAATTTTAAACTCGAATTTGTCTGGGTAAAAGGGCATGCAGGCCATCCACAAAACGAGCGCTGCGACGAACTTGCAGTACAAGCTGCTACACAAGCGCCTAAAAATATCGATACTTGGTTTGAAGCCAATCCAAACTAAAAATGAACTAGTTGACTTAGACTAGAATTGAACTATACCAACGTTCAATTTCGCTTGCCACAACACCTTTTCTTCTAGCGACATCATCAAGTTGTTCTTGCGTGATTTTTCCAAGCCCGAAATATTTGGCATCTGGATGCGCAAAGTACCAACCACTTACGGCTGCTGCTGGCCACATTGCTAAAGATTCTGTAAGCGAGACGCCAATTTGAGCTGTTGCGTCGAGCAATTTGAAAATACCTAATTTTTCGAGATGATCTGGGCAAGCGGGGTAGCCTGGAGCTGGCCTTATGCCACGGTACTTTTCAGCAATGAGTGCTTGATTTTCTAAGGTTTCATCTGCGGCATATCCCCAGGATTCTTTGCGTACCACTTCATGAAGATATTCGGCAAAAGCTTCGGCGAGGCGGTCGGCAAGTGCCTTGATCATGATTGAGTTGTAGTCGTCTTGCTTGGCATCAAAATCGGAAATGTAGTGCTCAATACCTAAACCGGCCGTTACGACAAAAGCGCCAATATAGTCGTGTTGTTGACTATCTTTTGGTGCAATAAAATCGGCTAATGCGATATTGGGCTGCCCGGCAACTTTTTTGGTCTGTTGACGCAAACTGATTTGGGTGTGCAGTAGTGCTGAGTTATGAGGATCGTAAATTTCGATGTCGTCGCCAACTGCATTCGCAGCAAAAATACCGCTAACACCTTTGCATTGTAGGATATCGTCTTTTACAACTTGCGCCAAGAGCTGCTGAGCGTCTTCAAAAACCTTTCGCGCTGCTGCTCCGACTACGTCGTCTGTTAAAATTTGCGGATACTTGCCGTGGAGGTCCCAGGTTTGGAAAAAGGGAGTCCAGTCGATATAAGGGATGAGTGTTTCGATACTTGGAGTATGCAATTGCACGCCGAGTTGGTTCGGTATGGCAATAGTTTGTTCGTTGAAGGCAAGTTGCAGTGCATTGGCGCGTGCTTGCTCTAGCGATAGCAGCTCTTTTGCTGCTTGGTGCTTGGCGTGGTGATCCCTGATTTTTTCGTAGTCGGCTCGTAGTGCAGTTAGAAAGTCTGGTTTTTTAGGTCCGAGGAGGCTTTCCACTACCGTTACCGAACGCGAGGCATCCAGTACATGGATTACTGCTCCGGAAGGATAGTGCGCTTCAATTTTCACGGCTGTGTGTACTTTTGAAGTAGTGGCGCCGCCAATGAGCAATGGTATGGTGAGGCCCGCGCGCTCCATTTCTTTGGCCAAATGTACCATTTCGTCTAGCGAAGGCGTGATGAGGCCACTCAGGCCAATGGCATCTACGTTTTGTTCGATGGCGGTTTGAATAATAACTTGCGGCGCTACCATGACCCCGAGGTCGATGATTTCGTAGTTATTGCAAGCCAAAACAACCCCGACGATCTTTTTGCCGATATCATGAACGTCTCCTTTGACAGTCGCCATCAAGATTTTACCAGCAGCCTGTTGTTTGCCATCTTTAGATGCTTCAATGAAGGGCAACAAATAGGCGACTGCTTTTTTCATGACGCGTGCAGATTTCACTACCTGTGGCAAAAACATTTGTCCACTTCCAAAAAGATCACCTACTTGGTTCATGCCGTCCATGAGCGGCCCTTCAATAACTTGAATAGGGCGTTCGACCAACTGGCGTGCTGCTTCTACATCTTCATCGATGAATTCTACGATTCCTTTGATGAGGGCATGTGCCAGACGTTTTTCTACGCTTTGTTCGCGCCAAGTGAGGTCGGCGGTTTGTTGCTTGACGTCGCCTTTAACGGTATCTGCAAATTCGAGCAAGCGCTCTGTAGCGTCGGCTCTGCGGTTGAGCAGAACGTCTTCTACGCGCGTTAAAAGTTCGGGTTCAATTTCAGAATAGATTTCGAGCATGCTCGGATTTACAATGCCCATATCCATGCCGTGAGCGGTGGCGTGGTAAAGAAATGCGGCATGCATGGCTTCGCGTACTTTGTTGTTTCCTCTAAACGAGAACGACACATTTGAAACACCACCACTCACATGAGCGCCGGGCAAGTTTTGACGGATCCATTGCGTTGCACGGAAAAAATCTAAGGCATTATTGGCATGTTCTTCCATGCCCGTTGCAACCGGGAATATATTTGGGTCAAAAATGATGTCGTCTTGAGGGAAGCCAACCACATCGACTAAAATACGGTAAGAACGCTCGCAAATTTCGATGCGGCGCTCATATGAATCGGCCTGGCCATTTTCATCGAAGGCCATTACAATAACTGCAGCTCCAAAACGTCTGATTTCTTTGGCTTGTTCAATAAAATTGGCTTCACCTTCTTTGAGTGAAATAGAATTGACAATTCCTTTTCCTTGTAAGCATTTGAGGCCAGCAAGAATGATTTCCCATTTAGAGGAGTCAATCATGATAGGAATGCGGGCGATATCGGGTTCTGCAGCCAAAAGATTGAGAAAGCGGACCATAGCTGCTTTGCCGTCGATCATGCCTTCATCCATGTTGATGTCTAGAACTTGCGCGCCGCCATCGACTTGTTCGCGGGCAACGGCTAAAGCTGCCTCGAAGTCGCCATCTTTGATCATGCGCAAAAAGGCCCGTGAGCCGGTTACGTTGGTGCGTTCACCGATATTCACGAAATTACTTTGTTCTGTGAGGACCAAAGCCTCAAGGCCAGCTAACTTAAGCATTTGTAGGGTTCCATTTTCTTGGTGAGTACTTGGCTGCAACTTGGGCAATGGCAGCGATGTGTTCTGGTGTTGTGCCACAACAACCGCCAATAACATTGACTAAACTTTCTTGCAAAAATTGCTCAATTTGAGCGGCCATTGCGGCTGGACTTTCATCGTAAAGGCCAAATTCATTGGGTAAGCCAGCATTGGGGTGTGCACTCACGGCAAAAGGTGCTTTGTCATTGAGTACTTGTAAATAAGGACGCATCATGGAAGCTCCCAGCGCGCAGTTGAGTCCGATGCTGAGCAGCGGCATATGTGAGAGAGAGATCAAAAATGCCTCGGTTGTTTGTCCGGTGAGGGTGCGGCCAGATTGGTCGGTGATGGTGCCCGAAACCATTATTGGAATTTGAACTCCACGCTGCTCAAATACTTGATCGCAGGCATACAAGGCTGCTTTTGCATTGAGGGTGTCAAATACTGTTTCAATGAGTAAGATGTCAACGCCGCCATCCATAAGGGCGTCTATTTGTTGGGCATAAGCCGCTACGAGGTCGTCAAAAGTAACTGCTCTATATCCTGGATCGTTGACATCGGGAGAAATAGAAGCTGTACGGTTGGTTGGCCCAATTGAACCCGCAACAAAACGGGGCCTATCAGTGAATTCTGCAGCCACTTCCTTGGCAATTTTGGCGCCCTGAAAATTAATTTGATAAACGGCGTCTTCAAGTTGGTAGTCGGCTTGGGCAATGGTGGTGCCTGAAAACGTATTGGTTTCGATGATGTCGGCACCAGCAGTTAAGTAGGCGCGGTGGATTTCTTTAATGATTTCTGGCCTTGTAATGGAAAGCAAATCGTTGTTGCCTTTCAAAGACATTGGGTGGTCTTCAAAGGCGCCTTCTCGAAAATCAAATTCTTCAAGTTGATGACGTTGGATCATGGTGCCCATGGCGCCATCTAAGACGAGAATGCGTTGCTGAATGGCTAATTGTAATGCGCTGTTGGTCATAATTTGCTTGGCGAAAGGTAGAAACAGCGCGTTTCAACTTATCTTTTCCCAAAATGGGATCGGATTTGGCACCTTTACAAGAATGTGAGGTTGCCAAGGTTTCATAGGGCCTGTCCCTCCACCTTTCTAAATAAGTTTATTTTAATGAACTGGTGCAAAGTTACGCAGGTTTTGGAAATTACAAGGGCAATAAGTACCTATTTGCACCTTTATTTTCAAGTGCTCCTTTTAATTCAAGTTCAAAAAGGGCGCTGCTGATATGTGAAACAGGTTGGTTGGTGCTTAGAGCGAGTTCATCGATGGTCCAAGCATTTTTGGTTTTGAACTGATCGAGAATTTCTTTTTGAATGCTGCTCAATTCGAGCTGGTTTTGGAAGCTGCGTTCTTGTTGGGAATTGGTCCAATTCATGGTTTGAAGCAGGTCTTCGGCTGAGGTAAGCAGATGAGCTTGCTGATTTTTGATAAGGGCATGGCAACCTTCTGATTGCGATTGGTGAATAGGGCCAGGAAAGGCAAATACCTCGCGGTTGTAGTCGTTGCCCAGTTCAGCGGTGATCAAAGACCCACCATTTTTATTGCTTTCAATAACGACAACTGCATCGGCCAAACCTGCTATAATTCGGTTGCGCATCGGGAAATGCATGCGGTCTGGTTTGGTGCCAATCAGAAATTCGGAAAGCAGCCCTCCATTTTTGATCATTTCTAAGGCAAGTTTCTGATTTGAAGCCGGATAAATGCGATCGACACCATGGCCTAGCACCCCAATTGTTGCCAAACCATGGTCGAGGCATTGCTGATGAACCTCCGCATCTACGCCTTTAGCAAGCCCGCTGATTACTAAAATATCTTTGGGTAAATTAGAAATGAGTTTATGAACGAGCTGCTTTCCATATGGTGTTTGTTGTCGTGTACCAACAATTGCAATACACCTTGGTTTTTGCCAGTTAGGCTCAATGCCTCTGTAAAAAAGCCCAAGTGGTGCGTCGTCGCAGTGTTTGAGTCTGGTGGGGTAAGAAGCATCGGTGATGAAATGATAACTAAGGTTTTCGTTGTTCAGGTAAGGAATTTGCCCTTGTGCTCTTAAAAGTGCACTTGCGCGGTCTGTTTTTTCGAGTTGGGCAATTGGCACGCTGGTCAATTGTTGGAGCGCATTGAGGTTCATTAGAAAAAAATCGCGCGGGTGCTCAAGTAATTTGAGAATGCGCCTCGCACGAACCGGGCCTATGCCATGCAGTTGAGAAAAGGCAATTTGATAGAGTTGGTCTGAGTGTTCCATTTTTTTAATAGCTTCGGGTAAAGTTAGAACGAACAAACAGCAATGCATTCAGTAAAATTTACGATACTCTTAGTCATTTTTTTTCCTATCTGTGTTTTTTCACAAGACCTTCAAAAGGACAGCATTCGTTCGAGAACCAAAGATGAAAAAGCTGTTTATGTTCGCGCTGCAAGATTTGAAAAAAATATAGAAGAGGTTTCTATTTCGATGGAAGTACTGCGCCCTTCACTAATTGCCAATAAAGGGTTTTCTAACCTCGAACAAGCGGTAGGCCAAAGCCCGGGCGTTTTTACAATGGACGGACAAGTTTCAATCCGAGGTGGCGGAGGTTATGCTTATGGTGCAGGAAGCCGGGTTTTGTTGGTTTGGAATGGCTTACCGATGTTATCGCCTGATATTGGTGACGTCAAATGGAACGCAGTACCGATGGAGCATGCCGAGCAAATCGAAATCATAAAAGGAGCTTCATCTGTGCTTTACGGTAGTGGAGCGCTCAACGGTATTATTGCGATGAACGAAAAGGATGCACCACTTGACGGTGCCCTTTCCATCAAAGTTCAAAATGGCATTTACGGCAATCCTCCTCGTCCGAGTATGAAATGGTGGGGAGCTGCTCCTACATTTCAATTAGTCGATGTTTACGCCGCAAAACGCAAAGCGAATCATGCGTTTACGCTAGGGGTTAATGCGTTTAGAGATAAAGGTTACAGAGAAGGAGATCACGAATTGCGCGCGCGCATCCACGGAACTTATGCGTATTTCTCAAAAAAAATTCCGCAACTGAAAACAGGGCTTTCTTTCCATGTACAGGCGCAGGAAGAAGGGGTTTTTATTTTGTGGCGCAATGATTCAATGGGTTATCAAGCCCTTGCCAATACATTAAGTGAGCAGCGGGCCGTCCGCTTCAGTCTAGACCCATATCTGATTTACGTTTCTAAAAATAAGGTCAAGCATGCACTGAGAACACGCTATTACCTGACAACAACAGGCAATGGACTTGTTTACGTAGACGCCTCTTTGGGGCAAATGTTCTATGCCGATTACCAAGCGAGTAAAAAAACCAAGCATTTTGATTTCTCGTATGGTGCTACATCAAACACAAGCCAAATTACGAGTTATATTTTTGGTGATCATTTCAGTAAAAATTTCTCGATTTATCAGCAAACTGAATGGTCTAAAGGGAAGCTAGATTTACAAGCAGGCGTGCGTCTTGAATACTGTCAACTGAACAACCAAACACCTGAAACCAATTTCAATTGGGCCGGACGCACCTTGCCAATTTACCCTATCGTAAGATTTGGCGGGCATTATGCTTTGCAAAAGAGCACTCATTTGCGCGGTTCATTCGGGCAGGGCATTCGCTTTCCGGCAGTTGCCGAGCGCTATATTTCCACTAGCGTTGGCGGTTTGCGCATTTTTCAAAATCCGGATTTGCTTGCTGAACGCGGTTGGGCTGCTGAGCTCGGACTCAAGCAAATTTTGATGGTAGGCAAGTGGAAGGCAATGTTAGATGTCGCTGGGTTCATCAATGCCTACGATAACATGACCGAATTTGCTTTTGGTGTTTTCAAGCCCGACACTATGGCTTTTTTACAAACGACGGATCCAACAGCAATTAATTATTTGAATAATTGGGTTGGCTTTCAAGCACAAAATGCAGAGCGTGCGCGCATCACGGGCATCGAATTCTCCATGAATAGCTCCGGCAAAATAGGAGAAGTAGAGGTTCTTACCTTGCTTGGTTATACCTATATGAATCCGATCAGCTTGAATACCGATCCTATTTACACAGCTACTTTCTCCGACACAACAGGCTCCATGCTGAAATACCGTTTCAAGCATTTGGCTAAGGCAGATATCGAATGCAATTACAAAAAATTTGGCGTCGGTTTATCAGCCCGATACAATTCCTTTATGCGCAATATAGATTTAGCTTTTGAAGACGGCGTACTAGGACAGGAGATTCTCGTGGGGATGGCTAATTATAGAGCTCAGTTCAACAAAGGAGTCCCCGTATTTGACTTGCGCTTTAATTACGCAATAACGGAGGCCTTCAAGTGCAACCTAATATTGAATAACCTGACCAATGCAGAATATGTCAGTAGACCAGGTGCCATTCAAGCGCCGAGAAATTTTGTTGTTCAGTTGCAGTATGATCTGTAAATATACGGATGTGAAAGTCCGTGAAATCCTTTAAATTCGCAGAAACCTACTCATCCTAACTATGAATTATATACTTGTATTTTTTATTTTGATTAGCGGTTCCTTTCTTGCCCAAAATATTCAAATTGAAGTTTTGGATGCACAGACCAATGCGCGAATAGAAGAAGCCTTTATCATCGTAAAAGGAAGTGCTCCAGTGAAAAGTCAGAATGGTGTTTTTATGCTCAAACCGGCTACTTTCCCTTTAGAACTGATTGTAAAAGCTCCGTTTTATATCTCGGATACCATTCTTGTTAAAGAGGTAACGAACACCATGCTACGCGTGGCCTTACAAGGGCAAGTTCAGGATCAAAAAACGGTGGTAGTCAGTGCAGGTAAGCGCCGTCAGGCCATTGAAGAAATTCCTGTCTCAATGGAAATCTTGCGGCCACAGCTCATCGACAACAAAGGCATCACCGACCTAGAACAAGCCGTTGATCAAACACCAGGTGTTTACACAATGGATGGCCAGGTTTCCATACGCGGCGGCTCCGGCTTTGCCTACGGCACCGGTAGCCGAGTGCTGTTGCTTTGGAATGGAATGCCATTGCTTTCTGGCTACGCCGGAGACACCCAATGGAATGCCATCCCCATGGAACAAGCCAGCCAAGTAGAGGTCATGAAAGGCGCAGCTTCTGTACTCTACGGAAGTGGAGCTCTCAATGGCGTTATTGCGCTTGCCGAAAAAGAACCCACGCTAGAGCCAGTCACCAAAGTAAAGATGCAATATGGCCTGTATGGTGCGCCGCGCCGAAGCTCCCTCAAATGGTGGTCTACACCACCAATGAATCAGCAATTAGAGGTTTTTCATAGCGCACTCAAAAAGCGTTTTGGCTACACCATATCTACTACTGGCTTCCACAACGATGGCTACCGAATTGGCGAATCTGAGTTTCGTGCACGCGTCTCCGGCACCATTTACGCCAAGGCGATCCTTGACAAGCGCCTTAAGGCTGGCCTTGGCTACAACTTTCAAGTTCAAAAGACCGGAAACTTCCTCATTTGGCAAAACGATTCTTTAGGTTACACACCCAGCGGTTATGGTGACACCACAGCCGGGGCCTCCACCCTGAGCTATAATTTTGGCCAGCGCTTATTTTTAGATCCCTATGCCAAGTACATCGATAAACGCAATAACCTCCATCAGCTCAAAACGCGTCTATATTGGGTTTCTAACGAAAATCTGAGCAATCCTAGCCAAAGTAATGCGGCCACCATTTCTTACGCCGACTACACCTTTCAGCATAAATTTGGCCAAGGTAGTACGCTGAGCGCAGGTGTCACCGCAATTCAAAACGTAGTCACTTCTCAACTCTTTGGAAACCATAATTCACAAAATTATGCGGCATATTCGCAATTAGAATACCACAAAAACAAACTTGATCTAAGTGCAGGAGTACGCCTAGAATATTTTGAAATGGACGGCAACAAACCCGACTCTCAATTTCAGCTTCCTGGCAAAGATTCATTGTTTGTACCGGTTTATCCTGTTTTGCGAACAGGCTTGCATTATGAGCTCAAACCATTTACACACTTGCGTGCAAGCTTTGGTCAGGGCATTCGCTACCCGAGCGTAGCAGAGCGCTTTACCCAAACATCTGTTGGCGCGCTCAATATATTTCCTAATCCGCAACTCCGCCCAGAAATTGGTTGGGCCGGAGAAATCGGTATCAAACAAGGTTTCAAAATTGGCAACTGGAAAGCCATGCTAGACGCTGCCTTTTTTGTCAATCAGTACAGCAACATGATGGAATTCTCCTTTGTTTATTTCAATCCAATAACCCAGCAGCCACTTAATCCACTCAATCCTTCCCCAGAAGATATCCAATTCTTAACAAGTGGTCAATACAACATAGCAGACTGGGTTGGTTTCCAAGCCCAGAACGCCGAAAAAGCCCGTATTTCAGGTCTCGATCTCTCTTTTAATTCGTCGGGTAAACTTGGAAATGTGGAGTTGGTTTCCCTTATTGGTTACACCTACATGAATCCAATTTCTCTCAATGACAACCCTCAATATACCGCCAACTTTTCTGATACTACCACAAACATGCTCAAATACCGCTTCAAGCATTTGGCAAAGGCCGATATCGAAGCAAATTATCAAAAGTTCAGCTTTGGCGCCTCCATGCGCTACAATAGTTTTATGCGCAATATCGACCGTGTTTTTGAAGACGATCTCGATCCTTCGCTCACCTCAGAAGTTTTTATACTTCCGGGGCTCAAAGCTTATCGCCAGCAATTCAATGGGGGTAATTTAGTATTTGATGCGCGCTTTGCTTATACCCTCAAAGACCAATACCGCATTTCGTTTATCGTCAATAACTTATTGAATGCCGAGGTTACTTCTCGCCCAGGCGATATCCAAGCACCGCGCAACTTCATTGTCCAACTTCAAGCCAAATTTTAATGAAAGTACTTGGTGTTATTCCAGCACGCTACGGATCTTCTAGGTTCCCTGGCAAACCGCTCATTGACCTCAAAGGAAAGTCAATGATACAACGTGTGTATGAAGGTGCTCAAAAGGCAACCCTTCTCGATGACCTCGTCGTAGCCACTGACGACGACCGTATTTATCAAGAGGTAAAGCGTTTTGGCGGGCAAGTACTCCTGACAAGTTCCATGCATCAAAGCGGAACAGATCGTTGCGCTGAGGTGCTTTCTCAATTTCCAGATTATGACGTCGTTATCAATATCCAAGGAGATGAGCCTCTTGTGTCAGCTATCCAACTCGATCAATTGCTGCGTGCTTTTGAAGATCCCGAAGTTAAAATTGCAACTTTAGTACATCCCGACGTCTCACCTGCCGATTTAGAAAATGTCAACCGCATTAAGGTGATTTCCGATTACCAACACAACGCTATTTACTTCTCGAGAAGTGCGCTTCCAAATACCCACTATGCCAAAGCACAACAATTTCCTTGGCTCAGACATATTGGCTTGTATGCCTATACTGCAACAACCCTTGCGCACATAGCTGGTCTTGCGCCTTGTGCACTTGAACAAGCAGAGTCGCTCGAACAATTGCGTTGGTTATACTACGGCTACAACATTCGCCTCATCACAACAAACATCGAAACGCCAAACATCGATGTGCCCGACGATCTAGAAAAAGTGTTGCCTTTTTTGTAATCTGCTCAGACTTTTGTAAATTTGTTAGATGCAGGGTTTTGAAGATATCGTCATTCAACTTTTACTCCGACACAATTGCGTCGTAGTGCCAGGTTTTGGCGGTTTTGTGGCCAAGCAAGTTTCTGCCGAGCTCGACCTCCAAAAAGGAATCCTAAGCCCTCCCAAAAAAGCCTTGCTCTTCAATCGTTTTTTACTAACTGACGACGGTCTGCTTTTAGCCGAATACGCACGTCAGTACGGTCTTTATTACGAAGATGCGAAAGGACAATTGCAAGACTTTACAGACGCCTTGCAACGTCAGTTGCTTAATGGTGAAACCATCAAACTTGCAAAGCTCGGTACTTTCACTCGTCAGTCTGACGGTCAAATCACCTTTGAACAAGACCGTTTCTTTAATTTATTGCTTTCTTCTTATGGTTTAGGCAATCTCAATTTTGTTTCCAAACCAGTAGAAAAAATAGAGGAGAGCCCAGTTATTGAATTAGAACCTGTTGTAGGTGCTTCAAAAATCAAATGGGCCCGTGTGGCAGCCGCAGCATGCTTTTTGCCGCTTGCCTTTTATTCCTTCTGGATACCAACCCAGACAAACGCCTTGCAGTCAGGCTTGTTCTCTTTGTCGGACTTCAATCCAATGCATGAGCAAGCAGAACCTGCTTACAACAAATCAAAGCTTCGTCTCAAATCTGCTCCCGTCATAAGCAATTCAAATTTGGAATTTGAACTCAAAGAGCGTGCGCGTTTAGAAACCTATGAATGGCAACCTGGCTACTCATTTAGGGTTCAAATCCCTGCTGAAAAGAGCATTGCTCCAGCTCCAACTCATGTAGCAACAGCCGCGGCCTATGACTTTATCGTGGGATGTTTTTCAAACTTGCAAAACGCTCAAACGCTTCAGCTCAAATTGCAGCGCGATGGCTTTGCCGCTAGGCTCATTCAAAATGGCCCACTCACAAAGGTGAGCGCTGGTGCGGCTCAAAATCTTACAGAACTTCAACAAATCCAGCAACAAGCTGCGGCACGTGGTTTGCAAGGCTGGGTACTCAACAACTAAAATTTACGCATGAAAAAAATCTTCAGTTTTATACTATCCATCGGGATCAGTACAACCCTTCTAGTAGCGCAAACAACCAATGTAGAGGGCAGTAAATACCAATTCAAACAACTCGTTCAGCTAGACGCCACACCTGTTCAAAGCCAGGGCCAAACCGGAACCTGTTGGTCTTTTTCGGCAACGAGCTTCTTTGAGTCAGAAATCCAGCGTTTGGGTGCAAAAAAGCCAGTTATTTTATCCGAAATGTTTGTAGTGCGCAAAGCATATGAACTCAAGGCTGAGAAGTACATTCGCATGGATGGAAAAATCAATTTCAGTGAAGGTGGGGCTTTTCATGATGTTCCCCTCGTTATCGAAAAATTTGGAATTGTTCCTTACGACGTGTACACAGGACTGAACGGTTCAGACAAGTACAATCATGGCGAAATGTTCAATCAACTCAATGCTGTCATGACAGATATCATTGCTCGTTTAGGGCGTCCGGAAGGTATATCCGATGACTGGAAGCGCAAGTTCAATAGCATGCTCGACATGTATTTGGGTAAAGACATCGAAACATTCGAATACAATGGTCAACGTTTTACACCAAAATCATATGCTGCATCTTTAGGTCTTGACATGAAAAACTACGTGTCGCTCACTTCATTTACAAATCATCCGATGTATAGCCAATGCATGCTCGAAATTCCAGATAACTGGGCTTGGGGTACGAGCTACAATATCGGCATGGAAGACCTCGTCGAAACCACAATTCATGCGCTCAAAAATGGTTATACACTTGCTTGGGGTGCCGACGTATCTGAAGATGGATTCAGCTTTAAAAATGGTTTAGCTATTGTTCCTGCAGATCCAGGCATGATAGAAGTTATTGGCAAAGATGACAAACGTTACAATAACGCAGGCGCTGAGCGCAAGTCTAATGCATTCTTGGAGCCGATGAAAGAAATGATAATTACACCTGAGCTACGTCAAAAAGGCTACGACAACAAAACCACCACCGATGACCACGGCATGCATATCGTTGGTCTGTTCCAAGATCAAAACGGAACGCGCTATTTCTTGGTAAAAAATTCTTGGGGCACCAGTAATTTACCGAAGGGTTACTTATATGTATCTGAAAATTATTTCAAGTACAAAACCATTAATATTTATTTGCATAAGGACGGAATTCCACAAAGCATCAAAACAAAACTCAAATTTTAGTTCTTTCCAGGTCCTATCTGGCAAGATTTTTGTGTTTAATCGTGAAAAAAAATCCATGAAAAAGTACATTGTCCTATCGTTATTATTTCTTGGTTTAATCTCCTGCGAGAAAAGGATAGAAAAAAGAGAACTTTTATCGATTCAAAGCACGCGCATCGAGTCTGCATTCGACGAAATGACGAACATTTCAGACCAAGCTATTGATGGTTCCTTGGTTTACTACAAAAGTGGGAGCGTGATTGTCACGAAGCCGGGAGATAAGCCCTTGTTGCCCAAAACACCTTGTAATGTCATCATTACCATAGATACCATCTCCCAACCACACACCCTGACGGTCGATTGGGGCAGTACCAACTGTGATTGCAACGACGGCAAAACCCGCCGAGGCAAAATCATCACCACCTTTACGGGTTCTTACTTCGCTCAGGGTACAGTCCTGACGCATACACCACAAGATTATTATGTCAATGACATCCTTATTGAAGGCACCAAAACAGTCCAAAACATGGGCTTGAATGCAGCTGGAAAACCACACTTTAATGTAGACATAGACGGACAAGCTACTTTCCCAACAGGTGAAACCATGAGCTATATTTCTTCAAGGGTTCGAACTTGGACAGCGGGTTTCAATACGCCAATTTTCCGCTGGGATGACACTTATGAAATCACTGGAACAGCAAGTGGCAATCACTCCAATGGCAGTAGTTTCAATTCGCTCACTACAACCCCGGTTGGAATACAAATTGGTTGCAGTTTTCCTATAAGTGGTACAATTGAATTCACCCCGTCTGGTTTGCCAACCAGAACTATAAATTATGGTAACGGTACCTGTGACCAAACATTTACAGTGACAGTCAATGGCAATACTTACACGTTTAATTAGTTAATTGTTTGATTATCAATATAAAAAGTGTTCAAAGTGTCATTTGAACACTTTTTCTTTTTTATTGTTATTTTTGTAATAACAACAAGAACTCAAAGATGAAAACTGTAGGTGTAAACGGATTCGGCCGCATCGGTCGTTGCTTCACAAGAATAGCTTTACAAGACCCACAAGTAAATGTGGCACTTGTGAATGATTTGGCAGATGTCAAAACGCTTGCTCATTTGCTGAAATACGATAGCATTCACGGGCCCTTTCATCTTTCATTCGAAATAGTTGACAACACCCTGGTTTTTGAAAATGGCAAGAAGCTTGTTTTCATCAGCGAACGCAATCCAGAACTGATCAATTGGGCAGCATATGGTGTAGAGGTTGTCATTGAATCTACGGGTTTATTCTTGACACGCGAGGCTGCTTCAAAGCACCTTATTGGTGGAGCTAAGCATGTTGTGATCAGTGCACCAGCCAATGACGAAGATATTCCTTCTGTTGTTTTGGGTGTCAATGATGCTCAAATTGATTGGACAAGTTCTGTTATTTCAAATGCGTCTTGCACCACCAATAACGCCGCTCCAATGGTGAAAGTACTTAAGGAGGTACTCGACATCGAAGTAGCATATATTTCTACTGTTCACAGCTACACCTCTGATCAGCGTCTGCACGATGCGCCACACAAAGATTTGCGTCGCGCAAGAGCTGCAGCCAATAGCATCATACCAACTTCAACAGGAGCAGCCAAGGCCATTACCAGAATTTTCCCTGATTTGAAAGGTAAAATAACAGGCGGGAGCTTTCGTGTTCCAGTATCAGATGGCTCCGTTACCGAAATGACCCTCGTGACAAAATCGGATGTTAGCACTGAGCAAATCAATGCAGCAATGAAAGCAGCGGCGGAAGGTCCGCTTAAAGGGATTCTTCAATATACCGAAGACCCAATTGTATCTGTCGATGTATTGGGTAACCCACACAGCGTTGTTTTTGATGCAGGGCTCACTACCGTGTTTAATGGCCTCATTAAAGTTGCCGGTTGGTACGATAACGAAGCAGGTTACTCCAATCGTTTGGTAGACGTCGTAAAAAAGATTTTAGGCCTCTAAAGCCTCAACTCCTGGTAAGGTTTTTCCTTCAAAATACTCTAATAGTGCACCGCCACCCGTGCTCACATAACTCACTTGTGAACTGAGGTTAAATTGTTGTACGGCTGCGGCGCTATCACCACCACCAATTAAACTGAATGCGCCTTTTGCAGTCGCTTCTGCCACAGCCAATGCAATGTTTTTGGTGCCAGCTTCAAATGCAGGCATTTCAAATACGCCCATTGGGCCATTCCACAATATTGTTTTACTCTCTAGCAAGACGGCTCTGAAAGTTTCGATTGCTTTTGGACCGATATCCAAGCCCATCCAGTTGGCTTCTATTTCGCCTGAGTTCGCAATTTTTGTTTGGGCATCTGCGGCAAAGCGGTCAGCGACAATAGCGTCTTCAGGTAGGTGAATTTGCACACCCATGGTTTTGGCACGATCTAGAATTTCTTTGCAGGTATCCACGCGCTCCTCTTCGCAGAGCGAAGCGCCAATTTGACCACCCATTGCTTTATAAAACGTATAAGCCATTCCTCCGCCAATAATGATATGGTTGGCAATTTGCAATAGGTTTTCTACGATGAGTACTTTGTCCGATACCTTGGCTCCACCAACAATTGCAGTGAAGGGGCGCTCCGCATTGTGCAGTACTTTTTTAGCGTTTTCAATTTCTGCATTCATGAGTAGCCCTGCCATTTTATCATTCGGGAAAAAAGAGGCCAAC
>JACCDV010659212.1_pt1 | contig 34109 bp, 33 predicted proteins | sample 7446131 | NCBI WGS metagenome assembly JACCDV01 (sample SAMN15323448, study PRJNA562643) | freshwater metagenome | isolation source: river surface water | place: USA:Blue River Watershed | collected 2017-08-17
AGCTCCTGCTGAAGAAATGGCGCATATCATTTTTGATACACCTGATGAATACAAATATCAAAACGTTTTAGCGCTTTTAGGCATTGATCAAAGCTTTTTATCAACATCTGCTGGGCATGCTTGATGTCACAAACAATCCTAGCTTTTGACTTTGGTGAAAAGCGCATTGGTGTGGCTGTGGGTAACACCATCACTAAAACGGCAGAACCATTAAAAGTTATTCAAGAAAAAAACCAACAAGATAAATTTCAAGCAATAGAGCGACTCATAGCAGAATGGCAGCCACAATTATTGGTGGTGGGTTTGCCCACCCATCCAGATGGTGTGGAGCATGAGATGACTCAAAAAGCTAAACGCTTTGGTAATCAATTGCATGGTCGTTTTCAAAAAGAAGTAGTTTGGGTCGATGAGCGCTATACCTCTGTTTCTGTTCAAGATGGTAATGATGCCTTGGCAGCCCAATTGATTTTGCAGCAGTATCTGGATACGCTATAAGATAAAAATATAAGAAACATCAGAGTAAGATACTTACATTGAGATTATTGAACTAAAAGTAATTAACAGTAATAAACAGGCTAGGCCTGAAGATAGTAAATAGCACCTAGCAAACATTGAATGAAAGCTTATGTCAACCATTCCTAACGCAGAAGACCTTTATCAAGCTCTTTTAAATCAATTAAAAGAGCAAAAGAAGATCAGTCTTGATTTTCAATTGGCTGGTTTGGCCAGCGGTGGTGCCTGGGTGGCTGAGCGCTTGGCCAAAGATCTCGGTTTACCTGCTCATGGCGTGATCAATGTGTCATTCCACCGTGATGACTATGCTGAAAAAGGCATCAAGGCCCTGAATAGCTCAGAAGGTATGTCTACTAAATTACCTTTTGAGGTAGAGGGTGCTCACATCATCTTGGTCGATGATGTTCTGGATACCGGTAGAACCGTTCGAGCAGCTCTGAATGAGTTATTTGACTATGGTCGTCCAGCCAAGGTTGATTTGGCCGTTCTTGCAGATCGCCATAGAAGGCAGTTACCAGTCGATGCCACTTTCAAAGGAGCCAAGGTCAACGTGGCTAATGATCAGATTTTGGTCTTGGAGCAATTGGATGATGGGCGCTTTAGCTTCACCGCTGAAGCTCAATAAAGAGTTAAACAATAGTTAAGCAGAGCTAATAAAAAATTCAGTCAATAGACGAAAAATAAGAAAAAGATAATAAAAAGACAACAAAAATCCAACATAAGAACCAACATAAAAGATTAAAATAGTGACCTAAGATGCCAAAAACCTCTAAGACTGCCAGCCAACTCCAGCTCAATGATCAAGGCGAGCTCACCCATTTGCTCACCTTAGAAGGTTTATCCAAAGAACATATTCTTCATATCCTCGATACGGCTCAACAATTTGTGGCTCTGAGCGACTCAGATCGAGAGGTTAAAAAAGTTCCATTGCTCCGCGGTAAGAATGTTTTCAATCTCTTCTTTGAAAACTCTACCCGCACGAGAACTACATTTGAAATCGCTGCTAAGCGCTTATCAGCGGATGTTGTTAACTTGGATATTCAAACATCCTCAACAGCTAAGGGCGAGACCTTGCTAGACACCATTGATAACTTAGTCGCCATGCAGGCTGATATCTTTGTGGTGCGTCATAAAACTACAGGTGCTGCTGGAGAGGTGGCTCAACATTTGCCACCTCATGTGCATGTGATCAATGCCGGTGATGGTACCAATCAACATCCAACGCAAGGTCTACTTGATATGTACACCATGCGTCATTACAAACAAGACTTCACAAAGATCAAAGTAGCCATCATTGGTGACATTGTTCATAGTCGCGTGGCTAAATCAAACATTCATGCATTGACCACTTTGGGTTGCCCAGAGATCAGAGCGATTGGTCCTGAGAGTTTATTACCTAAAGACCTGAATATGATGGGCGTCAAAATCTACAACAACATTGAAGAAGGTTTAAAGGGGGTGGATGTGGTGATGACCCTCCGTATCCAAAAAGAACGCATGGAAGTAGGTCAAGTGCCAGAGGGTGATGCATTCTTCAAACAGTGGGGGCTGACCAAAGAAAGGCTTCAATTAGCAAAACCGGATGCAATTGTGATGCACCCAGGACCTATGAACCGTGAAGTAGAGATTGCCAGTCAAGTGGCGGATGGCCCGCAAGCAGTGATTCTCAAACAGGTCACCTTTGGCATCGCGGTGCGTATGGCGGTGATGTCGATTGTGGCTGGAAGTTAGGTTTTTAATAAAAATAGTTAAGCTGTGATTAAAAAAGCCAGGTCAAATTTTTGAACTGGCTTTTTGTTAATGAGGTAATTTAGTTAATCGAGGTGATCAGCAAGGATCAATTTTGATTGTGCCAAATGGAAAGTCTGATGGTTGAAATGAGATCTTCACTTCATACCCAATCATGGTGATTGCATGCAGTAATCTCAAGAATTCAACATGCTTGTGATCGCCATTAAAAAACTGCATTGATTTTTGAGAGTTCAGACCAAGACTTCCCATGCAAGTGATAGCATTTAAATTCTTAAGCTTGGCTTTCTGAATAAAGAATTCACAGGTGCGATTCTTGGCGGCAATGATTGATGGAGGTTTTTCATCTTGCTCTAACTCATTGACTAGGGCTGCATTCATCGCAGCAATTTGTTCATGATTAATGCCGGTATCTCTTGGAAAATACTTCATACGAATACCCATCTTGAATCCTCTCTAAAAAAATTGAATTGAAAGAATAGGGTAAACAGATGCAAAATGTTTGTATATCAGCTGCTTCGGATTTTGTTGTAAGAAAAATCTTACATGAATTAGTTTTTTTAAGATTTAGAAATATAGTAACAACTTTAAAAATTATCTAAAACTAACTGATTAAACAGTAATACTAAAACCCCTCTAAGTTTTTGAAAAATTATTAATATTTATTAAAAAATTCTTTCTTGATTATTTTGATGTGTTGCTTCATTGCAAGAGTTTTTAGCTGAATAATTAAATTTAATAGCAGCATAAACCGATAGAGATGTTATTTTTGTCTCGCGTGGCGATGATTTAATTGATTGTTTACTTAAATTTTCGGTTTCATCAGCATATTTAGCCGAAAGCAATATTATTCTCAAAGTGGGCCTAATGAAGGTTTAAGCATAGTACGGCCTACAACATCTGTGCTTATTTGTGCTAGCCTGAGAGGATATTTGAAATGATGGTATTAGCTGCAATATCGTCTTCATAACAAAAGATTTTCTCGAAAAATCCTCCAAAGTCGATTGTGTTAGCCATTAATATATAAAATCATATATCGTAGATATTTTTATCTTTTAATGCGCTTTGCAGCAAAAATCTCATCAGAGATTTCCGACTAGATTACATAGAGCTGTAATGAGATATTGGTCCCAATAGTCATGCTATGGATGCAAGTTGCGTGAATTTTAGTTAGAAATTAATTAGTGATAGATAATATTCACTAATATGGAAAAAAATAGGTCTATTTGGTATTTAATTGCTTGTTTGTGGGGTCATATGAGCCCCCGCCGCAAAAAGCAATTTCTTTTATTGCTGATTCTTATGATGGTTGCCTCAATAGCTGAAATAGTCAGTATTGGTAGCGTCATTCCATTTTTAGGAGCTTTAACCGCCCCTCAGAAGATATTTGAAGCGCCTGTTGCGCAACCGCTGATTTCATTTTTACAAATTCACGATTCAAGTCAACTCATCATTCCAGTAACTGTGCTTTTTTGCTTAGCAGCATTATCTTCAGCCGGCATTAGGTTGATCTTATTAACGGTATCTACCAGACTTTCTTTTTCTGCGGGAGCAGATTTAGGCGTCGATATATATCAGAAAACTCTGTATCAGCCTTATAGAGTTCATGTTAGTCGAAATAGTAGTGAGATCATTAATGGCATTTCAAATAAAGCTAATGTAATGATTTATAGCATTATTTTTCCTGTGCTCACTTTGATTAGCTCTTGCGTCATGTTATTGGCAATTTTGCTTGTATTAATTTGCATTAGCCCCATTGTTTCTATGGGCGCAGCTTTAGTGTTCATTTTTGTGTATGTGATTCTTGCAAAATTAACTAGAGCTAAAAAAATTAAAAATAGTAGGATCGTTGCAAATCAGTCTACTCAAATTATCAAATCACTTCAGGAGGGTCTTGGAGGTATTAGAGATGTGTTGATTGATGGTTCTCAAAAAATTTATTGTGATGCTTATAAAAATGCTGATAGACCACTGAGAAGCGCTCAGGCAAGCAATCAAATTGCTAGTTTAAGCCCAAGGTACATTATGGAGTCTTTGGGAATGGTTCTAATTGCTGGGATTGCATTTTATTTATTTGAGCAATCGAATGGTTTTCAAAGTGCAATTCCTGTGCTTGGTATTTTAGCGTTGGGGGCCCAAAGAATGTTGCCTGTAATGCAGCAGGCCTACGTGGCATGGTCTTCAATTCAGGGTAGTTATGCATCCCTACAGGATACATTGGCTTTGCTTGAGCAGCCATTGCCACCATCTTTTAATGGCACATCTTTAAAGATAGATTTTGATAATGAAATTAAATTGCAAGATGTTAATTTTAAGTACGACTCTTTGGATCGTCACGTTATTAGCAAGCTTAATTTTTCAATTTTTAAAGGTGATCGTATAGGCATTATTGGTAATACTGGTGGCGGTAAGAGTACTTTGATTGATATTTTGATGGGGTTGTTACAGCCAACATCTGGAACTTTGTCAGTTGATGGGGTTGTTATAGATGAGGAAAATGTTCGGGGTTGGCAAAATCACATTGCACATGTCCCACAGGCTATATTTTTATCTGATGCATCGATTGCTGAAAATATTGCTTTTGGTGTTGATAAGAAAGATATAAATTTTGATCGTGTACGTGAGGCTGCAAAGAAGGCTCAACTTGATTCGGTCATAGCTAACTTGCCTGATGAATATAATGCGTTGGTTGGGGAAAGAGGTATTCGTTTATCGGGTGGGCAGCGTCAAAGAATTGGTATTGCTAGGGCGCTTTATAAAAAAGCTGACGTTTTTATTTTTGATGAAGCAACAAGTGCCTTAGACAGTAGAACTGAGGACTCCATTATTCAGTCGATTGAGTCACTCGGAGAGGAAATTACTGTGGTCATGATTGCTCATAGGTTGACCACTTTGAGGAGTTGTAAAAAGATTATTGAGGTTGCTGATGGTCAAATTATTAATGTTGGCAACTACGAGCAAATTATTAATCGTAATGTTTAATTGGACTATTTAAAATGTTAAAAAACTCATCCATCTTAATTACTGGCGGAACAGGTTCTTTTGGTAACACGTTTGTTCCGATGACCTTGGAAAAATATACTCCAAAGCGTTTAGTCATTTTTTCTCGTGATGAAATGAAGCAGTGGGAAATGGCTCAAAAATTTCAAAATGATCCGCGAGTTATTTTTGTTATTGGTGATGTGCGTGATAAGGATCGTCTATCTAGAGCATTAGATGGTATTGATTATGTGGTTCATGCTGCTGCAACTAAAATTGTCCCAACCGCCGAATACAACCCATTTGAATGCGTTAAAACCAATGTGGATGGGGCAATGAACGTAATTGATGCTTGTATTGATCGTGGGGTTAAGAGGGTTGTTGCCTTATCAACAGATAAAGCGAGTAACCCAATCAACCTTTATGGTGCGACCAAGCTGGCATCAGATAAATTATTTGTTGCTGGAAATGGTTATGCAGGTACTCATCAAACCCGTTTTTCTGTGGTTCGCTATGGCAATGTGATGGGATCTCGTGGTTCAGTTATTCCATTTTTCCAATCTCTTGCATCTACTGGTGAGCTGCCCATTACTGATGAGCGAATGACGCGATTCATGATTACCTTGGAACAGGGTGTCGAACTTGTGTGGCATGCATTTGAAGATATGCAGGGTGGCGAAATTTATGTGAAGAAAATTCCATCCATGAATATTCTTGACGTAGCTAAATCAGTCAGCCCCTTATCAAAACTTAAATTTATTGGTATTCGTCCAGGTGAAAAACTTCATGAACAAATGATTGGGTTAGAGGATGCTCCCTATACATACGCTTACAAAGAACACTATAAGATTCTCCCAATGATTCATGGTTGGCACACAGATCCTCTACGTATTAAGGATGGCATTCGTGTAAAAGATGATTTCATTTATTCATCTGATAAAAATTCAGAGTGGATGTCAGTCGACGAGCTTACTCAGTGGATTGCTAATAATAAAGCTAAGATAGGAGCCATTTGATTTTTATGAAATCCAGCATTTTTATTTCTGGCGGATCTGGTTTGTTGGCTTTGAACTGGGCCGTTAAAGATAGAGATGTTTTTAATGTCAGTTTGGGGATTCATAAAAAAGAAATTAATCTTAAGGGGGTGCAAGCCTCGCCCCTCAATCTTGAATATATTTCTACTATTGAAAAATTCCTCGATGATTTGCAGCCATCTTGGGTTGTTCATGGCGCCGGATTAACTAGTGTAGAAGAGTGTGAGTTGAACCCTGAGTTAGCAAGTTACGTAAATGTAACCCTTGCTCAAAATATGGCCATTGCCTGCGCTAAGTTGAAAATACCGTTGATACATATTTCAACCGACCATTTATTTACTGGGCATCAAGCTTTGGTTGATGAAAATTGTTTGGTAGCCCCTGTTAATGTTTATGGAAAAACTAAGGCAGATGCTGAGCAACTCGTTTTAGAGGCTTATCCAGAGGCTTTGGTGATTAGAACTAACTTTTACGGTTGGGGAACAAGTTATCGACAATCATTTAGTGATGTAGTAATTAACGCCTTACGGTCTAAGCAAAGAATTAGCTTATTTCAAGACGTTTATTACACTCCAATACTTGCCGAAGTTTTAGTAGAGGTTATTCATAAACTTGTGGGGCAAAGAGCTAGCGGAATATTTAATGTGGTTGGAAATGATCGAGTTTCTAAATATGAATTTGGTTTAAGGTTAGCAAATGAATTTGATCTTGATGGGCATTTAATTGATGCGGATCAGCTAAAAAATCGACCATTTCTTGTGCAGAGGCCTTACGATATGAGCCTTAGTAATCAAAAGATAACTAATTTTTTAGGTGCTTCAGTTGGTGGTTTAGATCAGCACCTGATGAGGCTTAAGCAGCAGGAAAATAATGGGCTTGCCCAGGAGTTAAGTAAATTATGATTCCGTATGGAAAACATTACATTGATGATGATGATATTCAGGCTGTTGTGAATGTTTTGAAGAGTGGGGCGTTGACTCAGGGACCGGCCGTTGAAGCATTTGAGCAGGCTGTAGCTAACTATGTTGGGGCTAAGTATGCAGTTGCTGTTTCTAGTGGAACAGCGGCTCTTCATTTGGCAGCTATGGCTGCAGGGGTTGGACCAGGAACATCCTTGGTAACGAGCCCCATTACTTTTGTCGCTAGTGCCAATGCGGGACTATATGTGGGCGCGAAGGTCCTTTTTGCCGACATTGATCCTGAAACTGTCAATATTTCACCGGAATCCTTGAAGGATGTTTTAAATAAGAATTCAGATGTTAAGGCAATTATTCCGGTTCATTTTGCAGGGCTGCCTTGTGATATGCCCCGCATCAAGTCTTTAGCAGATTCTGCTGGTGCCGTTGTGATTGAGGATGCTGCTCATGCTTTGGGAGCAACTTATGCAGATGGGCAACGCGTAGGATCTTGCGCACATTCACTAATGACGATTTTTTCTTTTCACCCTGTAAAGGCTATTGCAGCTGGAGAGGGAGGAATGATTATGACTAATGATGAGGTAACTTATCGCAAATTAATAAGATTACGCAGTCATGGAATTAATAAGTTAGATGACCCACTTCAAGTCCCAAATCAAGCATTTACAAATGGAGAGTTAAACCCTTGGTACTATGAAATGCAGGAGCTTGGTTTTCATTACCGCATAACCGATCTTCAGTGCGCTCTTGCTTTATCTCAATTTAAAAAAATTGAGAATTTTATTGATCGACGTCGTCAATTGGTCAAGCAGTATGATGAATTTTTTCTTTCAACAGACCATTGTCGGCCGGCTCAAAATGTAGGTCGTGATCAAAGTGCCCATCATATATATATATTGAAAATTAATTTTGATTCAGTTGGATTGCATCGTGGAGAATTTATGAGGCAATTAAAGGTTAGAGGTATTGGAAGTCAAGTGCATTATATTCCGGTACCTTCCCAACCTTACTATCAAAAGCTGGGATTTCAAATTCAAGAATATCCAAATGCTCAAAAGTACTATCAGCAAGCGCTGAGTATTCCATTGTTCTATAGTTTGAGCGATGTGCAGCAAGAGTATGTGGTAAGCACTATCAAGGAACTGCTTAAGTGAGGTTAGCGCTTGGCACAGCTCAATTTGGTTTTCCGTATGGGGTTGCTAACCAAATAGGTCAAGTTTGTTTAAGCGATGTTAAGTCAATCCTAGAAATTTCACTTCTTAATAATATTGACACTTTAGACACTGCAATTGCTTATGGCGAAAGTGAAGAATGTTTGGGCATTGTTGGCGTTGAAAAATTTAAATTGATAACAAAATTACCTGAAATCCCAAAAAATTGTATTGATGTTGGCGCATGGATTTTTCATGAGGTTGTTTGTTCATTGGCTCGTTTAAAGATCAAAAAGTTGCATGGTTTATTGTTGCATCGCCCGGAGCAGTTATTAGGCGATTCTGGGGTTCCTATTTATGAAGCATTGGAGAGCCTAAGGAGAACGGGTTTAGTTGAAAAAATTGGAATATCAATTTATTCACCTGATGAGCTTGCTAAACTAATTCCAAAGTTTAGGTTTGATCTTGTTCAGGCACCATTTAATTTAATTGATCAACGACTTTATAAAAGTGGTTGGCTGAAGCGATTGAAGAACGATGATATCGAAATCCATACTCGTTCAACTTTTTTGCAAGGTTTGCTTTTAATCTCACATAGAGATATGCCTTCAAAATTTCACCGATGGAATTATTTGTGGCAAAGTTGGGATCAATGGCTAAGAATGAATAATCTTGATCCAATAAGTGCTTGTTTGGATTTTGTATCTTCGTATACTGAAATTGATAAAGTTATTGTAGGGGTGGATAGCGAGAGTCAACTCGCGCAAATTCTGAAATCTATGAGCATTCATTCATCTAAAAGTTTTCCTAACTTATCATGTGATGATCAAGCTCTTATTAATCCTGTGAATTGGAATAATTTATGAAAGTCGTGGCTATTGTTCAAGCTAGGATGGGTTCAACACGATTACCAAATAAGGTAATGAAAAAAATATGTGGTGTTCCAATGATTGAACATCTACTTAATCGATTAAGTTATTCCAAAGAGCTAGACCAGATTATTGTTGCTACTTCAATCGATGAGCGAAATAAGAAGCTAATTGATTTTGTTAATAAACTTGGATATGTTTGTGAGCAAGGTAGCGAGAATGATGTAATGAGTCGCTATCTTGAGGCGGCTAAAAAGCATCAAGCAGATATTGTGGTTAGGATTACAGGTGATTGTCCGCTTGTCGACCCTTTATTAGTTGATAAACTTATTCTCGAATTTAAATCTTTGAGTGTTGATTACTTTAGTAATATCAATCCACCCACTTATCCAGATGGCTTAGATGTTGAAATATTTAGGCTTAGTGCTTTGGAGTTGGCTTGCAAAGAGACTGCCAATTTATTTGATCGTGAGCATGTGACGCCCTATTTGCGAAGAAATGCTAAGTTTATTCAGGCATCTTCACAGAATGAGGAAGACCTTTCAAATTTAAGATGGACTGTCGATGAGTTGTCAGATTTTGAAGTAATTGATGCGGTATTCAAGGCATTCTCCCCTAGAACGGACTTTACTTGGAAAGAAGTCTATGCACTGTATAAAAATCGTCCAAAATTATTTGAGGCAAATCAGCAATTAATTAGAAATGAAGGTGGGAGTATGGGGTCAGGCCAAAAACTTTGGAAGCGTGCAAAACAAATCATTCCTGGTGGGAATATGCTGTTATCCAAACGTGCTGAGATGTTTTTGCCAGAACAGTGGCCGTCCTATTTCAGTAAAGCCAAGGGTTGCAAGGTTTGGGACTTGGATGGCAGAGAATATATTGACATGAGTATCATGGGTATTGGCACCAATATATTGGGTTATGGCCATCCTGAGGTGGATGCTGCTGTTCAAAAAACTGTAGCTGATGGAAATATGTCTACATTTAATTGCCCAGAAGAAGTGTATTTGGCTGAAAAATTAATTGAAATCCACCCTTGGGCAGAAATGGTGAGATTCACAAGATCGGGCGGTGAAGCTAATGCCCTTGCAATACGTATTGCAAGGGCTGCTTCAGGTAAAGATAAAGTTGCAGTTTGTGGATATCATGGCTGGCATGACTGGTATTTATCAGCCAACTTAGGTAACGATGCTAGTTTGGATGGTCATTTGTTACCCGGTTTAGAACCAAATGGTGTTCCTCGCAATCTAAAAGATACCGTCTTTCCATTTAATTACAATAATTTTGAAGAGTTAGAAGCTTTAGTTAACTCTCAAAATATTGGCGTCATCAAAATGGAGGTCGCTCGTAATCTGGGGCCAGAAAATAATTTTCTACATAAGGTAAGAAGATTGGCAACTGAACGAGGCATTGTGTTGATTTTTGATGAGTGTACATCTGGCTTTCGCGAGACATTTGGGGGGCTACATAAAAAATATGGTGTTGAGCCTGATATGGCAATGTTTGGAAAAGCGTTAGGCAATGGTTATGGTATTGCTGCAACTATAGGCAGGCGTGAAATTATGGAAGCGGCCCAAACCACATTTATTAGCAGCACGTTCTGGACTGAGCGAATAGGTCCCACAGCTGCATTAAAAACGTTGGAGGTTATGGAGCGTATCAAGTCATGGGAGACAATAACTTTTGCTGGTAAAGAAATCCGTAAAGGATGGCAAAGTTTAGCTGATAAATATCAATTGAATATAGAACATTCGGGGTTATATGCTTTAACGGGATTTAGTGTTAAAAGTCCTAATGCGTTAGCTTATAAAACATTGATTACACAAGAGATGTTAAGTAAAGGGTACTTGGCTGGTAATAGCGTATATGTTTGTATAGAGCATACGCCAGAGGTTCAGCATCATTTCTTTGATGCCCTTGATCCTATTTTTTCGCTAATTAAAGAATGTGAAGAAGGGCGAGATGTAGCAAGCTTACTAAGGGGCCCAGTTTGTCATGGCGGATTTAAGAGATTAAATTAACTAAGGTGGGGGTGATGAATATTGCTTTTCGAGTTGACGCTGGTAAGCAAATTGGCACAGGACATTTTATGCGATGTCTTGTGTTGGCTAAAAAGTTAAGTGAGCGTGGAGATAGTATACGTTTCCTTGCCCGTGCTTTACCCCCCCATTTGATTGATACCCTTTATAAAGAAGGTTTTGACTATGTTTCATTGGATACTAACGTAGTAAAAGAGCCAATCGATAATTTACCGCATTCACAATGGTTAGAGACCAGTCAATTTCATGATGCCCAGTTAGCAATCTCTGCGCTGTCTGATAAAAGTTGGGATTTGATTGTGGTTGATCATTATGGAATAGATGTTCGCTGGGAATCGCTAGTACATAAAGTAACTAAAAAATTAATGGTTATTGATGATCTTGCTGATCGTAAGCATTGCTGCGATATATTGATAGATCAAAATTTCTATGTTGATCTAAACTCTAGATATCAAAATATTGTGCCATCTAATTGTCAATTACTCTTGGGCCCAAAGTATGCTTTATTGCGAAATGAGTTTAGGGAGTTGCATGAGCGTGCTCACATTCGCTCTGGAAGTATTAAAAAGATACTAGTTTTTTTGGGTGGTGATGCGAGCAATCTTACAACCAAAGTAATTGAACAGTTACTCAAAATAAACTTACCATCAAGAATTGATGTGGTAGTGGGTGAGGACCATCCTTATCGTGAGGAAGTGCGGCAGATCTGTGCTAAAAACGGTTACATCTGTCACGTTGAAACTTTAAGAATGGCTGAGTTGATGTTGAGTGCTGATTTAGCAATTGGAGCAGGGGGCTCAGCAACTTGGGAGCGCTGTTGTGTAGGTTTGCCGGGAATCCTACTTGCTTTTGCAGAAAATCAGATAAAAATTGTTAGAGATTTAACTGAGTATGGTGCATGTGTGTCTCTGAGTGAAGATGAATTAAGGAGTGAAAGTTTGTTTCAAGAAAAAATTAATAAGATGTTTCGAAGAGATTCTGCGTTAAGTCAGATATCCTCAAAAGCATACCACTTGGTTGATGGTTGTGGTGTGGATAGAGTATTAAAATTGCTTAATTAATATTAATCACGAATTTTTTAAGAAATTGTTTAATTTATAGAGTAAGTTTTTCAACACAATTTAATTTTTAAAAATATCAAAAATCAGAGGGTTGATTAGAGTCTAATGTTATCGATTTAAGTGACGAATCATGTATAACTTGTAATGGTTGTATTCATCATCTTCATGATCAAACATAAAGCCAATCTTTGTAAAGCATGTAATGCTACGGGCATTTATTTTTTTTATAGTCGCAATTAAATCTACATTTCTTTCTTCATAAAACTTATTGATGGCGCATAAAAGTAGTTTGGTAGAAAGCTTTTTATTTCTAAATTTAGGATTCAAGTTTATTGATACTTTGGCAATTTTTTTGCTAGTATCAATATCAAAGCGACACATACCAATCTTTGTTTCACCATTTAAAAACCCTAAATACAAGTCCATGTTTGGATTTTCTAAAGATTTTTTATACCAGTGACTATGATTTTCCCAGCTAATATCATTAGTTGACATAAACATTTTTTTTGTTAACTCATCATTTCTCCAGCTCCAAATCTCTTTTGAGTCATTCGCGGTTGCTTTTAAAACAACAATATCTTGCTGACCAATTTGTATGTCTGTTTGTTTATTCATTCATTGTCGCTAATGGTTGGTTATAAAAATTTTTCTTCTGCGTACAGGGGGTAAAAATAAAGTTATGGTCGTAAAAATATACAAGTGATTTATGAAAGTTTTATTGTACTGATGTATAAGATAGAATCTAATTATTACTTTCTTTGCTGCGCCTTAATTGCGAATGTGAAATTTCAAATAACGCGATTGTTTTCTTTGAAAGAAAAGTGTGAGCATATAATTAATAAAGTTCACGGATTGAGGCTTCACTGCATTTATTTATGCCAACTCTGGCGTCGATAATGTTCTTGCAAATGTAAAAAATTACTAGGAGATTTAAATGAAAACGGCATTAGTAATTGCTGCACACCCAGATGATGAGATTTTGGGTTGCGGCGCAACAATTGCTCGTTTGGTCTCAGAGGGCTGGTTTGTTCACGTTTTAATTGTTGCTGAAGGATTAACTAGTAGACAGGTTAGCGACGGCGCATTAACTGATCCTGAGGCAATTTCACATTTGGCAAAAAGTGCTGAAATTGCCAATAAGATAGTTGGAACTTCATCTATGAAGTTACTGGGATTGCCTGATAACCGAATGGATAAATTAGAATTACTTGATGTGGTGAAAATGATAGAGCAGGCTATTCTGGAGTTTATGCCTTCACTAGTTTTTACCCATCATATTGGCGATGTGAATATTGATCACAGAATACTTCATGATGCTGTTATAGCGGCCTGCAGACCTCAGCCAAACAATCCCGTAAAGAAGATTTTATTTTTTGAGGTGCCTTCAAGCACGGAGTGGCGGCCATCTTCATCGGGACTTTGTTTTTCACCGAATTATTTCTATGATGTCTCAAATTTTTTAGATAAAAAAATAGAAGCTTTGTTCGCTTATAGTTCTGAGATGAGGGAATTTCCTCACCCAAGATCTATTGAGGCTGTAAAACATCTTGCCCATTGGCGTGGTGCATCAATTGGTTGTTTTGCGGCTGAAGGTTTTGTTTTGGGGCGTAGCATTCTTTAACAAGAAATCAAATGTTAATCTGAACCAGAAAGATTGGTTATGATTCTTTGCCTTCAGTTAGAGTTGAGATATCTAGGCACCATAATCAATCTTTAGAGTGTCCGCTAGAGATTATTGGTGTGGGAGCCAAAGGTAGTACTTACGCTTTGAAAACTCTCTTGCACAATTATTATTAACTTGGATTAGGCAGAATTCATAAACGAATAAAGGGTTGTGGAATGATAATTCCCTCTATAATCTCTATGGTGAAGTCTATACCCCATGGGAAAGCTATAAACCAATTTTGATCGAGCAGAGGTATTAGTTATGATTGTTATTAGTACTCCACTTGATGATTCTGCCATTGATTTTTTCGAATCTATGGAAGTTTTTTGTCAAAAAAATGTATTGTTTGAAAATACTTGTGCTATTTGGTCTGGGCTTGATTTAGCAACAAAACATTTTGATGCGGTTCTTGGTAAAAAGGTAAATAAAGCTGGGTACAAGTTTAAGTTGGGATATGCTTAATTGAACGTGTTTACTCCATGCAAACAAATTGTTAGCTCTAGATTTACTCTTAGACCTCTTGAAGTTGATGATGTAACTGAGCGTTACTCAAGTTGGCTAAGTCATCAAGAGACTAGTAAATACATAACTGCTAAGCTTAATATTTTGGAATTAAGGCAATATGTTTTAGAGCGCCTAAATCGACAAGATGTTTTGTTCCTAGGGATTTTTGATAAGGATAATGGTTTACATATTGGCAATATTAAATATGAACCAATTAACTCTAAATTATGTTATGCAAATATGGGTATTTTGATTGGCGAACCTAGTTGGCAAGGTCGAGGTGTCGCAGCGGAGGTGATAATGGCTAGTACAAATTGGCTATTTCATAACCGAAATATAAAAGAAATTATTTTAGGGGTTCATAAGCTAAATGGAGCAGCTATTCGAGCTTATTCAAAAATTGGTTTTGTGAAAACTTCTTCAAAGTATCAATTAAGTAATGATTCTGAAAGCATAACTATGGTATGGCGTCTACCCAACTTAGATTCTTTGCCTAATTGAGATTTATTGGCTGTGTTAAAGATATTCTTGGCAAAATTATTGAAGCCTTTTTTTTGCACTCGCTTACGACAAATGATGCGTGGGTACAGAAAGCTTAGGCAATCCGGACAATTAAGTAGAATTTCCTCATTAAAAGAAGATCTTACCCAAACAAAATTAACATTTGAAGATACAAAGTTTTCTTCCAAAGTTATTGGGGCTGGCGCCTTTTATGCAGAAATTATTGTTAGACAATATTTGTTGGTTCGCATTGGGGGGCACTCTTTAAATGGTGCGCTACTGCGTTCCTTAGGTAAAGAAAATGGAAGTGTAGTGTTTCCGCTACCTCAAGAGTGGCAAAAAATTATTAAGAATCATGGTTTTCCTGTTAATTCTTTAAAGTCAAATATTCTCTGGCAACTTTATATTCTAGGAGCTTTTTTATATGGCTCACTTAAGGCGTTAAAGATCATATTTTCTGGATTGAAGTCGGTGATCTTGAGGTCAGTAAGGTCTAAAAAATATGTTTATTTCTCAATGTTGGCACTGGGTAATTTACCTCAAAAATTGAGTCATAGTAAAAGTTATGATGTTATATCATGGTATTTGCAGTGGGAAAACAGAGCTAAAGATGTTGAAATGATTTGCCATGGTGTTCCCAACGTAGCTAATCAACTGATTGGTAATGTTGAAATTCATTCGCAATCTGAGCCATTGCCATCAATGGATTCAATTAAATCTTGTGTGAAATATTTTTATTGGTGCTGTTTCGCAATACTATTAACTACTTTTGATTGTCTTCGAGGTCGATGGTGGTATGCATTTTTATTGAACCAGGCTGCACTCTCAGCTCAAGTCAGATGTTTAAAAAAAGAATCTCTAGCATTGGATTATTTATTTCACAACTCTGGGCCAATTTATAGGCCGTTATGGACTTATGATGCTGAGAGACTGGGGTCAAGAATAATATTTTATTTTTACTCCACCAACTCAGAATACTTCAGTCTTTCAAGGGAGGCAGCATCAATTCCATATGGTTGGAAAGCAATGTCTTGGCCATATTATCTAGTTTGGGATAAGGGGCATGAGGATTTTATTAAAAAATCAGTAAGCATGAATTTTTCAATGGAATTGGTTGGGCCGATTTGGTTTAATGACAGTACAACAATTGATTCACTAGATTTAAAAAATATGGTTGCAGTTTTTGATGTGCAGCCAATGAGAGATAGCTTTTATCAAGTAATGGGTCAGCCTTATGAATACTATATACCTGATGTTGCTAACGCATTTATTTTAAATATTCAAACTTTATCGTTAGAGAAAAATTTGAATATAGTTTTAAAAAGAAAGAGAAATGTAGGTAATAGACTGCATCCATCTTACAGAAAAGTAATAAAAAATATTAGTGACCAGTCAAATTTTTATGAAATCGATGCTGAAATATCTCCATGGCACGTTATAGCAAATTCGATGGCGGTAGTTTCGATGCCTTTTACTTCTACAGCCCTGATTGCGCGGCATTTAGGTAAGCCTTCAGTTTACTATGATCCAACAGGCCTTCTAAGGAAAGACGATCCTGCGGCGCATAATATTCCAGTTTTATCATCACTTTATGAGCTCAATAATTGGCTAGATATGGTGCAAAATTTAGATTTAAATATTTCTTAGAAATATATTTAATGGTTGATAGGAGAAATGTAGGTCCCTAAGCCTTGCTAATATAGTAAATGAAAGGGTGATATCCATTTTTTCTAAAATGAATATTTCAATATTTTAGAAAATCAAACTATATAATATGAAGCATATGTAGCTTTAACTTTTTGCAGTAGAAAAATTTAGTAGCTAAAAATACAATACTTTTAAAGATTGTTTATGAGAGAAAAAAATAATTCAAAAAAAATAATTGGGTTAATTCCTGCTCGTCTTGAAAGTAGCCGATTGCCCAATAAACCCCTTCTAAAGATTCTTGATTTAACAATGGTTATTCATGTTGCAAAAAGAGCCAAGTTATCTAAAAAACTAACAGATGTTATTGTTTGCACAGACTCCTTAGAGATCGCAAGTGAATGTTTTTCTCATGACATTAAATGCTGTTTGACTGGTAGCTACCATACAAATGGTACTGAGAGGATAGCTGAGGCCGCCAGAATCATGAAGCTATCAGATAAAGATGTCGTAGTAGATATACAGGGTGATGAACCTTTAATCCATCCTGATTCAATTGACAGATTAGTAACTAATTTTATGGGCTCAGATTATGATTTGATGTTGCCTTATATAGCGTCGAAAGACCAAAATAATATCAATATTGTTAAGATAACAGAGGTTTCAGGTAGAGTTTTATATATGTCAAGGAGTGATATACCGTGCAATTTTACCCAGAACCAATTGTTGAAAAAACACCTAAGCATCATAGCTTTCAACAATAAAACTCTACAACTTTATTCTAGTAAGCCTAAGTCTGAGTTAGAAAAAATTGAAAGCGTAGAGTTACTTCGCGCTATTGAAATGGGTATGAATATTGGGACTTTTTTGGAAGAAGATGAAACATTTTCCGTTGATGTTCAGGCGGACTACGAGAGAGCAGTTAGAGTAATGAGAGATGATAAGCTATATGAAAACTACAAATAACTACTCTGACATACATGTTTCATTTGATTTGGATGGAACAATAATAGATTCAATTAATTTGATGCAAAAAAGTTGGCAAAATGCGACTCAAAAATTAAACATACAATGCGATTTTTCTGAATACAGTAAATTTATTGGATTACCTTTTAATGTAATCTTGGAAAAGCTTGGCTTAACAATGGTGTTGGATGGACTTTCAAGAGAATATTTCTCATTCAACTCTAAAAATATGCATTTGGTAAAATTGAATCCCACCTATCAAGAAACTATCTCTTATCTTGATAAAAAAAAGATTAGCTGGTCAATCATAACTTCTAAGCCTAAAAAAAATACATTGGCACTATTAGATTATTTTAATATTAATTGCCCGTATGTAATCTGCCCAGAAGATGTAAAAAAGGGGAAGCCCTATCCGGACTCTATTGAAAAACTAAGAAGGGATGCCAAGATTAAAAATAGCAAGATAATTTACGTTGGGGATATGTTGAGTGATTTACAATTCGCGATTAATTCAAAAATAACATATGTTCATTACACTAATGGTATAGAGAAAAAATTTAATAAAAATTTAGTGTCAAATTGTATTTTCATTAATAATCTAATTGATGTTAATGAAGTAATTGAGGCAGTTTAGTAAATTTTTCGAGCTCTATTTGAAAAAATTTTTCCGCATAGGCTGTTATTGAGAAGTTAATAAAATTTATTAGTTTTAATGGCATATTTTCATAAATTTAAAACTTCTTAATGTAATTTTATTTTTATGAAAAAAAATCAATATCAAGATCTTTGTAATATATGCGATGACATATTGTTCTCTCTTGATTCTAGTAAAGCTAGGATTTCTATTCCATGGCTCCACATTTTGCGACCCCACCCATATTTATTAAAAGAATATAAGAACTTATTTGATGAGAGTGGGGAGAGGGGAAAAGTTTTTTTTCACATTTTCAAAGAAATAAAAAATATTTTGATATGGTGGAGATTATTTTTAATTTCTTTATTTTGTTACAAAAAGGCATGGTTTTGTTCAAATTCTTCGTTGGATAATGCTGATTTTTTGTTTATATCTCATCTCATTAGCTCTGAACAAGCTGGAAAGTCGGATGATTTTTATTTTGGCAATTTGCCATTAAATCTGACTAAGCAAGGATATAAAGTTGTAATTGTATTAATAAATCATACAAAAAAAAGTAATCCAAGTCATCTTGCTTCAAGTTGGGTGGATGCTGATGTTTCGAGAGTAATACTGTCAGACATTCTTAGTATTTCTGATGAGATTCAATCGCGGAAACTTCTTCGTCTTGAGGCAAAGAAATTATTTGATCTTTCAAAAGCGGGTAATGATCACTTGAAGGGAAAAATTTTACACAGGGCTTCTTTAGAAGCATATTCAAATGGATCTTATCGATCTCTTCGTATTTATAAACAAATTCAAAATTTAGTACTTGAATTGCGACCGAGTATGGTGGTAGCTACATATGAGGGGCACTCGTGGGAGAGAATGGCGTTTTCTGCTGCACATGACGTGAACCCCAGATTAACCTGCGTAGGATATAGTCATTCTGCAATATTTCAGCATCAGCATTCTATTAAAAGGTGTTTAGGTAAACCGTATGATCCTGATAAGGTTGTTACATCTGGCTCCATCACATTTAATGAACTAGCTAAATCATTTGACACTCAAAAAATTTCTGTTTCTATACTGGGTTCGTGTCGAAATATTGAGGCAGTTTATAAAAGTTCTGATAGGCGACAACAAGCATGCCTTGTTTTGCCTGAGGGTATTTTAAGTGAGTGCAATGAACTGTTTAGCTTCTCAGTGAGTTGCGCTAGAAAAATGCCTTGGATTAATTTTATTTGGAGACTCCACCCTCTAATCGATGTTGAGCAAATTAAAAAATATAACCCTGACTTTAGAGATCTTCCACCAAATATTAAATTTTCAGATGGCAAGTTTAGTGAGGATATTAATCAGTCAAGATGGGCCATATATAGAGGGAGTACAGCAATAATTCAAGCCGCAATTAATGGGGTGCAACCTATATATTTAAGGCTTGCAAATGAAGAACTTGGGATTGATCCTCTTTTTCAATTTCATAATGAATGGAAGTACTCTATTGCTCAAGTTGAGGAATTTATTGCAATTACAGAGAATGAAGATAAAAACTCTTCAAAAGTTACGGTACATAAACAAGAAATGATTAAGTACTGTGGTCAATACAACCTGCCACTTGACTATGAAGAGCTGCCAAGAATTTTTTTGGAAAATAAGAACTAATTTAACATTACACTGCAACAAGAAGTCATAGGTAAATACTTCGTCAAGTAAAGTGGTGAATATAAAATGCTATCTCTTGTAATACCAACTCGTAACCGACCTGATGATTTGTTAAAAGCAATTGCATCAGTATGCAAGCAGACAAGATTGCCTAATGAATTATTAATTATTGATCAAAGTCTAATTAATCATTTTCACGATATATCGACCCTAATTTCTTCAAATGCAAAAAGTATTAAGCTTAACTATATTCATGATGAAAATATTTTAGGGTTAGTTGCTGCAAAGCAGCTTGGTGTCAATAAAGCAACAGGGAGTATCATAGGTTTTATAGAGGATGATGTGGTGTTGGAGGCCGATTATCTTGAGCAAGTTGAAGCCTGTTTTAAGTCGCATCCATCTATTCTTGGGTGTTGTGGTGTTGTCACGAATCCGCCACAGACAAGTTTTCTGTATATTTTATTATTTAAGTTATTCCATCGGGGTATATTCAAAGATGAGAGAGTGGTGTGGAAAACTTGGAAGTCTGGTGTTGAGTTTGAACTGATACAGAGTGACAAACTTTCAGGGGGAATTTCTGCCTGGCGTAAAGAGGTTTTTGACTTCGTGCATTTTGATGTGCGTAATGGATTTCACATGTTTGAGGATATTGATTTTTCAACAAGGGTTGCTCGTCATTTTGGTGGGGGGCTATATATAAATCCCAACATTAGGTTGGCGCATTACTGCTCCCCAATTAATAGAGATTTTTTGGGGGTGAGACAAAAAAGAAAACTAATTGAATGCTTTCTTTACTTTAAAAAAAGAAAAAATTGGTCTTATGCAAGGACTTCATTCATTTGGGTTTTGGTTGGTATGTTTTTAGAAGCAGTTTTTCAGTCAATCTTGTCTTATTCATTAAATCCGCTTGAAGGATATTTTCAGGGGGTAAGAGAAGGTTTTAGCAAAAAACTTGTTAGCTCAGCCCATGAATAATCGTCAGGTGTGCGTCACTGGTGCTCGAGGATTTGTTGGGAGTCAACTTATTCAAAAGTTAATAGATCATGGTTACTCTGTAAAGGTTTTGACGCGAACTTTTGATAATCAATTCCCTGCAGAGGTTAAAGTATTTACTGCAGACTTAACATCTTCAAGTTGTGATTTGAGTGATTTTTTTTCTGGTTGCGAGATATTTTTTCATTGCGCTGCAGAAATTAAGAATGCTGAAATAATGCAAGATTTGCATGTGAATGGCACCAAACGTTTACGCGATGCTTTATTACATGAGATTGCTTTAACTAATAGAAAGATACATTGGGTGCAACTTAGTAGCGTAGGTGTTTACGGTAAGCCCTCTAAGCCCTCAGAGGCAAGAGTTATTAAAGAGGATTCCGCTATTTGCCCAACTGGAATATACGAGTCAACAAAGGCTCAATCTGATCAAATTATCTTGGATTGTTTAGGGCTTGCTAATTTAACTATAACCATATTAAGGCCATCAAATATCGTTGGTTTAAATATGCCTAATCAATCATTTGGCAGTTTACTTAAAAGCATTACCAAAAAGCATTTTTTTTATATTGGTTCAGAAAGTGTTGTCTCAAATTATGTTCATGTAAATGACGTTGTGAGCGCCTTAGTTTTATGTGCCGAATCACAGTCAGCAAAGGGGCAGATCTTTAATCTATCTAATGACTGTCTACTATCAGACATAGTTCAAGCTGTCAGTGACTCTAATCGTATAGATAGTAAGCGTCTTGTACTTCCAGAATATTTTGTTCGCTTAGTGGTGAGATGCATAACTAGATTTATTAAATTTCCATTAACAACTAATCGAATAGATTCGTTAGTATCTAGAACCTTTTATTCGAATGATAAGATAAAAACTACCCTGAACTTTTCACCTAGATATTTAATCCCAGATTTTTGTGTCGAATACTTGAGGAAGTCTTGTGGCAGCTAGAAAGAAAAAAATCTGTTTTGTGACGGCTGCCGATATTTCTGTCAAGACATTTTTGCTTGAGCATATTATAGATTTATCAAAGTTTTATCAAGTGACAGTTGTTACAAATACAGATGATTTAAGTTTTCTAGCTAAAGAAAATATCAATGCAAATGTTATAAATATTAATTTTTCAAGAAAAATTAATTTTATTAATGATGTAATTTGCTTTGTAAAACTAATTTTTGTATTTTTGAAGTTTCGCTTCGACGCGGTTCACTCTGTAACACCTAAAGCAGGATTATTGGCAATGTTAGCCTCTAGTGTGCTCCTTGTCCCAGTTAGGATTCACACTTATACAGGGCAGGTTTGGGTATTAAGTTCGGGAATCAAGCGCATTATTTTTAAATTAATTGATAAGTTAATTGGAATCTTAAGTACGCACAATATTATTGATAGCCCTTCTCAGCGTAATTTTTTATTTGACGAGAACATAATTTCTAAAGATAAAGCTTTGGTATTTGGATTGGGATCCATAGCGGGGGTAAATTTACAGAAATTTAAAAAAAATACTAACCAAGTCTACTGTGTTAGGGGTGAGTTGGGCTTACCTGATGACGCATTTGTTTTTATGTATCTCGGCAGATTGGTCAGAGATAAGGGTATTTTAGATTTGGCTGAAGCATTTAATCAGTTAAGCTTAAAAAATACTTATTTAGTGTTTGTTGGCCCAGATGAGGGTGGGTATTCTGAAAAAATTAAAGCAATTAATTCATTTAAATCTGAGTATCTACGTTTTATTGGATTTACTAATGAGCCTAGTAAATACTTGGCATGCGCCAATGTTTTGTGTTTACCTAGTTATCGAGAAGGGTTCGGAAGTGTAATTATTGAGGCTGCTGCAATGGGTATTCCAGCGATTGCTTCCAATATTTATGGTATTACCGATGCAGTTATCAATCACATAACTGGTATTTTGCATGAGCCTAGCGATATAAATGGAATCAGAAATGCCATGAGTTTGCTGCAAAGTGATCCAATTTACTTGGCAAAATTAGGAGGTGAAGCTTGTAGTCGAGTGGGCAGAGAATTTGACTCAAAAAAAATAACAGCAGAATGGGTTAAATTCTATAAACATCTATTAATAACCTAGATGTTTTTTATTCCAAGAAGATAAGATCTGTTTGGGTTGACTGATTGATATAAAATGGCTAAATGCTAAAACGATTATTCGACGTATTAATGGCGGGTTTATTGCTGGTCGTTTTTATGCCTATTATTTTGGTCGTCTCATTACTAATTCTTGTAAAACTAGGATCCCCTGTGTTTTTTATTCAGCGAAGGCCTGGCTATCTTGGTATTCCATTTGATATATATAAATTTCGCACTATGAATAACATGATCGATCAACATGGCAACCCACTGCCAGATTCTGATCGATTAACGAGGTTCGGAAGTTTTATAAGATCTACCAGTTTAGATGAATTACCATGTTTATGGAATGTATTAAAAGGTGAGATGAGTTTGGTCGGACCTCGCCCATTATTAATGGAGTATTTACCTTTATATGATGATTATCAAAAAAGGCGCCATGAAGTGAGGCCTGGCGTTACTGGATGGGCTCAAGTAAATGGCAGAAATACTATTTCATGGAATGAGAAATTTGAATTTGATATTTGGTATGTAGAAAATCAATCTTTTTTGCTCGACATAAAAATCTTATTTCTAACCTTTAAAAAAGTAATTTTAAGAGATGGAATCACAAAAGATGGTGAGGCAACCACTTCTAAATTTACAGGGAATAGCAACTGATGAATTATATCTATGGAGCAGGAGGGCATGGTAGGGTAGTCTATGATGCAATGCTTGAGTCACAAATTATTTGCGATGGTTTTATAGATGATAATGTTATCGAGTCGTATCTGGGTTTATCTGTCTATAAAAAAGAGATTCTGCTTAAAGAAAAAGAGATCGGTTTACATTTGGCAATTGGGGATTGCAAAACTAGAGAAATTCTTGCCGATCAAATAATTGAAGCTAATTTTTTTTCCGTAGTCCATCCAAGAGCTTCACTTGCCAAGACATCAACTATTGGTAGAGGTAGTTTTTTAGCGGCAAACTCAGTGATTGCGCACAATGCCAAAATTGGAGTTCATTGTGTAGTAAATCATGGGGCAATTATTGATCATGATTGTTGCGTTGGAGATTTTTCTCATGTCTCTCCAGGTTCTATTTTGTGCGGGGGTGTCAGAATCGGACGTGGTGTTTTGGTAGGTGCTGGAGCAGTTATTTTGCCTGGTGTTATTGTGGGTGATTATGCAGTTATTGGTGCTGGCAGTGTGGTACTAAGTAATATTGATTCATGTGCTGTGGTCGCAGGTAATCCAGCCCGCGTTATTAAAGCTTCATGAGGATGCTATGTTAGATCATCCTACATTTTCCTCTTGGCCTAGTTTTTCTGAAGAAGAAGCCGAATCAGTTAAAAATATTTTACTTTCTAATAAGGTAAATTATTGGACTGGAGATGAAACAAAATTACTTGAGCAAGAATTTGCAACTTGGACAGGAGCAAGATTTGCTATTGGTCTTACAAATGGTACGGTTGCATTAGATCTTGCTTTGATAGCTCTTGGCATCGGCCCAGGTGATGAGGTAATTGTCACTCCAAGAACATTCATAGCATCGATCTCTTGTGTTGTGAGTGTTGGTGCTAAGCCTGTATTTGCTGATGTTGATCTTGATTCTGGAAACATCACGGCTGAAACAATCTCTCGTGTTCTGAGCCCAAAAACAAAAGCAATTATTTGCGTTCACTTGGCCGGGTGGCCTTGTGACATGGATCCAATAATGAATTTAGCTGCAAGTCATAATTTAAAAGTTATTGAAGATTGCGCACAAGCTCATGGTGCGGTTTATAAAGGCCGATCTGTCGGGAATATAGGTCATATTGGCGCCTGGAGTTTCTGTCAAGACAAGATCATGAGTACAGGCGGTGAGGGTGGCATGGTCACAACAAATGATGAAGCTTTGTGGAGGAAAATGTGGTCTTATAAAGACCATGGTAAAAACTATGGAGCTGTCTTTGAGCGCGAACACCCCCCAGGTTTTCGTTGGGTTCATGAAAGTTTTGGAACCAATTGGAGGATGTTAGAAATGCAGGCGGCAATTGGCAGGATCCAATTGAAGAAAATATCAGATTGGTCAGCCAGAAGATCTGCGAATGCAAAGTTAATTCTTGAAACATGTAGACAGTTTTCCGCAATCCGTGCCCCTCATTTTTATTGTAATCAGTCATGTTTGGCTGTAAATTCTTGCAGTCAAAATTGTCAACATGCCTATTATAAGTTATATGTTTATGTTGATGAAAAGCATTTAAAATCTGACTGGAGTCGTGATCGTATTATTGAGGAAATTAATAATCAAGGAGTTCCATGTTTCCATGGTGGATGCTCTGAAGTCTACCTTGAAAAAGCTTTTGATAACGGCTTTAGACCTGAGTATAGACTTCAAAATGCTAAAAAACTTGGTGAAGAATCTGTGATGTTTTTGGTTCATCCAACGTTAACATCCGAAAATATTTCCCGCACATGCGATGCAATTAATTCAGTTATGACTTTGGCCAATCAATGACAATTAATTTAATTAAGTGTAATTATTAAGGGCCGATTAATTTTTTAAATATGATCAAACAGAGTGTAACTTTGCTAGCGCCGTTTCTTCTATCTTTGCCAAGATGGGCCAAGATTGCTATTGTTATGCTGGTGGATGCATTGTTATGTGCATTAACTGTTTGGGGTGCTTATTACCTTAGACTTGGTTATGTGAGTGAGTTTTCTGTTGGGCAATTATTAGCTATTGTTCTTGCTACCTCACTGTCAATTCCATGTTTTATATATTTTGGCTTATATAGAGCAATTTTTCGCTACATAGGGTTACCAGTATTACTTGTCATCATTAAAGCGATTGTTGTTTATAGTTTGCTTTATGTGACAGTAATAACTTTTGTTGGTGTAAGTAATGTTCCAAGAACAATTGGGATTATTCAGCCAATTCTTCTATTAATCGCAGTTACAGTTTCAAGGGCTTTTGCACGGTTCTGGTTAGGCGGAGCATATCAACAATTATTAAAAAGATTTATTAGGCGTAATGTATTGATTTATGGTGCTGGCGAATCTGGTCAACAATTAGCTGCCGCTATGGTAAGAAGTCATGAGTTGAAAGTAGTTGGTTTTTTAGATGATGACGTGTCTCTTCAAAAAAGAACTATTAATGGTTACCGTGTCTATGACCCCAAGCATCTTAAGGAGGTAGTGGAAAATCTAGACGTTGGTAAGATTTTTATTGCTTTACCCTCTGTGAATCGTAAGAGACGAAATGAAATCATTGAAAAAATTAGAGAGGCTCACATTGAGGTTCGCACTTTGCCAAGTATCAATGATATTGCTGAGGGCAAAGTAAAATTTTCTGATCTTAAAGAATTGGATATTGATGATTTACTTGGCCGTGATACGGTTCTTCCAAGTTATGATTTACTAAAAAATTGTATAAGTAATAAGGTCGTTTTGGTAACTGGGGCGGGTGGTTCAATTGGTAGTGAGCTTTGTCGTCAAATTTTAATTTTTAGCCCCAAAAAAATTTTATTAGTTGAGCAAAATGAATTTGCATTATACAAAATTCATGAGAGACTAATCTCCGACCCCGAGTCATCTAAGATTGAGTTGATTCCATTGATAGCATCGGTACAAGATGAAACCAGGATTGCTCAAATTATCTCTTCTTGGCAACCTGATCTTATTTACCATGCTGCTGCTTATAAACATGTGCCTTTGGTGGAGCAGAACTTAATTGAGGGAATTCAAAATAACGTTCTGGGAACTTTGGTGGTGGCACAGCAGGCTGCACTTCATAAGGTTCCAAATTTTGTTTTAATTAGCACGGATAAAGCAGTTAGACCCACAAATATTATGGGGGCAACAAAACGTTTAGCTGAAATGATTCTTCAGGCTCTGGAAATTGAGGCTTCAGCTACAAAATTTAGTATGGTCCGTTTTGGTAATGTATTAGGATCTTCAGGCTCAGTTGTCCCTAAATTTTGGCAACAAATACGTGATGGTGGGCCAATCTCACTAACTCATCATGAGATAACCCGTTATTTCATGACAATTCCAGAAGCTGCTCAATTAGTTCTTCAAGCGAGTTCTATGGCTGATGGCGGCGATGTTTTTGTTCTTGATATGGGTGAGCCGGTAAAAATAATTGAGTTAGCAAAGAAAATGATTGAACTATCAGGACTTTCCTTAAGAGATTGTAATAATCCCAACGGAGATATTGATATAGAAATTATCGGTTTGCGGCCTGGGGAAAAATTATATGAAGAGTTATTGATTGGTAATAATCCTCAATTTACTTCTCATCCCAGAATAATGCGGGCGAATGAACCTTTTATGAGCTGGGGAATGTTAAATGTGGAATTAGATTTTTTACGGGATGCTTTATCAGTTGGTGATGCTGTTTCAGCCAAATTGATCTTACAAAAACTAATTCCAGAATATCAAACAAATTCGCCAATAGTTGACTGGGTGTATGTTGAAAAAAATCATTCCGTAGGCAATTAATTAGCTTAGAAGATCACTCAAGAATATCAACTATGTTTTGATTTAGAAAATTTTATTATGATACTAATTACAGGTGGTGCCGGCTTTATTGGAGGAAATTTTGTTTTGGACTGGTTGGCCAATACTTCGGCAGAGGGGATTGTTAACCTTGATAAGCTTACTTACGCTGGTAACTTGGCCACCCTTAAATCATTAGAAAATGACGCCCGCCATATATTTGTGCAAGGCGATATTGGCAATTATGAGTTAGTCTTGTCATTGCTTAAAAAATATCAAATCAGTGCCGTCGTGAACTTTGCTGCAGAGTCTCACGTTGATCGCTCAATTCATGGTCCGGGTGACTTTATTCAGACGAATGTGATAGGCACTTTTAATTTACTGGAAGCGGTTCGTGCTTACTGGTCGGATCTCTCAGATTTAGCTAAAGGAGATTTTCGCTTCTTACATGTATCTACTGATGAAGTATATGGATCTTTATCTCCTACCGATCCTGCTTTTACTGAAGCTAATAATTATGAGCCAAACAGTCCTTATTCGGCTTCTAAAGCAGCATCAGATCATTTGGTGAGGGCTTGGCACCATACCTACGGCTTACCTGTGTTAACCACCAACTGCTCAAATAACTATGGCCCTTATCATTTCCCAGAGAAATTAATACCTTTGATAATTCTTAATGCACTAGCTGGTAAATCCTTACCTATCTATGGTGATGGTCAACAAATTAGAGATTGGTTGTACGTTAAAGACCATTGTTCGGCCATTCGAAGAGTCTTAGAGCTTGGCAAATTAGGTGAGACCTACAATATTGGTGGCTGGAATGAAAAATCCAATCTTGAGGTGGTGAATATCATATGCAGTATCTTAGATGAATTACGACCTAAATCAGATGGTGGCTCCTATGTGTCACAAATTACTTATGTGAAAGATCGGCCAGGACATGATCGTCGGTATGCGATTGATGCTACTAAATTAGAGCGTGAGTTGAGTTGGAAGCCTGCTGAGACTTTTGATACAGGTATTCTTAAAACAGTACGGTGGTACTTAAATAACCAAGATTGGACTGATGGTGTTTTAAGCGGTTCCTACCGCGATTGGCTTAAGAAGCAATATAACTGAACAATTCAACTTATTTAAGTTAGTTTAATTCGATTAAGTTGAATCATTTTTAGGTGCAAAGCGGCATGTCATATTCTTTCTTTGAATTTCTTGATCATGGTAAGCCCATTTTAGTGTTTGGCCGTGATGGCCAAGTTGGCCGGGCTCTGCAAGTTTGTTTGAAAGATTTAAAGGCCCCTGTTGTTTTCTTGGGTCACTCTGATTGTGATTTATCAAATGAATTATCTGTCAGAGAGGTTCTCAACCGTTACCAGCCACAAGTGATCATTAATGCAGCTGCCTATACGGCCGTTGATAAAGCCGAAGGTCCAAACGAGCGAGAAATTGCTTTTGCTATTAATGCTATAGCTCCAAAAATTATGGCTCAGTATACTGCAGGCGTGTCCCATGCTGTTTTGGTGCACTATTCAACTGATTACGTATTTGCAGATAGCAAGAAAACTGCTTATTTAGAAACAGATCAAGTTGGTCCAATTAATCAATTGTGCGTTTACGGCCAGAGTAAGCTGGCTGGTGAGTTAGCTATTAAGGAGGCTTTTGATTTAAATGTTTCTGGCGATTTGAGCGATATGAGTCAAGTTGATCAGCAATCAAATGTATCTAGATACTACATATTGAGAACTTCATGGGTATATGGTGATGGTAGCAACTTTATTCGAACTGTGTTGCGCTTAGCTGGTGAGCGAGATCAATTAAGAGTGGTTGCCGATCAAGTAGGGGCTCCAACATCAGCACAATGGTTGGCAGAGATAGGAGTTCAGATGGCAGGCTGTAATCTTGAATCTGGTATTTATCATGCCGTGCCTGATGGTGAAGTTTCTTGGCATGGATTAGCAGTTTTCGCGATTGAGACCGCCGCTAGTTACGGTGAAGGCATTGAAGTTAAATCTGAGAATATCCTATCTATACCAGCCACTGATTTTCCAGTGCCTGCTGCTAGACCTTATAACTCAAGACTCGATAATCAAAAACTTAAAAAAGCTTTGTCACAAATGGCTTTTACAGGACAATATCCCCAATGGCGCGATCAGGTTGAAAAATACGTCAAACAAGTCGTTGAAGAATCGCTCAAAAGTTAGATCGCAGATTGAGTAACATAGCATTGGAACATTTTAAAATGTGGGCGAATAACCATGAATCGTAAAGGCATTATTTTAGCGGGTGGCTCTGGTACTCGTTTATACCCTGTCACTCAAGCTGTGTCTAAGCAGCTCATGCCGGTATATGACAAGCCAATGATATATTACCCATTAACCACTTTGATGCTGGCCGGCATCAAAGATATTTTGGTTATTTCTACCCCACAAGATACGCCACGCTTTAATGAGCTACTGGGTGATGGCTCTCAGTGGGGTTTAAACATCCAGTACGCAGTTCAGCCATCACCAGATGGGTTGGCACAAGCTTTTATCATTGGTAAAGAGTTTGTTGGAAATAATCCGTCAGCTTTGGTGTTGGGTGACAATATTTTCTATGGCCATGAATTGGTCAATCAACTGCATTCGGCTAATAGGTGCACATCAGGTGCAACCGTGTTTGCTTATCATGTGAATGATCCTGAGCGTTATGGAGTGGTTGAGTTTGATGATTCTTTTAAGGCTTTATCGATTGAAGAAAAGCCTTTAAAGCCAAAGAGTAGCTATGCTGTTACTGGCCTATATTTTTATGATCAGCAGGTTTGTGATATTGCTAAATCTATCAAGCCAAGTGCCCGTGGAGAGTTAGAAATTACAACTGTGAATGAGGCTTATCTTCATATGAATCAGTTACAAGTGGAGATTATGGGTCGTGGTTATGCATGGTTAGATACTGGTACACATGATTCTTTATTGGAAGCCGCAGGATTTATTGCAACCCTGCAAAAGCGCCAAGGTTTAATGGTGGCATGTCCGGAAGAAATTGCTTATCGTCAAGGATGGATAACTGTTGAGGATGTTCTGAAGTTGGCTGCGCCTCTGAAAAAGAATGCTTATGGTCAATATTTGGAAAAGATGCTAACTGAAAATACAAAGTGAAAGTTCTCTTGAGTTTTCTCAAGAGAACTTTTTTGAATTATTTGAATTGATTTATTAAAGAGATTTAGATGCCTATTACTGTTACGCCCACAGCAATACCTGATGTGTTGGTCGTTGAGCCCAAGGTGTTTAGCGATGATCGTGGTTGGTTTTTTGAGTCCTTTAATGAAAAAGACTTTTCTGCTGCTGTAGGTCACTCAGTGACATTTGTTCAAGATAATCACTCATCTTCTAATAAGGGTGTATTACGTGGACTTCATTATCAAATGGAGCGGACTCAAGGAAAATTGGTGAGAGTTTGTCATGGTGTTGTTTTTGATGTGGCTGTTGATCTTCGCCAGTCATCTAGCACTTTTGGCAAATGGGCGGGTATTGAACTATCAGCTGAAAACAAAAAGCAGTTATGGGTGCCTCCTGGATTTGCTCATGGCTTTTTGGTACTTTCCGAAAAAGCTGAGTTTCTATATAAAACAACTGATTACTGGCATCCAGCGAGTGAGAGATGTATTCTTTGGAATGATTCTAGTTTGCAGATTCAGTGGCCTGATATTGAGGCAGGGCCTATCCTCAATCCTAAGGATGCAAATGGTTTAGGTTGGCTTGACGCTCCAAAGTTTTGATTATTATCACTGGAAAACAAGGTTAAATGATAAAGGCTGCTAATGCAGCCTTTATTCTAGTGATGGTTGAGGTTGCGCAAGACGACTTAAAGCCACTTAAAGTTACCATTCTCACGAATACCGTGCATAGAGATACCATATTTTTTAACCTCTTCATCTCGCCAAGCTCTCTCTTGGCGCTTACGTTTTATCTTGCTCATCTTACGTTCTAGCCATGATTGGTTCAGAAGGCGATAGTTATATCGATAAGGTAAATTTTGATTTTCTTTAAGGCCGCGCTCTAGCTTCATGGCTGTCTGAGTGATTGAGCCATAATGATGTAACCATGAGGCTCCTGTCATTGCCATTTTGAGGTTAGCTTTCTTGGCTTCATGAAAGAACATGGTGTCCTCGTAACCCAAAAGTTTAGGAACTGGTTGGAAATAACCAATGTCCATCCAAACAGATTCATGGATGGCCAAGCAAACAGCATGACGAGCACCGATTCGATGGGTGTTTTGCATCTTTGCCCGAGCTTCTTTTTCAAAAGTAGTAAAGTCATAATCTAACTTACCTTCAATCAAAGCGGGGGAAACAATCTTTAAGTTTTGACTTTCTGCTGCACCTATTAGGTTCTCAATCCAATTGGGTGAGACTAGAACATCATTGTTCATCACAATAGTCCATTCGGATTGAAGGTGGAGGGCACCTTGATTCCAGGCAACACCGCAACCTAAGTTTTGAGAGTTAAAGATTCTGCCGCCCAAGGGTAAGGTGCTAAGGTAATCTCTGGTTTCATCTTTTGAGCCGTTATCAACCACCACCAAGCGATCTAAAGGAGTCCCGTGAGTATTCATGCTGTCAATACATAGTTTGGTGTATTCGACAGAGTTGTAGCAGGCAAAAGTCAGAGAATATTTATTTTTGTTCATGAGATTAATTTTTTTTCCAGATTGTTGTGGCAATTAGTCCGGAAATAAAAACTGCATAAAAAGTATAATTAACTTTTAAAGTTTGCATTTCCGAAAAAAATCCACAAACAAGTATTCCTGAGCTAAGCACTATACCCATCATGGCACTTTGTGCATACTTTGACTTTAAAAAGATATAAATTGGTGCACAGTAAGTTATTACAAAAGAAAATATGCCTAAAAGACCGAATTTTAAAGCGTGAGACGCAAAATCATTATGAGGACCGCAGCATTGAATCGTTAAAATTGATCCTGGATCAGCGAAAGAATTAATGTTAGTGATTTTTTCTAATGGAAGATTTGAAAATTCTCCAAATCCAATCCAGGGACTAAGCATAAATAATTGACTGGAAATTTTTAACATATTTAATCGGATGCTTGTTCCCGAATCTCTTCGAGTATCTTGTTGCCATTCCATCAATTCAAAAAAAGCATTATCAATCCTAAGCTTAAATGAATCTATAATTAAATATAGACTCAATAAGATAAGAGCTAGTGAAATTACATAGCCAATGATTTTTGCAAGTGTTAACTCTCTCCATTTGAGAGCTAGCAAAACAAGTGCCATAACTATCGCTGCTATCCAACCAGCTCTTGATTGGGATAAGATAGACATGCTTAGGCCTAAAAATAATCCAGAAAACTTGTATGCTTTTAAGAAAAAATGATCCTTGAATTCGATACTTGCCAGTGAAATAAACCCTAAAATCACTGAAAAATTACCCCATATAATTGGGTCTAAGTAGTGATTAGTTAGTCTTTCGCCATATGGATTGGTTCCTACTTTTGTGTAAAACAAAATGCCAAGCAATGCAAGGGGGATAGATAAAGATAAAATCCTGGCAAAGTCTATTTTATGTTTATAAATTGCAAGCAGAATAAGAAAAGCGGCCGTTAAACGTATGGGGCCGTCATAAGCTGGGGCTGATATATTTCCTCTAATTATCTGGGTTAAAAAAATACAAATAGGAGTGCTTATCAAGCATAAAAGAACCAGGTAGCTATTTTTTTCTTTAAAAAAATGATTGACTGCTTGCGGTCCGATTGCGAGCGCTAAGAGCGATAAAATTAAACAAATGGCTGACACAGCGCCAAAGAAGCCTTTAAATGTCATAAAGCCAAATGGCAGTATTAGCAAAAAAATTATAAGCAGACCAATAATCCAATGGTGGTTTTGCTGGTCAGTTAGTCCAAGGCGATAAAAAATAGCATTTTCTTTAATTTTCAAGTTAATATCCTTCTTTTATATATATTGTAATAACTTTATGCAGCGTACATATGATTGTTTCTGTTATTTCAACGAGGACATGCTTTTAGAGTTGCGTTTGGAGACTCTTTGGGATCACGTAGACATTTTTGTTATTTCTGAGGCTTCTTATACGCATGCTGGCAAAGAGCGCGCTACTGAGTTTGATATTACAAAGTTTAAAAAGTATGAGTCCAAGATAAGGTACATTCGCCTAGATGCCAGACCTGAGGGTCCTAATGGATTTTGGAAGAATGAAAATTTCATCAGAAATAACATCGCCAATGGGTTATATGATGCGACGCCAGATGATTTGATTTTAATCTCGGATTTGGATGAAATTCCCAAGCCTGAGGCTATCCAACTTTACGATCAATCTTATAAAAGAGCCGATCTTCACCAACGATATTACAGCTACTACTTGAATAATTATTGGCTTGGAAATGTAGATGACAAGGAAGAGTTAATTCCTAATAGCAATATTTGGAACGGTACGAAGATTACAACTTACAAGCATTTTGTTGAATTTTTTAAGAGTAATGCCACCAGTGTGCGCATCTATAAATCTTCGGGTTTCTTGAGGGGTTTAAAGAGAGCTTGGTTCAAGTTTTTTCAGAGTCAAACCATCAAGGATGGTGGGTGGCATTTCACATGGGTTTTTTCGATTGAGAACATCATCAAGAAGATTGAAAGTACAGCCCATCAAGAGTTTAATCATGAAGAGCATAAGAATCCTGAAAGAATTCGCAGTTTAA
>JACCDV010316750.1_pt1 | contig 34080 bp, 34 predicted proteins | sample 7446131 | NCBI WGS metagenome assembly JACCDV01 (sample SAMN15323448, study PRJNA562643) | freshwater metagenome | isolation source: river surface water | place: USA:Blue River Watershed | collected 2017-08-17
ACAAACTAAAAGATTATCAAGAAACCAATGATATTGAATTTACAGAAGAAGACAAGGTTGAAGATTTTAAGGATATTTACTTCTTAATTCTCAACAACACACAAACACAATTAGATGACAAGATCGAAAACCTAACTCGCGATATCGCTTATCAGGATTTACAATCAGAGGGTGGCATAGAAAACATTCTCACCAAAGCCAATCTAATTGAAGGTCTGCGTGACCTAGAACAGGGTGTAAAAGCTGCTTTAGAACAGCTTAACAGCTTAACCAATACAAGCAATGAACATGGTTTAGAACCTAGCTTGGTAAATGATCTTAAATTCCAAGTAGATAATTTTATCCAGAAATCTCAAGATCAAATTATCAACAATGGAGATATCCATATAGCTAATGAAGCTAATTTAACTAGTGATCTTAAAACTCATAATCAACAGAACTACCAGGATCTATTAGCTCTTGGCAAAACATTTAAATTAGAAATCAAAGACTATAAAGAAATTACTAGTAAGCCTGAAGAAAATATTGACCCAACTTTATTAATCAATCCAGAAGAAACTAATCCAATAACACAAGGCACTAGCGAGAGAACCAATACCCCAAAGGTTTTAGAAGCAAAACAAGAAATCCATATCAGCTTAGCTCCAGAGCAGCATGATAGCGGTTCAGCACACGCTGATAGCCAGCAACAGCATTTCGGCTCAGCATTTGCTCATAACATAGGCACAGAGAGTGTTTTAGCTCCTAGCATCGAAGTTAAAGTAGAGACAGTAAACATCAAAGATTTAACTAACTATCTAGAAGTGCAAGTTCAAGAAACGCCAGTTAGCGGTACTCAGGAAATCAAATTACAAATCACTCCTGATAGCATCGGTAAAGTAGATTTAACAATAAGCAAAAACGAGAACAATGAGATAACGGTACACATGTCCTTCCATAACCGCGATGGTTTGGAATCAATCAAACATGATCTTAAAGATGCTATAGCAGAGCTTAGAGAAGTACTGAAGTCTAAGAACCTCGATTTGAGCAAGTTTGAAGTTCAAGAGTCCGGCACATCACGTACAGCATACGATGGAGAATCTAATAAATCATCCTTCAATCAAGCTAGGGATGAACAAAAACAAAAACTACAAAATACAATACCAGAGTGGGTGAAACAGAAGGATTCATCTAAGCACGTTAGTTTTAGAGAAATAGTAGAAGGTATATAAACAAGAGGACTCATTATGGAATTAACAGGAATTATTGATCAGGATTTTATTAACCAACAAGTTGATGCAACCAAGGGTAACGGCAGTGCCGGCAACAAGGATTTTGATCCAGATATGTTTTTAAAAATACTTATGACTCAATTACAGAACCAGAGCCCGTTTGACACGATGGACTCTCAGCAGATTCTGGAGACTCAATCTTTACTCACCCAAGTAGAGCAAACTACTAAACAAACCACTACTTTGCAAGAGACACAGAAGACTGTTGCTCAAGGGCTTAATGATTTGAATCTAACCCTTGCTAATATGAATGCAACTTTATTGTCGATAGCAGAAGAAGTTGGTGCAAGCACTAGTTCATCAGGAACAGGAGCAGGTCAATAAGGAGTTTTTATGATGAATGTACTTGGATTAATGGCAGGAAATTTAGTAGCGGGAGCTACAGAAGGCATAGCTAGTAAGTTTATTAAAGACATTATGCCGGCTAATGGTCCAAAGTTCTTAGATGCCTTCAAAGAAGCACGAGGAGCAAGTGATAGACTGCGCCTTGATGATCTAGACCTCAGCAGAGAAGAAGAATTATCGCTAATGCAAACTGTAAACTCTGCTCAGCAAAAAGGTATAGAAAATTTAGAAGTAGAAATAAACGGACAACGCTACATGATGGATACTAAAGATGTAAGCTTTGTACCAATGGTTTAGCACTACGCGCATAACAGAGAGCCATACCCACAGCATCCACAGCATCATCTGGACTAATTTTCACATCTAATTTAAATGCCTCATGTACAACCCTTGAGACTAAATCTTTCTTCGCCATACCATTACCGGTAATAATTTTCTTCATCTCAAGCGGCGTATACTCATAAATAGGAATTTGTTTTGATGCAGCCAACTCTATTATCACTCCACGCGCCTGCGCCACTGGGATAACAGTCTTTAAATTTTTGAAGAAGAATAATTTTTCTACCGAGACAACATTTGGACTATATCGATTCATCAATAGATCCAAATCTCTACGGATCTCTACTAAACGATCAGCATCAGATTGATCTTTATGGGTCTGAATAATCCCACAATCAACAATAGTATGCGCGCCTGTCTTAACATTAAAATCCACCAAAGCATACCCTAATCTTGCAGTGCCTGGATCAATACCCAGGATGCGATGAATGCCGGTAGATATAAGTTGATTATTAGGCATGCTTAATATCTGTATTATATATTATGATTATAGAACAAAATGTTGGACTCCCTCAATTTCTTCATCTCCTACCTTATAAACAGCAGTTTAAACAGATTTATTTTTGCTATTAGCAGCAGCTTAATACTTGCATGCTCCATTCCATTTATAGGTTGGGGGATTTTTGCCTGGATAGGTCTCATTCCATTATTTTTGCTTGTTAAAAGCGCTTCTTCATTTAGAACGGCACTTAGCGAAGGCTTACTATTTTTATTCATTTATAATCTAGCCGCCTTTGCCTGGCTTTTAGGTTTACATCCGCTTAACTGGCATGGATTTTCTACCGCAGAAAGCATAGCTATCAGCGGCCTTGCATGGCTCTTGCCAAGCCTATTTCACAGCTTAATAATGCTACCGTTTTTAATCGTACTAAAACTTTTTTATAACTTCAGAACCGATAATAGAACTAATGAGTTACAAAGCTTAGATATATTTGTACTAGCATTGCTTTGGGTTATACTTCAACACAAAATACTATTAAACTTTGGAGGTTTTCTTGCAGTACCTATAAACCTTTTAGTTTATAGCCAATACCAAAACCAGGCAGTAATTCAAGTCTGCAACCTAGTCGGAGCAATAGGTCTAGAGTACTTTATAGTAGTAGTGAATCTTGCTTCCTCAAATCTATTCAATATACAACGCAGCATGCAAGACAAGTCCGCACATTTTCGCGCAGGCTCGAGCTTAAATATCAAACAACCATTTTATGGAGTGCAAAAAACTAACGAGCAATTTAAAGTCTTTGTGATTCTATTTAGCACTTTCATTTTGATCTTTATTTATGGATTGATTCACATCAATTACAGCAAGAACTTCTACAAGAAAAATATCAAGAGCGCTAAGAGCTTTGCAATTGTGCAAGCTGACTATTCTGCAGCTGCCACCAGATCCAGCAAAGCCAATCCAGAGAACCTTTTTGCGCTTCAATACAAACTTTCAACCAAGATCACCCAAACCAAGGATCTTTTGATTTGGTCAGAAGGCGCTATCCCATTATTAGACAAATCAAATATTAGTGCAGATATTAAAACCCTAGCTCAATACACTTCGCTGTTTGTTTATGGTACTTATTCACAGAACAAAGCTGGTGAGTATTTTAATAGTATAGAGTTTCAGGATTTTAGTTATGAACCTGAGAGAACCTACCATTACCACAAGAGAAACTTAGTACCATTTGGCGAATATACTCCTTTCTATGATATGTTCCCAGCATCTTTTAAAATGCTTGCGAACTCTACAGTAGGACAAGGTTTCACTAGAGGTCCTAAAAATCAAAGCATAGTAAAAACTGGCAATTTGAATATAGCTTCAGCTCTATGTTTTGAATTGATATTTCCTGAGTTAATTAGATCATATGTAAGCCAAGGTGCAGAAGTCATTCTTAACCTCAACGATCTATCTTGGTTCAAAGGACAAAGCCTAATTAAAGATTGGGTTAAACGAGAGTTCTTAGCAGTGGCAGTATTTAGAGCAGTAGAGAACAATAGAGATCTATTACTCGCTGGTAATTCCGGTTACTCAGCACTAATCACCTCTTATGGTGAGATTGAGCATATGAGCGAAGCCAATAAGATAGCTATGATACAGGGTAGTTTCCTTCCCCAAAAATCTCTTTCCATTTATAACTCTTATGGGTGGTAAGATTATTAGTCCATCATGGCAAGTAAATTGAAGGTTTTAACTCTCCTAATGATTATTTCAACAAATATGATATTTGCTGAAACAGTTTATACTAAAGAGTCAGTCAATAGCGAAATTGGAGACTATCTTAATTACGATGAAATCAAATTTTTATCCACCCATAGCGCACCAGATGACACACTTAAAGAGCACTACGATAAAGTATTTCATTCATTAATTTCACAAACCCGAGTTTACAATGGCAAACTCAAAGAAGATCCCAAGACATCAAGAAAGTACTTTCGTGTTACTCACTGGAATATTAATAGAGGATACAACTTAGATCTTATAACTAAAGCTATGAATAATAGCGATGACTTTATTGAAAATGACTTAAAAGATGGTGATCTTGATACTAAAGATAGAGAAAGAATAATGCAGGATATACAGCTACTAAGAGATACTGACGTTTTTCTTCTCAATGAAGTTGATATAGGAATACAAAGAACTGATTACCGCAATATCCTTGAAGAGTTTTCCCGTTTAGTAAAAGGAAACTATGTCTATGCAGTTGAATTCGTAGAAGTAGACCCTAAATTAATTGATGATCCCGAGATGGATCAAGCTAAATACAAAGGTTTACATGGCAACGCCATAGTATCTAAATTCCCCATCAAAAACGCTCGCCTAGTGCGTTTACCAGACTACTATAATTGGTACGATACTGAAAGCCACAAGATTACTTTTACTGAAAAAATTAGACGCAAGTCAGCCAAGCTCTTATTCAACGAAGAAATAATAACCGAGTTAAGACACGGATCACGAGTAGCTATTATCGCTGATATCGAATTGCCTAATAATGAAGTTGTTACTGTGGTGAGCACTCACTTAGAGAATAGGACGATGGCAAGATTCAGGGAGAAACAATTAAAAGCTTTATTTGAAGAAATCAAGGACATCAAAACCCCAATAATTCTTGGTGCCGATTTCAATAATTTTGAAAACAGTGGTGAACCAACCTCAATACAAAAAGTTACGGTTCGTAGTTTAGGTGATCCACAAAACATAGCCAGAATTACTGCCAGTGTGTTTACTCCATACTATTTCATAATTAGTCCAGCCTTATACGCAACTTCATTTACCAGAAAGTATCGCAACCCTACCGTAGTAAGCATTCCAGTAGTTCTCAGAAACCGTAATTATGAGCTATTTGACATAGTTCATGATTTTGAATTTAGCGATGGATTAAAGTTTGATTTTGAAGGAGATGGGGACTACACTTTTAACGGCGAAGGTGGAAGATTAGCCAATTCAAATGAACGTAGTGGCTTAAAGGGTTTCGTTTCAACTTATAGATTCAAAAGAGATCTATGGTTAGCAATCTTTAAAATAGATTGGCTCTTTGTTAAACCTGCCATAGATACCACCAAGTTAGCTTGCACTGAACCGAAACTAAAAAAAGTATATAAAGATTATGAATGCAAACATTATTTTCCAGTATATCCAAAAACCCTCAAGCACTTAAATCGCTCTCCAGCAAAGGGTTTCATATCAGACCATGATCCAATTAGCGTTGGAGTAATGATATAGTAATTCATTGGTGTCTTGTTTACGTATAGTTTTTTTATCAATATTATTTATTGCGCTTAGCAGTGCTCAAGCACATACTAATATTGATGATTTTGAATTCTTAGAGTTTAACGAGATCCAAGGCTTAAGTAAAAATATCGAACCAGAACCTCATTTAGTACGTAGATTAGGACAAACTCTAAACACTGTTTTTTACAGACTAAACGACAACTTACATAATAACAATCTTCAATACGATAGAAAACTAGACAGGAAATTTTTCCGAGTTACTCAATGGAATATTAGTGGCATTAATGATCCTGACTTAATCCAGTCCCAGATTAGGTTACTAAAGAAAAGTGATATTTTCATTCTTAATAGTGTCGACTGGGGCATGCCAGCTTCTTCTTATAAAAATATTGCAGAAGAGTTCAGCGACGCAGTCGGCGGAGAATATATTTTTGCAGCCGAGTTTTTAAATTTAGATCCTAAACTACTCAATTATGCCTACCATAGCTTTGGACACAATCCTTATTTAGCTGATGTCACTCGCAAAGCTAATAACTTTAAATTAGGTGCCAGCATAGAAGTCAGTGACTATAAGGGTTTGCAAGGTAACGCGATAGTATCTAAATTCCCCATCAAATCAACTCGCATAGTACGCTTGCCAGCTTGTTACGATTGGTTTGAAGAAGAAGCTAAATTCTTGCAAGCGAATCCCAAAGAGCGCACTCGTAAATTAGCCAAGAATCGCCTTGGGGAAGGAGTGATAAACGACATCAGACGCGGTGGCAGAGTAGCTTTGATCGCAGATATAATACTGCCCAACCAAACTGAAGTAACTGTCATCAGCACTCAATTAGAGAATAGAACCACTCCTAAGTGCAGAGAAGAACAAATGCACACAATCCTTAACGCAATTAAAGATGTAAAACAACCCATAATTTTAGGAGCTGATTTGAATTGCTTTGAGAAGAATGCGGCTCCAACCACAATAGGCAAGAGCGTTAAAGACACTGTAACTGATCCACAGAACCTCGCTAAGAAAGTAGTTAATTATTTCAATCCGTTTGCATTACCTACTAATATATTTTCTTTCACCGCTGGCGGCTATCGTAAAAAGAAAAACCCAACTGTTTCTAACGTGCCAATTATTCTTAGGAATAAATCTGCGGGGCTCTTTAAAACAATTCAGAAGTTTGAATTTAGTGACGCTAGTAAATTTGATTTCTCTGGCACTGATGAATTGAGCTTTGATGGTGAAGGTAAATTACTTTCTAATTCCAATCAACGCGGCGGCAAAGGCTTCGTAGAAACTTACCGCTTTAAGAAAACTCTCGGCACAGGTAAATACAAATCTGATTGGATATTCGTTAAATCCAAAGGCACTAATTACATTCCAGCCTTCGCTCAAACTCTTTCAGAGACTGAGTCTAGTCCCTTACCACTCTATAGTCACAATCCTATTAGTGTAAAGATTTTGATCTAGGTTTATCTTCAGAAGTGGAACGGAACGGAGTGTCGTCAAAGTGTTGCAGATCTCAGTATGCTAGAATCATAAAGGAAATATAAACTTATGCAAAGTCGGATAAGTAGTTTAGTTCTCGGATTAGCGGGAGCTTTAGCAGCAGTAAATCCTCACGAAGTGCTAGCAAATGCAGCACCAGCAGTAGTTGAGGCTCAGACCAAAGAAGCAAAAGTGATCGCGTTACACCAAAGTCACTTAGGATCACTTGCTGAAGTTACAAGTTCTCCTCATTTTCGCGAAGTCCTAACTTGGTACCAAAAGATCTGTACTAAAGAAACAGAAGAAGGCTTGATAGATTTAAGATCTCAGCTAATCAAGCATCCTGATGACGTAGGTCATATTTTCATAAAGAGTCGCTATCCAGCTGAAATGAGACCTTCAAAAGTTAAAGAACTTGCCAAATTTTTCACCGATCCAGCAACATCAAAAGTTCTTGAACAATTACAAGAATTAGAAGCCAAAAAATTAGAAAATTTACAAAGCCTTGCTAAAGATTTCCTAGAAACTAACTCTCCTAAAACAAAACAAGCATTTATTAAAGCATTAAATGAAGCCGGTATAAATCTTGAAAAACTTTCCGCAGGTGATGCAGGCTATTACGCATTAGCTGCAGTACTAGCTGTAGGAGTAGCTGCAGGCATAGCAGTAGTAAAACTTCGAGACACCAAATCTCAAATAACATCTGATGGCAAAACCATGACTAAGAGCGGAATCAGAAATGTAAGCACAGTGAGCAGCAACAGTTCTGGATCAGCTCGATTAATTAGATACGTAATTGATGATGAACCAAGCAAGCCTCAGCCCAGTAGCACCACACAAGATGCAGCCACATCATTATTAGATCAGATGGGAGTTAAACGAACTAGTAAAGGAATAAGAAAGAGACCTAAACCTTAACCGGCATATTGTCGATGATAGCTTGACCGAACTCTGAGCACTTCAGAAGCTTCGCTCCTTCCATTTGACGCTCAAAGTCATAAGTTACAGTCTTCTTATCAATCGCTCTCTCTAAGCCAGTTTCAATAAGTCTAGCAACTTCATTCCAGCCCATAAATTCAAACATCATCACACCAGAAAGTATTACTGAACCAGGGTTAACTTTATCCTGACCAGCATACTTAGGTGCAGTACCATGAGTTGCTTCGAAGATCGCTTGCTTATCGCCGATATTAGCTCCTGGAGCGATTCCTAGACCACCCACTTGCGCAGCTGCAGCATCAGAAATATAGTCACCATTCAAGTTAGTAGTAGCTAACACTTCATACTCATCAGGTCTGAGTAATAATTGTTGGAAAGTACTATCAGCGATACGATCGCCTACAACGATCTTGTCGCCAGCGTTTGCGCCATCCCAAATTTCTTGTTCAGAAATAGCTACATCCGAAAACTCTTCTTTTACTAATTCATAACCCCAATCACGGAAAGCACCTTCAGTAAATTTCATAATATTACCTTTGTGCACGATGTGAACTTTCTTACGTCCATTCTTGATTGCGTATTGAATTGCAGATCTAATTAATCTCTTAGAACCTTCTTTAGATATAGGTTTGATACCGATACCAGTTGTATCTAAACGAGCGATTTGTTTTTTAGGGTTAATCTTGTTAACCGCTTCGATAATAGACTTAGCCTCTGGAGTCCCAGCTTGGTAATCAAATCCAGAGTAAACATCTTCTGTATTCTCGCGGAATAAAACGATGTCAAGCAAGTCAGGTCTCTTCATTGGACTTGGCACACCTTTATACCATTTCACGGGACGCACACAAGCGTACAAGTCAAAAATCTGTCTCAGAGCCACATTCAGCGATCTGATACCGCCACCTACTGGAGTAGTAAGTGGACCTTTAATACCTAAAGAATATTCGTTAATAGCATCGATAGTTGCTTGCGGTAACCATTCGCCAGTTTGGTTGAAAGCTTTTTCGCCAGCAAGAACTTCTTTCCACTCGATCTTACGCTTACCATCGTAAGCCTTCTCTACAGCTGCATCAAACACAGCTTGTGATGCCTTCCAAATATCTGGGCCGATTCCATCACCTTCAATAAACAAAATTATCGGGTTATTAGAAACCTGAGCTTTACCATCTACAATCTTTACTTTATCTGCCATAAATAAATTTTTACCCAATTTTAGGTGAAACTATCTATCACATGATAACACTTGTGTATTTTATTGAAATTACTCGAGGAAATTCCATTCCATTAATATCGGACGAGGTACTAACATAGTACCTCCACTACTAGTCGGCACCTCTATGCGCTCACTAGCATCCCAGGCTACATCTATTGATATTGGATTAATGCTTATTCTCTGTTCACGGAGTCTTGTGTAAATATGATTAGCTTCTGCCAATACAAGCTTACGCATATAGTTATTAAATTCATCTTTTTCTAGATTTAGTCCATTGCTCTTAATCAGCTGGTCATGCATATTAGGCCAAGCTTTACCACCTTCACCGCGATTGACAACAATAGGTCCTTGACCAACTTTCATAAATGAAGGGCTAGATTCATGATCATAATCACCAACTCTTCTTAAACCCTCAGATAATTCAAGTCCACGACCCGTAAATGGGCTTAGAAAATATCTACCCTCAACTACATGTCCGTCTATTTTAAGTAAATTTTCTTGGACTTCAGCATGACCAGAGTCCGCAATTTGTTTAATATGACCTTCAGCATAATCTGGCACTCCAATCTCTACGGCTCCGAAGATACTTCTATGTTCGTAACGATCATAAATTCGAGTAAGGCTTGCGTTGATAATATCAGTTATCGCTTCAGTAGCTTTGTCTCTATCCTTTAAACTCACACTAAAACTTCTTGTGCCATCATTAGCATTATCAAGTTCTTCTACATCATCTCTCTCAGCAACCATAATCGCATACATTGATCGACCTGCTGCGCGGGTATCATCTTTACTAAGGTCTACGATTTTAATTAGGATTTTCCCTGCTTGACGATCGAGTCTAATTTGTCCATCACCCAAACAAGACTGATCTGGTTTGATGACTATTTGATCAGGATATTTGCCATCTATAAAATCTTCTACAAATGTTTTGGTGACTTGATTGTTAGGAACGAATTTAGTAATTTCATCTGGAAGCATTTGAGTGTAGACATAGTAATCATGATTTAATCCTATTGGTGTTATCTCAGTTAATTTTTGCCAACCATCTGCATTAAAGCACTGTACTTCAAAGGGATGTAAAACTGCTAGATTACGACTAAGATCAATCGGACCACCCTGAGCAATTAGTCTATGGAATAACTTAGATTGATTAATTATATCTTCTGAGAACCGAGGATCTCTATTATATATAGATCCAAAATCTATTCTTCTAGGCTCTTGAGCTTTATTATTCAATTCATTTGTCAAAGGTAGTTCCAGTAAAGCTTCTATCTGTACTGGTCTTGGCACCTTGATGGTCCCATGCCCATTTGCCTTAGGAATAGTCATAAAATCATTTTTGCGCCAAGCAAGATCAAAAACAAAACCCATACGCTCACCTTCTCGAATTACACCTGCTTGTAAAGCTTGCGCGTGCATATGCCGAGCTTGCGCCTCTAATAGATTATAGATATAGTCCTGATAGTCTTGGCTAGACCCTTGTAATCCCAGCGTCTCGATAAGTGGTCTGAGCGTTTCATCATCAGCACCAAGTAGTTCTCCACAATTGACAAAATCTGCTGATTTACCACCTTTCATAAAAGAAAAATATGGACAGCACTGACCATCAGTACCATAGTAAAAACCTTGTGATCTTTCAAAACTGCCCTTAGCATCAAGAGTACAGAAATATCTTGCCTCTAAGGCTTGACCCGTGCTGTTGGTAACAAGATCAAGCTTTGGTTCTATCAAACCACAATTAACATGAGTAGTGTTTTTGTGTTGAGTAACAAATCTACTGTTGGCTGTTTCAGTAAGGGCTATTGATATTAATCGTTCTAGTTTTTCAGATGCAGAGTCTTTAGCACCAAGATCCATCTTAAATACTTTGGTTCCCCTATCTGCACTAATATCTTTAAAACCCTCTTGCCTACAGTATCTGACAATATTGCGGCCCGCTTGCAAAGATTCTGGTTGCAAATCAGGATTGATTACTTTTATTATTAGTGCACCATCTTGAAAACTAAGCATCATCAAACCACTACCGTAAGCTCCGCACTCTGGTTTGATCACAAGTTCTGATCCGTATCTTCCACTCAAGATTTCCCGAACAGCTTCTCTTATAGAATACCTTTGCTCATCACTCGCAATAAAAGCGTTTGGTACCAAACAATTGACTAAGCATTCACTGCTACTAATTACCTTTCTACCTTGAGCATCAAAATCATTTTCTCCTTGCGGATAAATTATTCCTTTGTTAGGAATAGTTTCAATTACACCGTTGCGAGCAAGACGTAAGACAAGGTACTTAGAGAAATTCAAAAAGAAAACAGATCTATCAAGGTTTTGGTTTTGAAGAAATTTACTGTCAAATATTTCATTTAATCCTGAATTTTCAGATCCATCGATAAGTGAATTCATTGAAACCACTGGTAGATTGCTAGAGCCACATCTTCGATCCAGAATGGGAGTTAATCGTTCACTAACAACTTGAGCCGCATCAGCACAAGGAGTTCTGTCTGCCGCATAAAGACCGCGATTATTGATACGTAAAGTTTTGACTAGACCAAGCATTAGACTTATCTTAAGCAATGATCCTAGCCAAATTAGTATTTACCGTCAAATTAAAGAATTATTGAGAAACATATCACTTTATTAAAGAAAAAACCTTAAAACCATTGATAATCATAACTTTTCTCATTCTGCAAACACTTCCAATCAAGATATATGAGTCAATTTTAATTTTATACGACCATGATTTTTTACTCTTCCTGAATTGTTATACTAATTTCTTGATGACTTCAAGCTCACGCATTATTATCCTCAAAATCGGCAGTAGTTCAATAACTCATGGCTGTGAGCGGGGAATTAGCTTTAGAGTACTTAATCAACTCGCTGCTGCTGCAGCGACCTTAAGAGAAGCTGGCTATAAAGTAGTAATAGTAACTTCAGGAGCAATGCGTTTAGGTTTAATGAAACTCGGACGTGAGACTATTCCTAATCAAGACACTGTAAGTTTTAAACAAGCACTCACCGCAGTCGGTCAAATCGAACTTATGGATGCATACCGAGAAGTGTTCAAACACTACGACGCGCATGTTGGTCAAGTATTAATCACTCACAAGGGACTCGACGACACAGAAAGAAACGAAACTATCGGTCGTACTTTAACCAAGATGTTTGAGATTGGTGTAGTTCCAGTGGTAAATGCTAACGACACTGTATCCAGTCAAGAATTAGTTTATGGTGATAACGATAGTCTCAGCGCGCGCATTGCAGTTTTATTAAAAGCTACACGCTTAGTTATTCTTAGTGATGTTGATGGACTCTACGATAAAGATCCAAACATTCATAAAGACGCTAAATTAATTTCTGAAGTAAAAAACATCAGCACCGACATTAAAGCTATGGCTAGTGAAACCGGTTCCAAATCAGGCATGGGAGGCATGCGCAGTAAAATCGAAGCAGCTGAGATCTGCATGAATAACAAGATAGCCGTAGATATACTTTCAGTCACTCAAGTCAATAAAGTACCAGAAGTAGTTATCAAAGAAGCTAGAAATATAGGAACGCATTTTTTAATATAGAGGACCCATATAAGCGTACTCATCGTTCATCGCGTTCATTTGCTCTAAAGTTTTATTGTAGTTCAATTGCTTAGGATCAAAAACTCTATCATTAGCTCTATCAGCAGCAGCAGATTGTCTCATACCATTAATAGCTTTCACTCCATCATATAGAGTCCATAAACCAGCAACAGGGAAAACTATTTGCGGCAGAGAATTCATTCCCATATAAGGAAGTACACTTGCGGCACCACCAGTATTCATCTGTTGAGATATTTGCGCTAAAGTCAATCCACCATAGGTTTTCACACCAAGCTTCTGCGCTTGCGCAGCGTACATATTATACTGACTAGCATTCGCGCCACCAAACAAAGGAATATTTCCTTGTTGAGCACCCTGAGTAATACCACCAGCCATAGAACCCATTACTTGATTGAACTGACCACTTAACATTCCTTGCGAAGTCGGACTAACGACTTGCTGCATATTAGAATCTAGGAAAGCATATCCTGGATTACCAGCCATCGCATATGGCGAACCGTAGGGCTGAGCAGAACCACCATATGGATCAGCTTGCCCCATTGTTGGTTGATATCCTTGTCCGTAAATTCCTGAGTCGTACATATTAGCCTTTTATTTAAATATTCCTAGTGATCGTTGAGTTTAAATTCTCTTGCATTTGATCAAGCACTTTAATGATCTTCATCTCTGCCTTAATCGCTGTGTTCAATTGCACTACATCTGCCATCTTATCTACGATAGATACGTTTGCTTGCTCTAAGTGACCTTGCATAACTTGTGTTTGACCAAGCATATTACCGATTTCTAATTCATGAATATCTCCTGAATTATCAGTAGGTATATAAAGACCATCACCTACATCTTGCAAACCGCCTACATTAGTAAAACTTACTACACTCAATTTACCGATAACGTCTCCGCCATCAGTATGGAGAGTACCATCATCAGACATCATTACCGTAGCTGCAGTAGGAATTATTACTGAACCTTCTTGAATTCCAGCATCAAACGAAGGAGCTTCTCCGGCAGCTATCGCATCATAGTTATCACTGAGAAACTGTGGATTAGGATTAGAAGTTATCAAAGGATAACCTTGAGCCGAAATCAATTGACCGTTAGCATTAATCTTGAATGCTCCATTACGTGTATAAGCTCTAGTACCATCTGGCAACTCGACTTCAAAGAATCCCTTACCTGCTATCGCGAAATCTAATTCCTGATTGGTTTTAGCAGCAACACCTGGAGTGAAATCACGACGCTCAGTCATGCGTAAACCACTTAATGTGTCATGAAAATTATTGATCTTGCCTTGATAGCCGATAGTGAAAATATTACTGACATCAGTAACCTTATCGCCAAGAACTTTCATATGACGATTCACTGCACTTAGACATTGATATGTGTACTGATTAAACATTCTTATACATTCCTTCCATATGTTTCTATGAGAGCCTTATCCACACCGAGTTCCATAGACAACATGCTTTGCACCGTATCTATGTGACGTTTGATTTGCATAATCTTAGTTATGTTTGCTTGCAAATCTACGTTAGAAGTTTCCAATCTACCTTGAAGTATAAATGCTCTATCTCCTGGCATTTGTGATTGGTAATCTACAGCAATGCGACCAGCATAATCACCGTTCACTTTAATCTTGCCGTCTTGATCAATAACTAGTTCACCGCCCTCAGCGAGTGTCTTCCACGCTGGGCTATCAACTTGCTTATCGAGTATCACCAAAGGTCTACTTAAATGATCTACGATATCGCCTTCCTTATTTACAGTGAAATGACCATCTCTGGTTCTCACTGGATGACCTTCTTCATCGTCTACTAAAAAAAATGCTTCGGCTTTAGTCAAAGCCAAATCCAAAGGTTGGTTAGTTTTAGCCATCACACCTTGAGATTCATCTCTAAAAGCTTCACTCATAACATCTGAGAACATCACCGATTCTGGATGTATGGATTTAAACGCAACCGTATTAACGTTTTCCAAATTCGTCTGGACAATACCAATACGTCTGATGCTTTTCTCCATCGCGTCATACAGATTCGTCACTTCATGATTATATAATTCTGCCATTCGTGGTATTTCCCGTTAAGATTGGCTTTTTTGCCATTCTGGGTATAACTTACTGTATTAGGGTTAAGGGCTGGTTAAATCTGGACTTAAAAATAATTAAGTAATGCACACGCGCCTAATAAACAGTTTGACATCAGATATTCGACGCACACTTCGTCCTGATTTGGCGTTGGAGAAGATGTACCAAACACTTAGAGATTACGCTGAGTTGGATGGATTTTACTTCTTTAGAAGGCTTATTAACATTGATAATCACGAAAACGTCTTTAAAGGCTACAGCCTTTACTTCAAATCTCAAGAACTTTCCGATATAAATGAAGAGAAAATTTTTGAACTAAATGAAATTAAAGACCTCGGTTTCATAGACCCTGAGCTGGAGACACAGATATTTCAATCAAAGATACGCGGCAGAGAATGGGGACTCTTAGTAGCATGCAAGCGCGAACCTTGGACTCCTGAACTTATAGAGACCTTCGAATTATTTTCAGAACAGATGGCAACAGTATTTAATCAGCATGAACTGCACTCAGAGAGCTTGACTATGGCACAGCGTGAGTTCCTGTTAAATCAAATCACCACCAAGATCAGAGAATCTTTAGTAGTCGACAGCATTATAGAAACTGCCGTTGCCGAGATCGGGCAAGTAATGGGCGTAGAGTCCTGCGGCATAGTGATACTCAATCGCAAGATCAGAGGCAGCATAGGTCACAGAACTTGGTCAGTAGAAGATAGCTTCTCAAACAAAATGACTGAAGCCATCTACTCCACCTTAAAGACCGAGCTACAACCTAGTCCTACAGAGCCATCCATTCAAGTATCAAAAAGATTCAAGGAAAACGAAGAAGCGGCTACTGGTGCCTGGGCAGATCTATCAGAATTAGGCTTAAGATCCTACATGTGCAGCGGATTGTTTAGAGACAACAGTAAAGAATTAATTGGAATTTTAGCGATAGGATTTTTTAATCAAGTGAGGCATTGGACTCATGATGAACAGTTACTACTAGAAGGAGTTGCAAGACAACTAGAAATCGCTCTGGTACAAGCTTCTATTTATCAAGAGGCGCAACAGACAAAACGTCAGATGGCATTATTACATAAACTAAGTAGCGATATTAGAGATAGCTTAGACATATCTATAGTACTAGGACAAATAGCACGAGGTATCGGCGAAGTATTAGGATTAAACAGATGTTTTGTAAGAAGATTTTCTAATGACTCAAAAGTAATTAGAACCGAGGAAGAGTATTGCTCAAACGGGTTTCATCCAAGCGCTGACATGATGTTTAATTTTGAGCGCGAGTGGATGAACAAACTCGCAAACAGTAGTAGCAGTATTAAATCCACGGAAGTATTAAATATAAGTTCAGTGGTAACCAAACTACGCGAAGAAAGTCCAGAGTTATTAAAGATAGCTCAAGCTATACAACTCAAAAGTTATTTATCAATCCCACTAGTAGCACGTGATAGAGTACTAGGCTCAATCATAGTCCACCAGTGCGATAGAGAAAGGAACTTCCTGCCAGAAGAAATAGAATTCATGTTTAGAGTCGGCTCAGAAGCTGCTATAGCTATAGAGCACGCTGAATTATTTGAGACCATTAATAGATTCAATAAGACCGACCCTGACACTGGACTCTACAACAAACGTTACTTCAGAGAAATAGCTCAGCAAGAGATTTTAAAGGCTCAGAAAATCGGGAATCCTATTTCATTTATGTTAGTGGATGTCGACTACCTTAAAGAAATCAATGATGATCCAAAATGCGGTGGACATGAAGCTGGTGATGAAGCTATTCAGATACTAGCAACAGTACTCACCAATACCGTTAGACAAACTCCTGTAGATGAAGTGAGCAAACGTGTCTCTGATGTAGTTGGAAGATTTGGGGGAGATGAGTTTATGGTACTTTTACCTAACACTCCTATAGATGGCGCAATGACTGTCGCTAAACGTATTGCCGAGCATCTTGCACGCGCAAAACATAGTACCTGGCCTCGCGCTCTTACTTGCAGTATCGGAGTATCTTCTGCGCCGAATGATCCCTACGATTACGAGCAGCTTAAAACCCTTGCTGACAAAGCCTTATATCTATCTAAGCATAAAGGTAGAAATGATATTAGCTCTACGTTGGAGTTGGGTTAAACTGGAAGAGCAAATAGTTTTTTGCAATGCTCAAGAACAGCTTTAAAACGCTTATTTGGGACTTTAGTATGCTTTGACAAGTAAATTGGATCATTAAAATTATTTACTTCTCTCAATCCAATTCTCGCTAGTTTAGTTGACTTCGGATCACCACCAGATCTACGCACCAAAAGACACTCATTTACTGTACCATCACACCATTCCCGAGCACGTTCTAGAAAGCCCTCAAAATCTTGTCTACCAGTAACAGTCTGAGGTATATCATATGAAGTATCCACATATTTAGTAGCATAGCTCCTGCTCATATCACCATCAACAATAAAAAGTGCTTTACATCCTTCTCTGTTTCCCTGAAAAAAATGTTCTGCTTGAGCAACATTAGCAACAAATTTTATATTTTCCTCTGGTACCTTTAAACCAACTTTAAAAAGAGCCATTCGTAAAGCTTCTCCTGCAATCATCCGATGGACACGCTCATCATCTGCAACAAGGATTTTAAAATTAGCTGGAACGGCAGGAGAATTCATGCCAAGATAATACCATTCATGCTATAAAAAACACAAGTGTCCACAATTGCTGCCATTATCACTGCCCCGGGAAACGCCGCTGTATCTATCATAAAGATTAGCGGGGATGAGGCTTGGGAGATTGCAGAGAAACTTCGTCATTGCAAGCGAAGCGAAGCAATCTCACAGCATATTGAGATCCTTACGTCGCCTGCGAAGCAGGCTCCTCAGGATGACGTTAAGGAGAATCAATTACAACATCGCAGAGTAGAAATAACTTGGATAAACGATGGCAAGAACAAGATAGATCAAGTACTCATACTCCCTTTTAAAGCACCCCATAGTTACACCGGTGAAGACCTTATAGAAATTCACTCTCATGGCGGCACTTGGATCACCGAAAAAATCCTCAAGCTAGTTTTAGAAGCAGGAGCAACTCTAGCTAAGCCTGGAGAGTTTACAGAGAGAGCGTTTCTCAATCACAAGCTAGATCTCTCTCAAGCAGAAGCGATACTCGATATCATTCAAGCACGCAGCGGCAAAGCTAGCGAGAATGCTATTAAACTTTATCAAGGTTATTTGGGAAATGCTATTCGCGAAATGCGCGTCAGCTTGTTAAATCTATTAGGAGAACTTACTGCCTGCATAGACTTCCCAGATGAAGTCCCTGACTACGATAGAGAGAATTACAAACAACAAACTAATAGCGCCATAAATAAAATTGATGAGCTACTTGCAGGCGAAGAAGAGGGGCATATACTACGTGAAGGATATAAGGTAGCAATAGTCGGCAATCCCAACGTCGGCAAATCCACTCTATTAAACACATTACTAAAGAAAGAGCGCGCAATTGTTACCGATATACCAGGAACTACCAGAGACTTGATTGAAGAAAGTTATAGTATTAAAGGTTTACCAATAATACTTTTAGATACCGCGGGCATCAGAGAAAGCGAAGACCAAGTGGAACGCATCGGCATAGAACGCAGTCACAGAGCGATAGAGGAAGCAGATTTAGTTATATTACTTGACGATCTATCTAGCACTTCGCATGCTGATCGCTCAATGCTAAACGCTATAGAAAACAAAAATCATATTAAGGTTGGTACAAAATTAGACTTAGCAGAATCATCAGTGCAAGCAGGCATGGATCTTTCCATCTCATCTAAATCAGGAACCAATATCGAAGAACTTAAAGAACTAATCTACTCACGTATAGTACACGGCAAGAGCGACAATCAAGTGAAGATTAATCATCGACAAGCTGATCTCTTACGCAAAGCAAGAAATTTACTTAAACACTCCGCAGAGTCAACTCACCTTGCGATAGACTTCTGGACTATAGATTTACGAGGAGCCATCGCTGCACTCGGCGAAATCACCGGTGAGACGCTCACTGAAGAGCTTTTAGACAATATCTTCTCAAGGTTTTGCATCGGGAAGTGATTAAGGTTCAATTCTTTTAATATCAGTTTTATCAAAATCCTTATCCAAACTAACTATATTTAAATTATATTTTTTAGCAATCAGATATTGATAAGCATCATCGAAATCAAGACTAAATTCTTCTTTAATTTTCATTAATTGAAACAGCTCACTCAAATCCAAAGAAACAACATGAACTTCATTAAGTTGCAAGTCTTCTAAAAATTTAGAGAAATCGTCCAATAAATTTTTTCTAAAAAGAATTATCCCTATAGAATAAAGTGCAAACTCGCTTAAGAACAATTCACTATTATAGTTATGTTTTAGAAAACTCTCACACTGAATTTTAGATTTCTGATTCAATAATATTTCAATAAAAATATTAGTATCAACTAGAAACATCTACCACCATTCTAATATTTTCTTTTGCAGCTCCACAGAAGTATATTCATCCTTCATATCAGCAAGTGCTCCTGCCCAACCAAAACTGAATCCTTTTCTTAAAGATTTTTTCTTATCAGTTTTTTGTTTATTTTTCTTTTCCAGAGATTCAGTAAAATCTATAACTTTCTTCTGAAGATCTTCAGGTAGCGCCTGGAATTTTTCAAAAAAATTACGCATATACCAATATTATACCAATATTTTGGTTAAGATTAACTCTATGCGCGACACCAAGCCAGAGTTCAATATCAATGCAGCAGCTAACACTAGAATAGCAATCGTTACCGCTAACTGGAATCAACAATTCAATATGGAAATGTATGAATCTGGACGCGATGCACTCACTGCTGCGGGCGTAAAAAACATAGATCATTTTGAAGCACCTGGAGCATATGAGATACCTTTAGTCGCCCAAAAGCTGGCTGAGACCGGGAAATACGATGCTGTAATTTGTTATGCGACTGTGATTCGTGGAGCTACTAGACATTTTAAAATCGTAGCTGACGAAAGCTCACGCGGAGTGATGGAAGTAATGCTCAAGACTGGAGTCCCGGTGCTTAACGGTATACTAGCCTGCGAGAACTCTGGACAAGCGGAATTCAGAGCTTCACGTAAAAAAGATGACAAGGGGAAGGAAGTGGCTCTTTCGGCGTTAGCACTGTTAAATACCCTAGCGTTAATAAAGTAAACTATTTCCCCATCAACTCAACAAACTGTTTAAACAAATAATCGCTATCATGCGGTCCAGGAGAGGCTTCTGGGTGATATTGTACCGAGAAAACATCTGGACGGTTCTTTAAACGCATACCAGCTACAGTATCATCATTAATATTCAAATGAGTGATTTCAAGGTTTTCAGGAATGTTGTCCTTGCTCACCGCAAAACCATGGTTATGCGAAGCAATTTCGATTTGACTATCGTCTAAATTTTTGATTGGTTGATTAGAACCTCTGTGACCAAACTTAAGTTTAAAAGTTTTAGCACCACAAGCCAGTGCAAGAATCTGATGTCCCAAACAAATACCAAAAATAGGCTTGTGGAATTTTTCTATTAATGCTTTAACAGTGTCTATAGCATAAGTTACAGCAGCCGGATCTCCAGGACCATTACTTAAAAATACTCCATCTGGATCTTTCTCTAAAATATAGTCTACAGGAGTGTTTGCTGGCACTACTTCTACTTCACAACCATGAACTACTAGTTGATTAAGAATGTTTTGTTTGATCCCAAAGTCATAAGCTATAACCTTAAATGTTTTAGTTGCTGAAGCCTTACCCTTAACCGTGAACTTCTCTCTACAACTTACCGTTGAAGCCAAATCCAAACCCACCATTGAAGCTGATGCACGAACTTGTTGTAATAGCTCAGCAGTACTGACTGTATCATCACTACAAATCGCGGCACGCATAGCGCCCTTATCACGAATGTGCTTGGTGAGCGCCCTTGTGTCGATATCACATATAGCAACAATGCCATGCTGTCTCAAAAAATCATCTAAGGTTTCTTCTGATCTATAGCAACTTGCAATGGGACTATAGTTTTTAATCACCATGCCCTTAGCAAATGAACCCCTACTTTCATTGTCTTCTTTATTACAACCATAGTTACCAATCTCTGGATAAGTAAAAGTTATAATCTGCCCGGCGTAACTTGGATCAGTCATGATCTCCTGATAACCAGTCATGCCTGTATTAAAAACTATTTCTCCGAAACGGCTCCCCTTGGACCCTAAACTTTTACCCCTAAATTCTCTACCATCTTCCAGTAATAAACGTGCCATCTAAAATAGAGATTTTAGCACATGAGATCCTTACGGTCGGGCTGCGCCCTCCCTCAGGATGACGGCAATGATTCTGTTATAATCGGCTGAATGAAAGTCGCTCTAATTCAAGGCAAATCTCAGGGCTCAACCCAAGCGAACCTTGATTATTACATCAGCAAGATTCGTGAAGCTGCTAAAAATTCACCTGCACTCGTAGTGCTGCCTGAATTAGTGTTTAGCGATTATTTTCCCATTGCTGAATCTTCTAAGAATTTTAATTTAGTAATGAAGGTTAACGCACCAGAAATCCAAGCTCTCGCCAACTTAGCTAAAGAATTAGCAATAGTCCTTACTATACCTTTCTACGAAAAAAGATCTGACGGTGTCTATCACAACTCAATGTTAGTGGCAGAGAAAGACGGATCAATTATTGCGCATTACCGTAAGATGCATATCCCTGATGATCCAGGATTTTATGAGAAGTACTATTTTATTCCTGGTGATAAGGGTTTCGTGGTGGCAGACTCTTCAGTAGGTAAACTTGGTTTATTAATTTGCTGGGATCAATGGTTCCCAGAAGCCGCGCGCATTAATACCCTGAAAGGCGCTCAGATATTGATTTACCCGACTGCTATTGGTTGGGATGGTCATGATCCAAATTACAAGGGTCCAGATTCAGAATTAGCTAAAGCACAACTCGATGCTTGGGTCACATCAATGCGCGGTCATGCTATCGCCAATGGTGTGCACGTAATTGCAGTGAACAGAGTTGGACAAGAAGGACACTTAACGTTTTGGGGTAATTCATTTGTCGCAGATCCTTTCGGCAGAATGCTTATTAGAGCTGGTTCTGAAGAAGAGATACTATATACTGAAATAGACTTAGCTAAAACTGCTAGCACCAGACACTCCTGGCCATTTATTCGCGATAGAAGAATTGAACATTACTCCGATCTATTGAAGATCTTTGCCGATTAATTATGATGTATTATCCACCAGAATGGCACGAACAATCGGCGGTATGGTTTGCCTACCCACATTGCTTTAGATGGGATACCGTTTCTTACCAATCAGGCTCTAGACTTGAAGCGATTAGAGAGTTCTTCGCTAAGCTCATAGATTTAGTCTTGGATTTTCAGGATGTGAAATTACTATTCGCGAATGAAGAACTTTTAAAACAAGCGGAAGCGAAATTCAAACAAATCGCAATAAATAAAAAATATAAATTAGAAACTCTGGTTATGCCAAATGAAGATATTTGGATTAGAGATTATGGTCCTTTCTTTGTTTATGATAGCGAAGGCAATAAACTAGTAAAGGATTTTGCATTCAATGCTTGGGGTGAGAAATTTCCGCCATGGGAATTAGATGATGAAGTTCCACAATTAATGGCGAAACATTGTGGCTATCAAGCAGAAAAGCATCCAATGATACTTGAAGGTGGTTCACTAGAGTTTAATGGTGAAGATCTGATTCTTACTACTGAACAGTGTTTACTGAATGCAAACCGTAATCCTTCAATGTCTAAGCAAGAAATAGAGCAGGTCTTAAAGAGTGAGTTTTCTGTGAATCATATAGTTTGGCTGAAACGTGGTCTAATAGGGGATCATACCGATGGTCACATAGATGATTTCGCGAGGTTCATAGGTCCATATCGCGTAGTACTTTGCAAGACCACAAGCACAGACGATCCGAACTACGAGCATTTACAAGCAAGTTATGAGCAACTCAAGAACTGGCGTCACCCAGAAAATGGTAAAGCACTAGAAATCATTAGCCTTCCACTTCCTGAACCAATGAAGATTCCAACTGTCAGCGAACCACTGCCTTGCTCGTATGCAAATTTTATTTTTGTGAATGGTGCTTTAATAGTGCCGATATTCAAGTCCAAGTATGACGATGAAGCTTTAGCTATACTCCAGAAAGCAATGCCTGAGCATAAAGTAATCGGCATAGATGCTCGCATGCTTATAGAAGAAGGCGGCGGCATACATTGTATGAGCAAGCAAGAGCCTAAATGACGCCTTCTACTGAAATAGATAGGGCTTGGGGACTAGGATTCATCAATTAGCCTTAGTTTATAATAGGGTTAAATAGGGTATAATAAAGATACGCAATGAATTCAATAAATCACGATAAAGCCAGAGAGATTGGCTGGGTAAATGTTCTCTTCTTATCATTATCACCATTAATAGCAGGATTTGGTCTATGGTACTGGATAAAACAAGGTTATTTCAACTGGAATACGATAATTTTAGGGTTGATTTTTACCACCATAATTCAGGTAAGCATAACCGCTGGTTATCACAGACTATTCTCGCATAGGTGCTTTCAAGCAGCTTGGCCAGTAAGATTCTTCTTCTTAGTATTTGGAGCAGCAGCGTTTGAAGGTTCAGCATTAACTTGGTCTTTAGATCACCGTGATCATCATAATTATATTGACGACGAAGAAAAGGATCCTTATGCAATCACCAAAGGATTTATTTGGGCACACTTAGGTTGGTTACTTTTCAAACCATTAGCAGGCAGACGTAGTTTAACGAAAGCAGGAGACTTACTTGAAGATCCATTAGTTGTTTGGCAGAACAAGTGGTGGTTACTAGTAGGAATTTTTGCTGGTTATATTCTTCCAGCTTTAATTGCACTATCATGGCATGATTTCTGGGGAGGATTATTCCTTGTTGGTTTCTTAAGAGCCGTTATTAATCATCATTCTACTTTCCTGATCAATTCACTTTCACATTGTTTTGGTAAACAAACTTACTCAGACAAACATAGTGCTCGTGATAATTTTTTCACAGCAATATTGACATTCGGAGAAGGCTATCATAATTACCATCACGAATTCTCTTCTGACTATCGTAATGGTCCACAATTCTTCGATTGGGATCCTACGAAATGGACTATTAAAGGACTATCGTATTTAGGTTTAACTACTAATCTTAAAACTATCCCCGAAGAGATCATTATTCGTAAGCGTTGGCAAATGACTGAAAAACGCATGTTACAAAAATTTGAAAAGCATAAAGTACTAATTGGACATAGCCAAATTCTCAGCCAGCTTAAAGAGAAGGTAGAGACTGCATTTAAACAATTAACTCAACTGAGAAATGAATATCAGACTATTCAAAAAAGTGGTCAAAGTTTAGTGGTTATCGAAGTAAGAGTTCTAAAAAGAAAAATAGCAGAAGCGAGAGAGGAGTTTTTACAACATATTAAAGAATGGAACTACAATTATAGTCTGGTTGTAGCGCGTGCTCGTGTATGAGTAACTTAGATTCTCTGCTAAGCAGCCTAGGTCCCTGGGCACCATTAGTTTTTGTTCTACTTTACTGTGTAGCACCCATGTTATTCATTCCAGGGACAGCGATGACCCTTGCAGGTGGCTTGCTATTTGGCTTGCAATGGGGTTTCTTGTATTCTCTAGTAGGTAATACCATTGGTGCCTCGCTTGCATTCTTGACTGGACGTTATATAGCCAGGGATTGGACTATGAAACATAGTCATGAAATGCTTATCAAGGTGAAACAAAGTATTGAAAAAGATGGTTGGCGCTATGTAGCGCTCACACGTTTAATACCAGTATTTCCTTATAGTATTTTGAATTATGCTTTTGGTCTGACTAATATTTCTTTACTAACCTTTGCCCTGACAAGTTTTATTTTCCTTATTCCTGGTACTTTAGCCTATAGCTATATTGGCTATGTGGGACAAGAAGTAGCTGCAGGCTCACAAGGTTTATTAATAAAAGTCTCTATAGCATTGGGTTTGATAGTTTTAATTTCTACAAAACTTACCAGGAAAACAGAAGTTGTTTTAACCAAGCAATTAGGAACAGTAAAAGGTGCTATTTAAAAACCAATGATAAATATTCTTATATCAGCAAATATCTCTAAAATAAATAAAAATTCTCACATCGAAGATTCTATTAAATCTTTCATTCGTACCTGCTTAGCAAAGAATGCAAGATTAGTCTTTGGTGGACATCCTACAATTACCCCTTTAATATCCAAAACATTACGCGAATTACCTTTTGAATTTAATCGACAAGTTACTTTATATCAAAGTAGGTATTTTGATATGGATTTTATTAGTGAAAATAGTGAATTCATCAATCTTAAATTAATTGATGTTATTGAAGACGTTAAGGATGAAAAAAACGCAAGCTTAACTGAAATGCGCAAGCGAATGATCAATGACTCTGATTTTGATGCTGCTATTTTTATTGGAAAAACCAAAGGCATTAAAGATGAATACCGGATGCTTAAGAAAAGACATCCACGCTCAAGTGTATTTTTCAATGAATTGAACTATTCAACCTTATGTTAGAATTGCAGCCATGCTAACAGAAGATTACATCAAATCAAAAGGTTTGATTCTAACTAAAACTTCTCAAACTCAGAGTAAGAACCTAGATTCTATTTTCACAGCAGCTACGATAGATATTTTTATTTCTCATGCCTATGAAGATAGAGAAATGATTGAGGGACTTAAACACTACTTTGAACAAGAACTAGGCTTATCAATTTTTGTTGACTGGGATAATAATTACATTGATTTAAATAGAGACAATATTTGCGACAGAACAGCTAAAGCAATTAAATATGCAATTGGGATATCAAAAGTATTTATCTATGTACATTCAAAAAACAGCACTATATCCAAGTGGAATAAATGGGAATTAGGCTATGCTGATGGAAAGAAAGTTGATTTATTAGGGATTTTCCTTGTTGATTCTGACCTAAAACTTAACAATTCTCATGAAGAGTTTTTAGGAATATATCCGGTACTAAACGAAAATCATATTAGAAGGTATTTTAAGCTTCCTGAAATTAGCTAATATTCAAGCGACACCTAGCATTGTTTTAAAAAGCCACGTAAGTAATTGCGTGGCTTTTTATATTTTTGTAGCAAGCATAGCTGCAAACTGACCTTTAATACCATCACCTGGTAAGTCAGCACCAATTAATTCATTCCAATAACCTGGTGACTGCATAGTATTTGGATCAACTTGAACCGGTCTCCATTCAAGATCTAAACCAACTTCAGCAAAAGCTTTCTGGTATGTTTCAGGCTTAAAATAGTGAGTAATAATAGGCTCCTTAAGCCCCTTAACTTCACCAGTAATTATAGAGCCATCTACATCACTATCTTGCCGTTTCACACAACCATATTTATGATATTTAGCTTTTTTACAAACTTCAAAAGCATTATTACCGAAGCCAACAAACTTAGCACCAGGCTTTAAATGTGAAGCAACAGTCTTTGCATAAGCGACTAACTCAGCGTAATTTTTTGGATAGCTCATAACATATGAACCTAAAACAATATCCGCATCATTCTTACCATGAGCAGCAGGATTTTGAATATCTTCCAATTGATAACTCACCTTAGTTTCATAACCAGTGTTTGCTTCGACACCTTTTGTTATGAAATCTGGATCTAAATCAATACCTAAAACCTGCTCAGCTCCTTGCTCTACTAACTTACGAGCATAGATACCATCACCGCAACCTAAATCTACAATTCGTTTTCCAGCTACTCCACCTATAGATCCAATCAATTGTTGAATCGTATATGCTTCTACATCGTATCTAAAAGGAAGAGCTTCAACACCAGATTTACCATCAGCATAGTCATTAGCATCATAACCAATTCCTGGATTTACTATTTTCAATAAATCAATAAGATATTTAGGAACTAGTTTCTCTGTTTCTTTTGCAAAACTTACTATTCTATTTTTAACAGCCTCAACAATGGGAGAAAGAAAATTTTGCTTTAATTCATCATCAGACCACTTAGATACAAAATTCACAATATCAACTAAAACTTGAAAATCTTGCGAAGCTATCTCTCGACTTGTTCTACAAGAATCATTAACTACCGCATTGATCTCAGTCAAATATTGCCTTCTATCAAAATCCAGAGGCGTACTTGTTAAGAAAGAAGTTGGACCACCAGTAGATAAACTACTGACCAAGCCTATTTGAGGATAATTTGTTAGAACCCGCAAGATTAGATTAATAATATCAAGACGGATTTACTTTTACACACTTTTCTTTATTATTTTAAATTATGAGTTCAAGTCCAACAGCATTAAGTACTTTAGACAGTATCGCAAAGAGAGTCCAATCTTATCGACCAAAGGGAGTGGATGGAATTAGTACTTTACAAGAAAAACTACAAAGCAATTGGTCAAACATTTGAGATTAGTAACAAGTGGCTCGGTTTTAGAAATGCAAGATATCTAAAAACAAGTGATTCTTCACGCGATCAATCAGCTTAACTGGTAACTGTAAGTGCAGAAGACACCCTTCACTTGATCAATGTTAATGGAGCATGCTGGGGCTTTCGTGCTAATATCACTCAATATCAATGTTTAAAAGTATTGTACTCTTGCTCTGTGTCGGAGCTTTTATAGTAATCTTTGTTACTCAACCTCTACAACATATTTCACTAGAGATTAATAAAGTATCTAATGAATTAAATGAAGCGAATAACAATTTTGGTAAATTAACAGACATTCAAGTAGGTTTTGCCAATATGGGTAAGAGCCTTGATGATACTAACAAAGAGCTTAAGGCACTAAACAAAAAAATTGGCAAGTCACGCTTGCTAAGGTTTTAAGCTAAGATTAAAGTATGAACAATTTAATACTTCTTTCTTTACTGCTTACATTAAGCTCTTGCAGCATATTGTACGCTCCCAAATATTCACAAGCAGAGGATGACAAAGAGTTATGCAATAAAGCATGCAATATTAGTAAGGATGCTTGTACTAATGCATGTTCAAAAACTGCAACTCCAAAGGAATGTACCAATGCTTGCGATATTGGATTTAGCAGTTGCATTAAAGAATGCTCTAAAACAGAAAATCCTAAAATCTAGATTACTAAACCGCAGGTGCCAATCCAGCATTTTTTAACATGTGCTGTAATTCAATTATTTCATGTCTATCAACTAACATTTTGTGAAAAGTTTTAAAGGTTTTGACTTCAGCTCCTAGAGTGACTTTCACATGACTATGACTAGTTATATCAACACTTGCTCCTACGCTCTCTAACATATGCTTAACATCTCTCCATTCCAAATTCATATTCATAGGATGGGCGAAGAGCTTCTCTAATGTTTTTGTATCTTTATTATGCATAATTCTCCTATATTTTCGAGTAAAGTTTTAGATAAATCTGTCTACGCAACTCACTAGTAAAACTTATCCCAAATTAAGAGATATTACTCCTAGGCTTAAGGCTAATCTTTAGATCATCACCACTCATCCTTAAGACTTAGCTTACTTGTATACCCAAATGTTATCATTTACATTTATGCCAGGATCGAATAATATAAACAGAATATTAGACGAACGAAGCTTAGATATTGAGACAGAGGCAATAGCAAAAGCTTGCATGCTAGAGCTTTGTAAGCTTTGTGATATTGATAAAAAATTTACTAATTTAAGTGACCTCTTTACGAATCTTAGTGATGGAGTAATTGTATTTTCTTCTGATTTAAATATTATAGACATGAATAATGTAGCTAAAAGATTCTACTCTGAGTTTGATAGTTTTATATTTCATGATGTCGAATATAAACTTAAGAGCTTGCCTGTAATTCAGACAGCATTAAAAGACCATCAACAAAGTACTATCAGCGTTAGCGCAACCAATCAATATGGACAAAAAAGAAATTTCAACATCATCTGTTCACCTGTTTATTCATCATCATCAACTCCAGGCGGCATATGCATGGTTATTAATGATGTAACAGAAGTGCAAAAACAAGCAAGACAGTTAGAAGATATGATGGCGTCTTTCACCCATGATCTTAAAACACCACTTATAGCAGCAGAAACCAATGTCAAACATTTACTTAACGGACATTTTGGAGACCTAAATGCAGATCAACGAACAATACTTGAGTTACTTCTGAAAAGCAATGACAGTGCTTTAAAGCTAGTTAAAAACCTACTTAATGTTTTTAAATATGAAACCGATTCATATAAATTACTACTTAAAAGCATAAAAGTTAAGCAGTTAATTAATAATGCAATAGAAGTCCTCAAACCACTAATAGAGAATAAAAATATTGAGATATCTATTACGCTTGAAGATGAGGAAGAAAAAATAACTTGTGACTCTTTTGAATTAGAGAGAGTATTGATTAACCTCTTATCGAATGCAGTCAAATTCAGCAACATAGGCGGAAATATAAGAATTGATGTTAGAAGGAATAAATCTGATCTACTTTGTTTTACCGTCCAAGATGAAGGCATAGGCATACCTGCAGACAAAGTACAAAGCTTGTTTACACGTTTCTGGCAATCCAAAATTAATGGTGGGAGCACTCATGGCACCGGACTAGGACTCTATCTGAGTAGGCAAATCATAGAAGCTCACGGTGGAACTATTTGGGCCGAAAGCACTGAAAACAAGGGAACTAAAATCAGCTTCAGAATCCCAGCTTTGACTTAAATAATTTAAATGAAAAGGAAAAACAAATGAACGATACAGCAATTAAACTAAAAAAAATTATCATTGTGGAAGATCACGAGTTAACTCGAATCGGCTTAAAAATTGCTCTGGAAAAATACCAAGACATAGAAATAATCAGTGAAACTGCCAGTGGCAAAGAAGCTATAGAATTAGCCAGCAAGCTCAATCCGGATGTAATACTTATGGATATTGGCTTGCGCGAGCTTGATGGCATCGAAGCAACTAGATTAATCAAAGAGAATAATCCTAATATAAAGATTGTGATGGTAACTAGCCACGAAGGAGAACAAGAGGTTTTTGCTAGCTTCTCAAGTGGTGCAGATGGCTATGCTGTTAAAGAATCTAAACCTGAACAAATCTATACTGCGATAGAAACAGTATGTCAAGGTGATGCTTGGCTATCAAGTCAAATAGCAGAGAAGGTTTTAAGAAGTTTTTGTGGAACAGAGCCTAAATATTTTAATAAAAATGGACAGGACGATATGAAAAAATCACTTACATTCCCACTTTCTGAAAGAGAGTTAGAAGTCTTGCAATTAATCGTTGATGGTCAAAGCAATCAAGACATAGCTAATAAATTATTCGTGAGTTTAGCTACAGCTAAATCCCATGTGCGCAATATACTTACCAAGCTTTGTGTTGATGATAGAACTCAAGCAGCGGTTAAAGCCATGAGAGAAGGAATCGTTAATTAGCGGTATCCATTTAATTAAATGGTACAAAACCAACTACAAGATCGCGTTACGTATCAAGGGCTAAATAATCAAGAAGTTCAAAAGAAACTTGCAAAGGACGGATTCAATGAATTGCCTTCATCCAAGCCAAAGAATTTTTTCACTATAAGCCTTGAAGTTATCAAGGAACCAATGTTCTTACTTTTGGTAGCGTGTTGCCTTGTGTATATAATCCTCGGAGACTTACAAGAAGCGCTTACGCTATCAGTCTTTGTACTAATTATCATCGGCATTACATTATTTCAATCCTGGAAAACAGAAAGAACTCTTAGTGCACTAAAAGATTTAACTAGTCCCAAAGTTTTAGTAATAAGGAATGGAGAAGAAGCATATATATCAAGCCGTGAATTAGTCATAGATGACATCATGATTCTCAACGAAGGAGACAAGGTATCTGCAGATGCAATTGTCTTAAATGCAATCAACCTCATGGTAGATGAATCTTCCCTCACCGGTGAATCAGTACCAGTCAAGAAGAACAATAAAGATGAAGATGATAACTTCCTGGTATACAATGGGACTCTTGTTACACAAGGCAAAGGCTATGTTCAAGTAACGGCAATCGGCATCAATACTGAGCTAGGTAAAATTGGCAAAGCAATTAATTCTATTGAGAAAGATGATTCTCGATTTAAACAAGAGGTGTCCAAAATAGTCAATAGAATTGTTGTGATTGCGCTAGCACTCTGCTTAGTAATAATCTATATCCTTGCTATTAGACAGGGATTCATCAAAGGTTTACTAACTTCACTTACTTTTGCTATCGCGATGCTTCCTGAAGAGATACCAGCAGTTCTTACTATCTTCATGGCACTCGGAGCTTGGCGTATTTCTCAAAAAAACGTTCTAGCTCGAAAGCTTACTGCTATAGAAACCTTGGGTTCTATTACAGTATTATGCACAGACAAGACTGGCACCATTACTGAAAACAAAATGACACTTAGCGAAATTTATTCTACAGGCAAATCATATAAATTAAGCAAGGAAGCTATACCTGAAGAATTCCATTCACTGATTGAATTTGCAATACTAGCAAGCAGAGATCAATCCTTTGATCCCATGGAAAAAGCTATCATGCAAGTAGTTTCTTCAAGCTTAGTTGATTCAAAACATATACACCAAAATTGGAAATTAATTCAAGAATATCCACTATCTAAGAACCTTTCAGCGATGTCAAGAGCCTGGAGTGCATCAGAGAAGGAAGAATTTTTATTTTATTCCAAAGGTTCTCCTGAAGCCATATTTGATCTCTGTCATTTAAGTAATGATCAAACCAAATCCCTGACTGACATAGTAGAGAATATGGCTTCTAGAGGTTTAAGAGTATTAGGAGTAGCTAAATCTAAAACAAAATTACAGAAGATACCTACAATACAACACGATATTGACTTTGAGTTTTGCGGGCTCTTGGGTTTCTTTGACCCTATTCGTCCAGGAGTAAAAGAAGCTGTCAGTGATTGCTATAGCGCAGGAATAAAAGTTGTAATGATAACGGGGGATTACCATATTACAGCTCAAAATATCGCAAAAGAAATTGGACTGAAAGATCCTGATAATTTTATGACTGGAGTTGAGCTTGAAAAGTTTAACGATAAAGAGTTACAAACAAGAATCAAAGACATCGTCATCTTCTCAAGAGTAAAGCCAGAACAAAAACTTAGAATCGTCTCTGCTCTGAAAAAGCATCAGGAAATTATTGCCATGACTGGCGATGGCGTCAATGACGCTCCTGCACTTAAAGCTAGCGACGTAGCGATTGCCATGGGGAAAGCTGGCACTAATGTTGCACGAGAATCTGCAGATTTAATCTTGCTTGATGATAATTTCTCTTCTATTGTCTCAGCAATTAAATTAGGAAGAGGGGTTTTTGAAAACCTTAGGAAAGCCATGTCTTACATACTAGCGATTCACGTTCCCATTGCAGGATTGACGTTAATCCCTGTTATTTTCGGTCAATTACCAATTATTTTCTTTCCAATCCATGTTGCATTCTTAGAATTAATAATTGATCCTACTTGTTCTGTTGTATTTGAATCAGAGCCTGCAGCGAAGGATATAATGACCAAGCCACCAAGAGCAATTAGTGAACCAATCCTAAGCTATAAAAAAATTATAACTAGTCTTATCCAAGGTATGAGCATACTCACAGTAGTACTAATAGTTTATTTTCTAGCAATAAGCTCTGGTAAATCAGACAGCGACGTACGCATTCTAAGTTTCACGACACTATTAATTGGTAATTTCCTTCTAGTATTTATTAACAAATCGTGGGAAGGGAAGTCAATCCTTGAGCTATTTTTAGAGAATAAAGCATTGATCATTGTCATGCTAATAGTAATAATTAGCTTTGGATTAATAGCCTGGATACCGATGCTAAGACACTTATTCTATTTTGTTTGATCCAATATTGATATTCTCAAAAGTAGTCTTAGCTATGTTTGCAATAGCTTCCTTAGTAAAGAAACCTTGATGACTAGTAATAACTACATTTGGAAAAGTTAGTAATCGAGCCAAGTCGTCATCTTGCAATGCTTGTCCTGATAAATCTTGGAAGAAAACATTCTGCTCCTCCTCATAAACATCCAATCCTAGATATCCTATACGCTGGGACTTCAAACCCCTAATAACAGCTTTAGTATCGATTACTGCTCCCCGACTGGTATTCACGAGCATCACCCCTGGTTTCATTGCCTTGATAGTTGTGTCGTTAATAAGATGCTTGGTTTCAGCTGTCAAAGGACAATGCAGGCTTATGATATCTGATTCTTTAAGTAATTCATTTAACGATACAAGACGGATACCCTGTGGAGCATCCTTAGAGTAAGGATCATAAGCTAACACGTTAGAGCCAAACCCATTTAGTATCTTAGCCATTACGATACCAATTTGACCAATGCCAATAAGCCCAACATTCTTTTTATATAAATCAAATCCCATCAATCCATGGATGTTAAAGTTACCTTCGCGCGTGCGGTTATATGCCTTATGAATTTTACGATTCAGTGTCAATATTAAAGCTAGAGCGTGCTCTGCTACAGCATTCGGTGAATAGCTTGGAACTCGCACTACTTCGATATCTAATTCCTTTGCGGCAGTCATATCTACATTATTAAATCCAGCACAACGCAGGGCAACAAGCTTAATCCCCTTATCTTTTAATTTAGTTAAAGTAGCACGACCCAAATCATCATTAGTAAAAGCACATACTACTTCAGCATCATTGATAAGCTCAGCAGTCTTCTCACAAAGACGGCAGGCCAAGAATTCTAATTCGAAGTTATATTTCTGATTCTCTTTTTCAAAAGATTCTTGATCATAATCCTGCGCGCTAAAGACGATAAGTTTTTTATTCATAACAAAGCCTACATTCAGAGTATAGTAGCAGGGGTCGTACCTAGACATTCTACTAAACTAAAAATAAACCGAACAACGAGAGTCATTTCCCACTTAATTCCATCCAAATATCTATTTGTCAATTCGGGAGTACATTTGGATGATTTAGCAGCTATAGAAGGAAATATTATGGATTGGAGAGAATTTTTCCCCTAATGTTAGTTGGTCTATTTGTAGTGAGTGTTGTAATGCACTATGAAAAAAATATCAATGCAAGCTTTATCCAGGTGT
>JACCDV011236671.1_pt1 | contig 34004 bp, 25 predicted proteins | sample 7446131 | NCBI WGS metagenome assembly JACCDV01 (sample SAMN15323448, study PRJNA562643) | freshwater metagenome | isolation source: river surface water | place: USA:Blue River Watershed | collected 2017-08-17
ATGGCCAATGAGCGCGATGCGGTGGTGGCTGGGGCCATCCTCTACAGCCTCAAGGCCAACAACCAGGACGATGAGGCGGCTTTCTCCATTGAGCCAAATAGCGGCGAGGTCCGCCTCAAGGCCAGCCCCGATTATGAGGACGCGGCCAACCCAGACCATGCCTATGCCTTCACGGTGGTGGCCACGGATCGAGCCGGCAACACCGCCGAACGGCCCGTGACCCTGACCGTGCGCAATGTGGACGATTTGCCGCCCGAGTTCACCAGCGCAAGCAGTGTGTCGGTGGACGAAAATGTGCCGGCCGACCACCTGGTGTACACCGCCATGGCCAATGAGCGCGATGCGGTGGGCGCGCCTTTGCTGACTTACAGCCTCAAGGCCAACAACCAGGACGATGCGGCGGCTTTCTCCATTGACTCAAACAGCGGCGAGGTGCGCATCAAGGCCAGTCCCGACTACGAAGACCCGGCCAACCCCGATCATGCCTATGCCTTCACGGTGGTGGCCACGGATCGAGCCGGCAACACCGCCGAGCGGCCCGTGACCCTGGCGATCAACGATCTGATGGACGACCGACCGCTGATCACGGCTGGTTTTCTGAGTGGGGTGCGCAACCTCGATGTGCGGTCCAAGATCGTGCTGGATTTGAGCGATGCGGCGCTCACGGCCGTGGCGGGCAAGACCCTTCGCATCGTCAACGATGGCGGGACCTTCGATCACGATGGCGCACCCGACACCCCCTCGCTGGGCTACCAATCCGAGAATGCGCGCAACGACATCTTGATTGATGTGTCCACGGGGGCCACAACGATTCGCGTGGACGGCGCGGCGACCACGGTGTTGCCCACCAGCATGCTCAAAAGCCTGGTGAGCAACACCTCCACCGTCACCCTGGATGCCGTCAACCGCAAATTGGTCATCGATTTGTGTGTGGACCTGGATCTGAGCAACAGCTACCACATCGAGATCGATGCGGGCGCGTTTACCAACGCGGCGGGCATCGGCAACGCCGCCATCACCGATGCGGCTGCCATGGCCTTCTCGACCGTCAGACCCGCGGAGGACAGCGGCGCCAACGATAGCGCGAATCGAGAGGGTAGCCTGTCGCAGGCCATGACGCCCACCGGGCTGGTGGCGTCCTACCGCTGGATCGATCTGGTGGGCCGTGGGTCTGTTCAGTCGGACACCTTGGTCAAGAACCATATTTTCGATGGAGGGGCCCAGAAATATGCGTTTGCTTTTGCCGACATCGGTGATATCGCAGGGATCGCGTCGGCCGAGTTCCTGACCCGCGTGTTCAACTTCGGTGCCGATGACCTGATTTACATCGACTCACAAGGCGATGGGTTCACGGTGCCGACAGCCACCATTGCGGCGACGGCCGAACAGGCCTGGACCGTGCCCGTGGCTGTGGATTATGTAACCTTGAACGCTTCAGGTGCTGGTGTCATCGGTGATAGCGCCTTGCCCAACCGCCCCGCACGTACCTTTGGCAAGTTTTCATTGGCGGCAGGCGATGAATTGGGCGGGGGGGGCCAGCTTCGGCTTTCTCTCGATCCTGCGCTCGAAGGCTTGCTCAACCCGATGAACAGCAACCGCGATTCACTGGACGATGTGGCGGTCGCTCCCCAAAACATTGAAGACTTCAACACCAAGCTCAACGGCGGGGTGGCGCCGAATCTGGGGGCCAATGGAAACTGGCTCAATCCCGAGAACCCGGCCTTGTATGTGGTGTTGGGCTGAAGCCAGCGGCGGGGCAGGGGGCAGGCGCCCCCTGGGCCTTAGCCCGCGAACTGCGTCTCGGGCAGGCCCCGCACGCCGGGGATGCGCAGGGCAAACAAGGAGCCCGACAGCGGTGCGGCGGCCAGGGTGTCGGCGCTCAGGCGCACCGATGCGCTGGTGACGTACAGGGTGTCGAGCCCGGTGCCGCCAAAGCAGCAGCTGGTGGGGCGCGGCACTGGCAGGCGCACGCGCATCAGCTCGTGGCCTTGCGGGCTGTAGCGCACCACGCTCCAGGCGTCCCACAGGGCCACCCACAGGCAACCGTCCTGATCGACCGTGAGCCCGTCGGGCGTGCCTTCTTCGGGGCCCAGCACCACCAGGGGACGCCGGTTTTGCACGCGGCCGTCGTCCAGGTCAAAGTCGTACTGGTAGATCGTGCGCCGGAACGAGTCGGTGAAGTACATGCTGCGGTTGTCGGGGCTCCAGCCCATGCCGTTGGCCACGGTCAGGCCGCTTTCCATGCGCTCGGCGTGGCCGTCGGCATCCACCCGGAACAGGCTGCCCCGGTTGGCGGCGGCGCCCATGTCCATCGACCCGATCCACAAGCGCCCCCGGCGGTCGCACTTGCCGTCGTTGTAGCGGTTGTTGGGGCGCTCGGCGTCGGGATGGGCCAGCCACTCCATGGGCTGCTCGGGCCCGCGCCAGTTCATGAGCCCGCTGGGGGTGGCCAGCAAGAGCCCGCCCGAGGTCTTGGGCATGGCCACGCTGACCATGGTGCCCAGGGGCGTGGCTTCGTTGCGTTGGCCGTCGCGGTGGCAGTGCAGGGCAGGCGCCAGGATGTCGACCCAGTACAGGGCCGCGTCGCGGGTGGACCACAGCGGCCCTTCGCCCAACAGCGAGCGGGTTTGCAGCGCCAGCTCCCACTGCACCGGGTGGTGGCGCGGCGGCGGCGATTGTGGCTGAATGGACATGGCCTCGCCTCCGGCGTTGTGGGCAATGCGGCGGGCGGCGCCGATCAGGGCTGGCGACAGCTCGTGCGCCCGCGCTGCGTTCAGGCGTTCGCGCGCGCCCACCAGGGCCAGCGCGCCCACCGGGCGCCCCTCGATGTCGAGCACTGGCACCGCCACCGACAGGCAGTCGGCAGCGATGTCGTCCTCGACGATGGCGTAGCCGCGTGCGCTGGTCAGGTTCCAGCGCGCCTGCAGGGCCTCGCGCCAGCGGGCGGCCTCGGCCGGGTCTTGATCGGCGGCGCCCACATCCAGCAGGCGGCGCTGCTGCACCGGGTCCAGGTGCGCGGCCATGGCGTGGCCCAGCGCGCACAGGTGAATGGCCAGCGGGGTGCCGGGCGAGGCCGAAAGCGGCGCCTGGCGGCCCGCTTCCTCGCAGGCCACCACCACCACGCGGTCCTGGTCCAGGGTGGCCAGCAAGACGGTCTCGCCCTGCAGGTCGCGCAGGCGGGTCAGCTCGTCTTGCGCGGCCAGGCGCAGGTCAAAGTCGCTCCAGACCTCGTGCGCCAGTTCCAGCAACCGGAACCCAAGCTTGAAGGTCTTGTTGTAAGGATCGTGCCGCAACAGGCCCTCGCGGGTCAGGGTGCTGAGGGTGCGGTGCAGCGAGGCCTTGGGCAGGCCGGCTTGCTTGAGCAGCTCGGTGAAGGTCATGGGCGCGCGGTGGCGCGAGACGATGTTGAGCAGGTTCATGGCCTTCTCCAGCACCCCTGGGGCGGGGGTGCCGGAGGCCTCGGGCGCGGTGGGCGCGGGCAGCGTGCGCGGCGCATCGGCGCGGGGGCGCGCCGGACGCCGATGGGAGGGGGCGCGATCCTGGTGCATGTCGAGCAGATTAAAACGCCGATTATGGGGGATGCGATCTAGGGTTAGTCCCATTGAAAGGAACTGTTTTCGGTGAAATCATCCGTCTGCCATTGGTAGTTCCGTTGAATGGAACTCATGGACCCAACAGGAGACATTCATGCTGACACGTCGTTCAATGATTCGCGGCCTGGGCGCCGCTGGGGCGCTGGGCTGGGCGGGTGCGCAGGCCCAATCCAAAAACCTGACCTATGTGGGCTGGTCGCAGGACGAGGCAGCCAGCAAGCCCACGCTCAACGCCATGTTCGAGGCCTACCGCAAGGCCCACCCCGACGTGAAACTCGATGTGGTGGGTTTCCCGTGGGCGCAAATGCAGCAGAACATCTTGCTGCGCCTGCGCTCGGGCCAGGCCCTCGATGTGGTGCAACTGGCCGAGCGCTGGCTGCCCCAATTTGCCGTCACCCAGCGCATGGTCGACCTCAATGAGGTGTACGGCAAGGCCAACCTGGCGCGCCAGATCAACCCCGGTGTGCTGAGCCTGGGCGACTACAAGGGCCGCCAGCTCGGCCTGCCCTGGACGGCGGCGTCGATCGGCATGGTCGGCAACCGGGCGGTGATGCAAGAGGCGGGCGTGACGCGGGTGCCCAAGACGGTGGACGAATTTGTCGACGCGCTCAAGGCGATCAAAAAGGCCAAGCCGCAGTCGGTGCCTTACGCCATGACGACCAAGAACAACAACTCGCTCAGCCCCGACTTCCAGGTCTGGCTCTGGACCTTTGGCGGCGAGCTGCTGAGCGACAGCGGCCAGGTGTTGGTGCAGTCGCCGGCCGCGGTGCGGGCGCTGACCTTCATGACCGACATGGTCAAGGAAGGCCTGGCGGCCAAGGACATCGACCGCCCGGATGCGCGGCGCATGTTTGCGCTCAACCAGACGGCCTTCTACCACGATGCGCCGCTGGCCCGTGGCTTTGCGCGCAACAACTCGGGCAAGGGCACCGACTTTGACCGCTTTGTGGTGGCCGTGCCCACCCCGGTGCTGCGCAATGGCGACGCGCCGCGCTCGCTGGCCTGGGGCCACCTGCTGACCTTTTTTGGCGACGGCAAGTCGGTGCCCAATGCGCAGTCGACCCAGGCCCAGTTTGCGGCGCACCTGGCCATGAACGACGCCTCGCAGATTGCCTACTTCAACGAGCAAGGCCTGTTCCCGGTGACGAACTCGGCGCTGGCCCAGCTCAAGAATGACGCCTATGTGACCGAGTGGTCGGCGGCGGCGCGTTCGGCCCTGCGCGACGAGCCCTCGTTCTGGCCCAACTCGGCCGACCTGACGACCATTGTGGGTGAAGAGGTGCAGTCGGCCCTGCTGGGTCTGAAGGCGCCGTCGGCCGCGATCGAGTCGATGGCCAAGCGCCTGCAGGCCAAGATGGCCGAACTGCCCAAGACCTGAGGCCCGCACGCATGTCCCTCAAGCGCCATGAACAGCGGGTCGGCCTGGCCCTGGTCTTGCCGGCCTTGCTGGCCTTTGGGGTCATGATCCTGTGGCCATTTGTGCAGTCCTTTCGCCTGGCCTTCTACAAGTACACGCTGGACATGTCGGCCCCCGCCTTTGTGGGGCTGGCCAACTTCCAGCGTTTGCTGACCGACCCGGGCATGGGCGAGGTCTGGCGCAACACCCTGGTGTTTGTCACGCTTACCACCGGGGCCACGCTGCTGCTGGGCCTGGGCTGGGCGCTGGTGATGAACCAGGCCTTTCGCGGGCGCAGCTTTTTGCGCGCGATCTCGCTGCTGCCCTGGGTGCTGCCCACCACGGTCACGGCCTTTTTGGCGGCCTGGATCTTCAACGGCCAGTACGGGGTCCTCAACGCGGTGCTCATCCGCATGGGCCTGTTGCAAGAGCCCCTGACCTGGCTGGCCGAGCCCACCGGGGCCATGGCCGCGGTGGTGGTGGCCAAGGTCTGGCTGTCGGTGCCGCTGTTCATGGCCTTTTTTCTGGCCGGTCTGCAGACGGTGTCGAACGACCAGCTGGACGCGGCCCGGGTGGACGGCTGCTCGCAATGGGGCTTGCTGCGCCATGTGGTGCTGCCGCACCTGGTCCCGACCCTGGTGGTGGTGACGGTGCTGGGGGCCATGGGCAATCTGCAGGCCTTTGATGTGATTTACGCGCTGACCCAGGGGGGGCCGATCAAGGCCACCACCATGCTCTCGGTGGAGGTCTACAAACAGGCTTTCCAGAACTGGGACATGGGCACGGCCAGCGCGGTGGGGGTGATGTGGTTCGTCACGATTGCCGTGCCGGCCGGTTTTTATTTGCGGCTGCTGTTTCGGCGCGAGGGCTAGGCCATGTTCCGTCTTGATTCCTGGACCGCTCGGCTCGTGTTTGTGCTGGGCCTGGTGCTCATTGGGGGCTTCTTGCTCACGCCCCTGGCCTGGATGGTGCTGACCTCGTTCAAGCCCGAGCAGGAGCTGTTTGTGCGCATGCCGCAGTGGTGGCCGCAGGCGCCCACCTGGATGCACTATGCGCAGTTGCTCACCCGGGGCGAGATGCTGGTGCAGCTCAAGAACAGCCTGATCACCGCACTGGGCGGTGCGGCGCTGACGGTGACGCTGTCGGTCTACGCCGCCTATGGCTTTGCCAAGTTCCGCTTTGTGGGCCGCAAGGCGCTCATGTTCCTGATGCTGTCGGCGCAGATGTTTCCCTTTGCCATGCTGCTGATCAGCGTCTACCCGCTGTTGCAGTCGCTGGGCCTGCTCAACACCCGCCTGGGCCTGATCCTGGCCTACATCATCCTGGCGCTGCCCAGCGGCATTTACATGCTCTACAGCTACTTTGTGAACGTGCCCACCGAGATCATCGAGGCGGCGCGGGCCGACGGTGCGGGCGAGCTCTACATCCTGCACCACATCGTGCTGCCGCTGGCCTTGCCGGCGCTGGTGACGGTGGGCCTGTACGCCTTCATGTGGGCCTGGAACGATTTGCTGTTCTCGCTGACCCTGGTCACGCAGGCCGAGTTGCGCACCGTGGGCCCGGGCCTGCTGCTGGGCTACCTGGGCGAGGGCCGCAGCGACTGGGGCGGCGCGATGGCCGCCTCGATGGTGAGCTCGCTGCCGGTGGTGATTGGCTTTTCGCTGCTGCAGCGCTTTTTCATTCAAGGACTGACCGCCGGGGCGGTGAAATCATGAGACTGGCCAACAAGACCGCGATCGTGACCGGCGTGGGGCAGGGCATTGGCCTGGCCGTGCTGCGCCGCTTTGTGCAAGAAGGCGCCCGGGTGGTGGCGCTGGAGTGGGACGCGTCCCTGGCCGAGCAGGCCCTGGCGGGTCTGCCCACGGACCAGGTGGCCATGGTGGTGGGCGACGCCAGCGCGCAGGTGGTGATTGACCAGGCGCTGCAACAGGCCCTGGACCGCTTTGGGGGCCTGCAGGTGCTGGTCAATTGCGCGGTGCGCTATGCCGAGAAAGGCACGATCGACACCAGCGACGAGGAGTGGGCCAGCACGCTGGACTCGGCCCTGACGGGCACCTTCCGCTGGTGTCGCGCCGCCTTGCCGGTGATGATCGCCGGCGGCGGCGGCTCGATCATCAACCTCTCGTCGGTCAACCAGCGGGTGGCCAATCCGCGCCTGGCGGCCTACACCGCGGCCAAGGGCGGGGTGCGCGCGCTCAGCCAGCAAATTGCGGTGGAGTACGGCCGCCAGGGCATTCGCTGCAACAGCATTGCCCCGGCCTTTATTGCCACCCCGCGCACCATGAAGGGCGTGAGCGCGCAGGACGCGCGCATCAACGACAGCTGCTACCCGGTGGGCCGTGTGGGCCAGCCCGAGGACGTGGCCCATGCGGCGCTGTTCCTGGCCAGCGACGAGGCGGCGTTTGTCACCGGTACCGATTTGCTGGTGGACGGGGGCCTGACCTCGGTCGCCGCCAGCGCTCTGTTGTCAACCCGCATTCGCGGATGGTGGGGCCTGCCGCCCCTGGATTTGAAAGACTTGCCATGAGTGTTGCTGCTTTTCCTGCGCTGAACGGCGTGATCCCCGTGTTGCCGACGCCGTTTCATGCCGACGGCACGGTCGACGAGGCCGGCCTGCGCCGCCTGGTGCGCTACCTCTTGCGCTGCGGCGTGGACGGGATGACCTACCCCGGCGTGGCCAGTGAGTTTGCCGAGCTGAGCCTGGCCGAGCGCGTGCAGCTCACGCGCGCGGTGCTGGACGAGGTGGGCGGGCAGGTGCCGGTGGTGGTGGGGGGCACGGCTGCGGGCTGGGACGCCACGCGCGAGGTGCTTGACGCCCTGGGCGCGCTGCGCGGGGCCAGCGCCCTGATGGTGGCCGACCGGCCGCAGCTGCCGGTGGACGGGCAGATCGCGTTTTTCCGCCAGGTGGCCGCGCATGTGGACCTGCCGATCATGTTGCAGAACGTGCCAGCGCCCGTGGGCGCCGGCCTGTCGGCGGCCGATGTGCTGGCGGTGGTGCGCGAGGTGCCACAAATCGCCTACGTCAAAGAGGAAACCCTGCCCAGTGGCCAGCGCCTGACGCAGGTGCGCGAGCAGGCGCCGGCCAGCTTGCGCGGCGTGCTGGGCGGCGCCGGCGGGCGCTACATCACCGACGAGATCCGGCGCGGGGCCTGCGGCACCATGCCCGCCATCGAACTGGCCGAGGTGCATGTGGCCTTGTGGGCCGCGCACCGCCAGGGCGATGAGGCCCGCGTGCGCGCCCTGTTTGCCCGCATGATGCCCATCCTGAACATCCAGGCGGTGTTCCGCTGGTCGCTGACCAAGCATGTGCTGTGGCGCCGTGGCCTGATTGGCTCGACGCGCCAGCGCGCGGCCGGGCCACTGATCGACGCACTGGACGCGGCCGATGTGGATGCCTTCATGGCCGATGTGGCCGATCTGATGTTGCCGGCATCGGCACTGGGGCACTGATCATGGCCCGGCTTGAACTTCGAGGGGTGAGCAAGTCCTTTGGCACCACGGCGGTGATCCGGCCGCTGGACCTGGTGGTCGAGGACGGCGAGTTTTGCGTGCTGGTGGGCCCGTCGGGCTGTGGCAAGTCCACGCTGCTGCGCCTGATGGCAGGTCTGGAGGCCTGCAGCAGCGGCGATGTGCTGATCGAGCACCAGCGGGTGACCGACCAGCCGCCGGCCCAGCGCGGCATTGCCATGGTGTTCCAGTCCTACGCGCTGTATCCGCACATGAGCGTGGCCGAGAACATGGGCTTCGGGCTGAAGATGTCGGGCGCCAGCGCGCAGGACATTGCCCCGCGCGTGCGCAAGGCCGCGCAAATCCTGCAGATCGAGGGCCTTCTCACGCGGCGCCCCAAGGAGCTGTCGGGCGGGCAGCGCCAGCGCGTGGCCATTGGCCGCGCGATTGTGCGCAACCCCAAGCTCTTCCTGCTGGACGAGCCGCTTTCGAACCTGGATGCGGCGCTGCGGGTGGACATGCGCATCGAGCTGGCGCAGCTTCGCAAGCAGCTGGGCGCCACCTTTGTGTACGTCACGCACGACCAGGTGGAGGCCATGACCCTGGCCGACAAGATCGTGGTGCTGCGCGAGGGCCGCATCGAGCAGGTGGGTGCGCCCATGCACCTGTACCGCCAGCCGGCCAACCGCTTTGTGGCGGGCTTTATCGGCTCGCCCAAGATGAATTTCTTCCCGGCGCGCCTGGCGCAGGACGGGCCGCAGGCGCAGGTGCTGGCCGAGGGCGGGGCCCGCTGGTCGCTGGCGCCCGGGCCGCTGCCGCCCGCGCAGTCCTTGACCTTGGGCGTCAGACCCGAGAACATGCGCCTGGTGGACCCGGCGTCGGCACTCTGGCAGGGGCCGGTCACCTTGATTGAACGCCTTGGCAGCGCCAGCCTGGTTCACCTGCGGGTGGGCGAGCAGCAGGTGCAGGTGCAGGTGGACGGCCAACTCGAGGTCCAGGAGGGCCAGACCGTTGGGCTGTGGGCCCGCGCCGCCGACCTGCATGTGTTTGACGCGGCCGACCAACGCCTGGAGTTGTTGTTGCAATGAGCCAAACGCCCGTGATCGAACAGGTGCAAGCCATGGTGGTCTCGCTGCCGCGCGAGACCCCCTACCTGGGCCCGCTGGGTCCGCAGGACCGGGTGACCGAGCAGGGCTACATCCTGCGCCATGGCAACCGGGCCATCTACCCCTCGCGCGACTCGTCGGTGCTGGTGCGCATCACCGACAGCGAGGGCCGTGTGGGCTGGGGCGAGACCTACGGCATCATCGCGCCCTTTGTGACCGCGCGCCTGATTGACGAGGTGATGGGGCCCTACCTGATCGGGCGCGACGCGCTGGATGTGACGGTGTTGCAAGAGGACCTGTACGACCAGATGCGCATCCGCGGGCATTTTGGCGGTTACTGGACCGATGCCGCCGCCGCGCTGGACATTGGCCTGTGGGACCTGGCCGGCAAGCGCCTGGGCGTGCCGCTGGTCAAGCTGCTGGGCGGCCAGCGCCAGACGCGCCTGCCGGCCTATGTGTCGGGCCTGCCTGGGGCGACGCTGGCCGATCGGGTGGCCCTGGCCCAGCGCTTTGCGGCGCAGGGTTTTCGCGCCTTCAAATTCCATGCGGTGGTGTCGTTTGACGGCATCGTGCAAGAGATGCGCGCGCTGCGCGAGGCCCTGGGCCCGGACGTGGAGCTGATGGTGGACCTGCACTGGAAGTTCACCGCGCACGAGGCGCTGCAGCTGATTGAGCGCCTGGAGCCCTGGCGGCCCATGCTGGTCGAGGCGCCGTGCGCCCCCGAAGACCTGGAAGGCCAGCGCCAGGTGGCGCAGGCAAGCCGGGTGCCGATTGCCCTGGGCGAGGAGCTGGCCACGGTCTTTGAGATGCGCCCGCGCATGGAGCAGCGCGCCATGTCGATTGTGCAGCCCGAGATGGGCCACACCGGGGTGAGCCAGTTCATGCAGATTGGCCGCATGGCCCATGCGTTTCACATGCGGATGATGCCGCACGCCAGCATTGGCATGGGCATTTACCAGGCCGCCAGCCTGCACGCGGCGGCGGCGCTGCCCAACGTGCCCTGGCACGAATACCAGCACTCGGTGCTGGACCGGAATCTGGGCCATATGCGCACGCAGATGCGCTGCCAGGGGGGGTATTTTGAGTTGCCCCAGGGCCCGGGCCTGGGCATTGAGCCGGACGAGTCCTTGTGGGAATTCCTGCAATCCCCATGAGGCACCGGGGCCGGTATTGACGTTGTTTGCGATCGACCATCACAACAGGAGACAAGCATGCGATTTTTCCAAACCATGACCCGGGGCGCGAGTGCGCTCTTGGTGGCGGCGGGCGTTTTGTGCGCTGGTGGGGCCTTGGCGCAGGATGCGGCCAGTTATCCGAACAAGCCGGTGCGCCTGATCGTGCCGGTGCCACCGGGCGGCGCGGCCGATGGCATGGCACGCCTGGTGGCCGAGCACCTGTCGAACAAATGGAAGCAACCGGTCACGGTGGACAACAAGCCGGGCGCGGGCTCGGCGGTGGGCCTGGGCCTGCTGGCCTCTTCGCCCAAGGACGGTTACACGATTGGCATGGGCAATATTGCCGCCAACGCGATCAACCCGGCGCTCAACCCCACCGCCTTCTCGTACCAGCCCGTCAAGGACTTTGCCGCCATCTCGCTCATTGGCGTGACGCCCCTGATCCTGGTGGTCAACGCCGACAAGGTGCCGGCCAAGACGCTGCCGGAGTTTGTGGCGTATCTCAAGGCCAACCCGGGCAAGCTGGCCTATGGCTCGTCGGGCACGGGCTCGTCCTTGCACATTGCCATGGAGCTGTTCCTGCAGAAAACCGGCACACAGATGCTGCACGTGCCCTACAAGGGCTCGGCCCCGATGATGACCGATCTGCTGGGCGGTCAGGTGGTGGCGGCCATGGACGCGGCCACCACCAGCTGGCCGCAGGTCAAGGCGGGCAAGCTGCGGGCCCTGGGCGTGGCCGGGCCGGAGCGGGCCTTTTTTGCGCCCGAGCTGCCGCTGGTGCGCGACCTGGTCAGCGGCTTTGACGTCAAGCCCTGGCACGGCCTGATGGCCCCGGCAGGCACGCCCCCGGCCATCGTCAACAAGATCTCGGAAGAGGTGCAGGCCTTCCTCAAGACGCCAGCGGCGCAGGCCAAGCTGCAGGACATGGGCGTGTTGCGGGTCGGCAATTCGGCGGCCGAATTCCAGGCCTTCATGGCCACAGAGTTCGAGCTCTACAAAAAGGTCATTTCCGACGCCAACATCAAACCCGATTGAGGAGACGCGCATGTGGCTTTCATCTCTGTGGTCGCGGCTTGGCCGTGGCCTGGCCTTGTGCGTCGCGCTGGGTTGCGCGCTGCCCGCCCTGGCACAACCCAAATGGCCCAGCAAACCGGTGCGCATCATCGTGCCCTACACCGTGGGCGGCGCCTCGGACATCACCGCGCGCCTGCTGGCCGACAAGCTGGGCGAGCGCCTGGGCCAGCCCTTCACGGTGGACAACCGTGCGGGGGCCAGCGGCACCATTGGCACCGAGCTGGTGGCCAATGCCAACGACGGCCACACCCTGCTGATGGTGGCCAGCTCGCATGTGGTCAACGGGGCGCTGTTCCCCAAGCTGAGCTACGACCCGATCAAGGCCTTTGCCCCCATCACCCACACCGCCAATGTGCACCTGGTGCTGGTGGTGCCCAGCTCGCTGGGGGTCAACAGCGTGGCGGAGCTGGTGGCGCTGGCCAAATCCAAACCCGGGGCCCTGAGCTATGCCTCGTCGGGCAGCGGCAGCAACCCGCAATTCTTTGCCGAGATGTTCAAGCAGGCCGCGGGGCTGGACATGGCCCACGTGCCTTACAAGGGCAGCACGGCGGCGCACACCGACTTGCTGGCCGGGCGAACGCACATGATGTTCGATGCCATGGCCTCGGTGGCCCCGCATGTCAAATCTGGCCGGCTCAAGATGCTGGCGGTGGCCAGCCCGGCGCGCTCGGCCCTGTTGCCCGGCGTGCCCACTCTGGCCGAGTCGGGCATCGCGGGATATGGCGCCACCTCGTGGGGCGCGCTGCTGGCACCAGCGCAAACCCCGCCGGCGGTGCTGGCCTTGCTGAACAAGGAAAGCGTGGCGATTTTGAACCTGCCCGAGGTGCGTGAGAAGCTGGCGCAGCTGGGCGCCGAGGTGGTGGGTTCCAGTGCCGAGCAACTGGCCGATCTGATGCGCCGCGAGGAGGCCCGCTACACCCGCATGGTGCGCCAACTGAACATCACCCCGGACTGAGCGCATGCCTGCCACCCCCCATCCCCTGCAAATCGTGTCGATCCGCCACCAGATGGTGGCCATGCCTTTCCATACCCCGCTGGAGTGGGGCTCGGGGCGGCGGCCGGCGGCCACGCGCCTGCTGGTGCGCATCGAGCTGGCCAACGGCGTGGTGGGCTGGGGCGAGACCATCTGCCTGCTGGCCTTTATCCGGCCCGTGCTGCAAGAGACGGTGATCCCGATCGCGCTGAACTACCGCGCCAGCGATGTCGAGCGCTTCACGCGCCATGTCCTGGGCGCGGGCTACTACCACCACAAGCGTGCGGTGGTGATGGCCATGGCCGCGGTCGAGATGGCCATGTGGGACGCGCTGGGCCGGCACGCGGGCCTGCCCCTGCATGCCTTGTGGGGTGGGGTGTACCGGCAACAGGTGCCGGTGGCGGCCTACCTGTTTGGCACCGATGCCCAGCAACTGCGCGCGCAGGCCCGCGCCTTTGCCGACCAGGGCTACCGATCGTTCAAGGTCAAGATTGGCATGGACCCGGTGTCGGACATTCGCAATGTGCAGGCGGTGCGCGAGGCGGTGGGCGATGCCGATTTGCGCGCCGATGTGAACGGGGCCTGGACCCCGGGCACCGCGCGGCGCATGCTCGAGCGCCTGCGCCCCTACGACCTGCAGTACATCGAGCAGCCGCTGGAGCTCGATGACCTGCTGGGCCATGCCCAGCTGCGCGAATGCCAGAGCACGCCGGTGGCGCTGGACGAGTCGGCCTACACCCTGGCCGATGTGGGCAACATCGTGCGCATGGCGGCCGCCGACGTGATCCTGCTCGATCCGCACGAGGCGGGCGGGCTGTGGCAGACGATCAAGGCCGCGGCCCTGGCCGAGGCCGCCGGCATCCCGGTGACCCTGCACAGCGGCGGCGAGTTGGGGTTTTCGCAGGCGGCCTATGTGCACCTGGCCGCCAGCATCCCCAATCTGCACATCGCCATCGACAGCGAACGGGCCTATCTGCAAGGCGATGTGGTGCGCCACCCGCTGGTCTTGCAGGACGGCGCGTTTGCGGTGCCCGATGCGCCAGGGCTGGGCGTGGAGGCCGACGAGGCCTTGATCGCACGCCATGCCACCGAGGTCATCGACACCCCCTACCTGGACCCGCGCCGGCCGGGCTGGTTCTCCAGCAAGCCCGCTTACTGAGGCCACTGCCCCTGCGCGGCATGCCGCGCGCTGCGGTGGCTGTTCCAACCGACCCTGTCCGACCCCATTGCCCGCGGAGCCCCCATGCCCACTGAACGCACTGCCCTGATTGCCCTGGACTGGGGCACCTCCAACCTGCGCGCGGTGCGCCTGGACCCGCACGGTCAGGTGCTCGAGCAGCGCAGCGCCCCGGGCGGGGTGATGACCGTGCCCGCCGGCGGCTTTGCCGCGCGCCTGTTGGCGCTGTGCGAGGACTGGCTGCAGGGGCCGACGCCGCCAGCGCTGATCGCCAGTGGCATGGTGGGCAGCCGCCAGGGCTGGCAGGAGGCCCCCTACCTGCCGTGCCCCGCCACCCTGGCCGACGCCGCGCAGCAGCTGGCGCGGGTGGACTTTGCCGATGCGCAGGGCCGGATGCTGCGCCTGCACATTGCGCCGGGCCTGCGCTGCGTGGATGCTCGCGGCCAGGACGATGTGATGCGTGGCGAGGAGACGCAGATGTGGGGCGCCGACTGGGCGGCCCCGGCCTTGTGCGTGCTGCCGGGCACGCACAGCAAATGGGTGTGGCTGGAGGCGGGTGGTGCGGTGCGGCGCTTCAAGACCCTGATGACGGGCGAGCTCTATGGCGTGCTGACGCAGCACAGCATTTTGGGCCGGCTGATGGACCTGCCGGCCGCAGGCCAGGACGCGGCGGCGTTTGCCCAGGGCGTGGCGCTGGGGCATGCGGGCCATGCCGATCTGGCGCACACCTTGTTTGCAGCGCGCACCGCGGGCCTGATGGGCCGCGTCTCGGCGCAAGGCCTGCCAGACTTTTTGTCGGGCCTCTTGCTGGGCGCCGAGGTGGGCAGCACGCAGGCCGAGGCCGCGGGCTGGCCGATTCATTTGCTGGGCGACGATGGCCTGTGCGAGCGCTATGCGCGCGCCCTGTCGCTGTGTGGCTTGCAGAGCCAGCGGGTTCATGACGCGGCCACGGTGCGTGGACAATGGCGCCTGGCCCTGGCGGCCGGATTGATCAAGGACGCATGACGATGAGCGATGAACTGGTCGGCCTGAAGGCCCATCCCCTGGTGGCGATTCTGCGCGGCGTGCGGCCGCAGGAGGTGTTGGCGGTGGGCGAGGTGCTGCTGGCCGCCGGCTTTCGCACCCTGGAGGTGCCGCTCAACTCGCCCGATCCCTTGCAGAGCATCGAGCGCCTGGCCAAGGCCTATGGGCAGCGCGCCCTCATTGGCGCGGGCACGGTGCTGCAGGTGCACGAGGTGGACCAGGTGGCCGATGCCGGTGCACGCCTGGTGCTGGCGCCCAATCGCAACGCTGCGGTGATTGCCCAGAGCCGGGCACGTGGCCTGCTGTCGATGCCAGGGGTGGCCACGCCCTCCGAGGCCTTTGAGGCGCTGGCGGCGGGGGCGCAGGCGCTCAAGCTGTTCCCGGCCGACGTCCTGGGCACGGCCTCGCTCAAGGCCTGGCGCGCGGTGCTGCCCCAGGGCACGCCCATGTGGGTGGTGGGTGGGGTGGACGCGCGCAATCTGGCGGCCTTTCGCGCCGCTGGGGCGGCGGGCGCGGGCCTGGGCTCCTCGCTCTACACCCCGGGCATGGCCTTGTCCGAGCTGGCCGAGCGCGCGCAGGCCCTGCAGGCGGCCTGGGCAGCGCCGGCCTGAGCCCGCGGGCAGGGCCTCAGTTCAGGCGCTGCTCGGTCTTGGGGTCAAACAGGCTGATGGCGTCGGTTTGCAGGCCCAGGTGCAGGGTCTGGCCCTGCTGCGGCGCTTGCGCGGCGGCAAAGCGCATCGTCACCTTCTGATCGCCCACGCGCAAGGTGGCGTAGGTGTCGGCACCGGTGGGTTCGAGCAGCTCGACCTGGGCCGGCAGGCCCTGGCCCTCGGCCTGCACCGTCCAGTGCTCGGGGCGGATGCCCGCAATCACCGCGCCCTGTGCAGCACTGGCCTGCGGCATGCTGACCGATTGCGTGCAGCCCGACAGCGTGAGCTGTTGGCCGTTCAGATTCGCGGGCACAAAGTTCATGCTGGGCGAGCCCATGAAGCCGGCCACATACATATTGGCCGGGCGCTCGTAAATCTCTTTGGGGCTGGCGAACTGCATGACCTGACCCTCTTTCATGACGGCGATCTTGTCGCCCAGGGTCATGGCCTCGACCTGGTCGTGCGTCACGTACACGATGGTGCTGCGCAGGCGCTGGTGCAGGGCCTTGATCTCGGCGCGCATTTCCACGCGCAGCTTGGCGTCGAGGTTGGACAGCGGCTCGTCGAACAGGAAGATCGAGGGCTGGCGGGCCAGGGCCCGGCCCATGGCCACGCGCTGGCGCTGGCCGCCCGAGAGCTGGGCCGGGCGGCGGTCGAGCAGGTGCTCGATCTGCAGCATGCGCGAGACGCGGTCCACGATCTGCTCGCGCTCGGCTGGCGGAACCTTCTTCATGCGCAGGCCAAAGGCCATGTTCTCGCGCACGGTCATGCTGGGGTAGAGCGCGTAGCTCTGGAACACCATCGCGATGTCACGGTCCTTGGGGCTGACGCCGTTGACCACGCGCTCGCCGATGCGGATCTCGCCTTCGCTGATGTCGTCCAGGCCGGCGATCATCGACAAGAGGGTCGATTTGCCGCAGCCCGAGGGGCCCACCAGGATGAGGAACTCGCCGTCCTCGATGGACAGGTCGATGCCCTTGAGGATGTGGTGGGTGCCAAAGCGCTTGTGAACGTTTTGAATGTGCAGACTGGCCATGATGCAGGTCTTTCGGTTGGGGTTCAGCCCTTGACGGCGCCGGAGGTCAGGCCGCGCACGAAGTGCTTGCCGGCGACCACGTAGACGACGGCGGTGGGCAGGGCGGCAATGAGGGCAGCCGCCATGTGGACGTTGTATTCGGCGCGGTCTTCGACCACGTTGATGAGGTTGTTCAGGCCCACGGTCACGGTCAGTGCGTCGTAGGGGGCCAGCACCAGGGCGAACAGGAAGTCGTTCCAGATGTTGGTGAAGCTCATGATGATCACGACCATCATGATCGGGCGCGCGGTGGGCAGCACAATGCTCCAGAAGATGCGGAACAGCCCGGCACCGTCGATGCGCGCGGCCTTGATCAGCTCGCCCGGAAAACCCACAAAGTAGTTCTTGAAGAACAGCGCGGTGGGCAGGCTGTAGATGATGTAGACCACGATCAGGCCGGTCAGGGTGGTCGACAGGCCCATGCGGTCAAAGATCACCGTCAGCGGGAAGAGGAACAGACCGATGGGCAGGAAGCTGCCGAACATCAGCACAAACAGCACCGCCTCGCTGCGCTTGAAGGGCCACTTGGCCAGCACATAGCCGTTGAAGCAGCCCCAGAGGCTGCCGATCAGGGTGGCGGGCACCACGGCGATCACCGAGTTGAGGAAGTAGCGCGAGAGGCCGCTGCATTCGCCTGCGCCGGTGCAGGCCTGGCTCCAGGCCTTGACCCAGGGCTGCACCGTCCAGACCTGCGGCAGGCCAAAGACGTTGCCCGACTGGATTTCCTCCAGGGGTTTGAAGGAGTTGACGACGGCAAACCAGGCGGGCAGGGCGAAAAACCCCAGCGCCAGCAGCAGCACCAGATAAATCAGTGCGCGGGAGAGATTGGCTTCAGGCTTCATCGCGTTGCTTTTTCAGTTCGAGAACGATGTAGGGCAGGGCGATCGACAGGCAGGTCATGAGGATGATGGTGCCGCTGGCGGCGCCCAGACCCATTTGCTCACGGGTGAAGAAGCGGTCGAACATGAAGAAGGCCGGCAGCACGCTCGACTGGCCCGGTCCGCCCTGGGTGAGCACCACGACCAGGTCGTAGGTCTTGATGGTGGCGGGCAGCAAGATGATGAGTGCGCTGAACACGGTGGGGCGCAGGGCCGGCAGGATGATGCTCCAGTACACGCGCGGCAGCGAGGCGCCGTCGATGCGGGCGGCCTTGATGATCGAGTCGTCGATGCTGCGCAGGCCGGCGATGAACATCGCCATCACAAAGCCGGTGGAGTGCCACACGGCCACCAGCACAATGGTGTAGATCGAGTAGTCGGGGTTGACCAGCCAGTCAAAGCTAGCGCCCTCAAACCCATGGCGCTTGAGGAAGGCCTCGACCCCGATGTCGGGGGCGAGCATCCAGCGCCAGAGCGTGCCGGCCACGATCCACGACAGGGCCATGGGGTAGAGGTAGAGGGTGCGCAGGGTGCCCTCGCCGCGGATCTGCTGGTCCAGCAAAATCGCCAGCGCCGCCCCCAGCACCAGGGGCAGGATGAGCGCCAGCGGCAAAAAGCGCGCCATATTGCCCAATGCCACCCACCACGCCTCGTCCTCGAACAGGCGCTGGTATTGGGCAAGGCCCACCCAGTTCCAGCTCACGTACGAGGACGAGTCGGTCATCGACAGGGCGCCGATCCAGACCGACAGCCCATAGAAGAACAGCACCGCCAGCGCAAAGGCCGGGGACAGGACCAGGGGCGGGAGCCAGCGCTCCAGGCGCAGGCTCATCGAGGGGGAGGCAGAGGACATGCAAAGGGCTCCGGACTTACTTGGCGCGCGAGGCGACGACCAGCTTTTCGATGGCTTGGGCCGGCGTCATGTCGGGCTTGGCGGTGAAGTCGATGTAGACATCGCGGATGGCGCCCGAGCGCGCGGCCGGGATCATCATGTCCACAAAAGGCACCAGATTGCCCGACTTGCCCGCGGCGACGAACTCGGCGTGGGTGGTCTTGGAGCACTCGTCAAACGCGCTCAGGTCGACGTCCGAACGCGCCGGCACCGAGCCCTTGACGAGGTTGAACTCGACCTGGGTCTTCTTGTCCATCAACACCTTGGCCAGGTTGGCCTGGGCGGTGGGGCTGCCCGAGCGGGTCTTGAGGAAGAGGAACCCGTCGGTGATGAAGTTCATGCTGCCCTGGGTGCCCGGCGAGGCCACGCACAGGAAGTCCACGCCCGGCTTCTTGCCGGCGCGGGTGAACTCGCCCTTGGCAAAGTCGCCCATGATCTGCACCAGGGTGTCGCCGTTGATGACGCTTTGCGTGCCCTCGTTCCAGCGGCGGGTGATGGCGCTCTTGTCGGCGTAGTTGCCCAGGCGGCGGTAGTTCTCGAAGGTCTTGACCATGGCCGGGCTGCGCAGGGTGGCCTCGTCGCCGTCGATGAAGGCCTTGCGGAAGGCGGTGGCGCCCATGGTGCCCATGGCCACCTGGTTGAACACCACGCTCATGACCTGGGCGTTGCCCCAGGCGATGGGCTGGATGCCAGCGGCCTTGGCCTTGTCGGCCAGGGCAAAGAACTCGTCCCAGGTCTTGGGCGCGGTCTTGGCGCCCAGCTTGTTGAGCAGGGGCACGTTGACGTACATGACCGAGAGGCGGTGCACGTTCAGCGGCACGGCGGCGTAGGTGCCGCTGCCCACCTTGACGTAATCCTGGATGACCTTGGGCAGCACATCGTCCCACTTTTGCTCGCGGGCGATGGGGGTCAGGTCAAACAGCTTGTCGCGCTGGTCGGCAAACTGCTCGATGTCGCCCACGATCTGCGCCACGCCCGGGGCGTCGCCCTTCATGAGCTTGGTGCGCAGCAGGGTGCGCTGGTTTTCGTTGCCGGCCACGGCCACGTCTTTCCACTCCACGCCGGCGGCTTGCGCGGCTTCCTTGAGCTTGGCGGCGGCGGCGGCGGTGCCACCCGTGGTCCACCAGTGCAGCACCTCGACGGTGTTCGACTGGGCCCAGGCGCTGCTGGCCACGGCCAGGGCGGCGCCCAGGGCAAGGCGCTTGAAGAGGGGTTGGGTCGTCATGATGTCGGTCTCCTGTGGTTTGAGTTTGACGCGTTGGAAATCGGGGTCAGGCCTTGCGCTTGGCCAGCCAGCGCTGGCGCAAGACCTGGGCAGCGGCCTTGGGTTGGCGGTCGCGGGTGAAGACGCCTTTGCGGTTGCCGCCCACGCGCACAATGCCTTGCGCGGTGGCGAAGTCGGCAAAGTTCCAGACCTGCTCGCCGGCCACCTGGGGCACGCGGTCGAAGACGCGGCCGTGCATGGCCAGCAGGTCGCGCTGGTAGTCCTCGCTCCACATGCTGGGCACGATGCTGTGCTGACCGGGCATGGTGTCGGCGCCGTATTCGGTGATGACGATGGGCTTGCCCGGGTGGCGAGCGGCCCAGGCGCGCAGATCGGCCTCGAGCATGGCTTCGGCGGCCTGCAGGTCGCCCCCCTCGGCGTACCAGCCCCAGTAGCGGTTGAGGCAGAGCACGTCCAGCTCGGGGGCGACGCAGTCCTCGTCGGGGCCGACCATCATCACATTGACCAGGGTCATGGGGCGGGTCGGGTCCAGGGCACGGGCGTGGCGCACCAGGGGCAGGAAGTACTCGCTGGCGCCGGCCGGGCGCAGATCGGGTTCGTTGCCCAGGCTCCACATCACCACGCAGGGGTGGTTCTTGTCGCGCGCGATCAGCTCTTCGATGGCGCGCAGATGGGTTTGCTGGGTGGCCGCCGAGATCGCCGCCTCGCTGTAGAGCTGCTCGGGCAGGTCGCGCGCGCCGCTCAGGATGCGCGCAATCTCCATGTTCATGCCCACCGCGGCGGTTTCGTCGATCACCACAATGCCCTGGCGGTCGGCGTACTCCAGCACCTCCTCGGCATAGGGGTAGTGCGAGGTGCGCAACGAGTTGGCGCCTATCCAGTCCATCAGGGCAAAGTCGTGCACCATCAGGGCCGCATCGTGCGCCTTGCCCCGGATGGCGCTGTCCTCGTGCATGCCAAAGCCGGTGAAGTAGAACGGCGTGCCGTTGATGCAGAACTGGCCGTCGCGCACCGCCACGCTGCGGATGCCCACGGGCAGGCGGTACTGGTCGGCGCCGCTGTCGACCTGCAAGGTGTACAGATAGGCCTTGCCGGGCTGCCAGGGGGTGGCCTGGGCCAGCGTCAGGCGCGCCTGCGCGCCCTGGGCCTGGGCCACGCACACGCCTTGCTCGTCGAGCAATTGCAGGCGCACACTGGCCGCGTCGCCAGCGGTGACCACCTGCACGTCCACAGTGCCACCCGGGCCCTGGTACTCGGTGCGCACGGTCAGGTCGGTGATGGCCTGGCGCGGGGTGCTGTACAGCCACACCGAGCGGTGCAGGCCGGCGTAGTTGAAGAAGTCGTGAAAGACCTGCTGGCGCAGGCGCCCGTCGGGGCCGCGCACCACGCGGCCCGGGGGAATGGTGTGCCAGTGCAGCTCGTTGTTCACGCACACCGTCAGGCGGTGCACACGGCCGGCTTGCAGGCGGTCGGTCAGGTCGGCTTCGAAGGGGGTGTAGCCGCCTTCGTGGCTGGCGATCAGGGTGTCGTCAAGCCAGACGCTGGCGCGGTGCGTGGCGGCGTCAAAGCGCAGCACCACGCGCTGGTCTTGCCAGCCTCGCGGCAGGGTCAGGTCGGTCTGGTACCAGGCGTCGCCCACATGGTCGCGCACCGCCTGCTCGGGGTAGATGTCGTTGTAGCTGGCCGGCACCGGCATGGGGCGCGGCTGCGGCAGCGCCGCGTTCCACCATTGCTGCGACTGGCCGTGCCCGGTGGGGGCCAGCTGCCACTGCCAGATGCCGTCGAGCTTGCGGGTTTCGCGGGCAGCGTTGCGTTGGGGCTTGAGCATGGGGAGTCGTCCTCGGTTTGGTTTGGGGGCGACTATAAAAATCCGGTGCGATACTGTCCAATCTATAATTTTTTGGTCTCCATACCTTTTTTGAATAGGTTGCCATGGACCCCCGAAAACTCCGTTACTTTCTTGCCGTGGCCGAGGAGCGGCACCTGGGCCATGCGGCGCAGCGCCTGCACATGTCGCAGCCGCCGCTGACGCGGCAGATCCAGTTGCTGGAGGAAGAGCTGGGGGTGGTGCTGTTCAAGCGCACGCCCAAGGGCATGCTGCTGACGCAGGCGGGCGAGGCCCTGCTGCAGGACGCGCGCAACATCCAGGCCCTGGTCGATCAGGCCTCGCAGCGCGCCCGCAAGGCCGGGGCCGGGCAGTACGGCCGGCTGGACATCGGGGTGTATGGCACGGCCATGTTCGACAGCCTGCCGCGCCTGGTCAAGCGCTACCACGCGGCGAACCCCGAGGTGGACATTGGCATCCACCCCATGCAGACACCGGCGCAGCTGCAGGCGCTGCGCCAGGGGCGCCTGCTGGTGGGTTTTGAGCGCATGCGCCCGCGCGAAGACGATCTGGCCGAGATGCTGGTTCTGCACGAGCCGCTGTACCTGGCCCTGCCCGAGGACGACGAGCTGGCGCATCATGCGGTGATCGATATCCAGTGGCTGCGCGAGCGGCGCCTGCTCATGCCCACCGCATCGAGCTCACAGCTCTTCAACGCCGGGCTGGACCTGTGCCGCGCCAACGGCTTCGAGCCGCGCTGGACCAATGGCACCAACGACCTGTTTGCGTCCACGCTGATGGTGGCGGCCGGCCTGGGCCTGTGCATCGTGCCCGAATGCGTGCGTCGGCTCGAGCAGGTGCCCGGCCTGGTGATCCGGCCGATTGCGGCGGCCAAGCCGCGCTACATGTCGCTGTACTGTTTTTACCGCAAGGACGAAACCTCGCCCTTGCTCAGCGCATTTCTGAAAGAGGTGCGGCGCTTCTCGCGCGAGGAGGCGCAGCGCCTCAAGCAGCGCGTGGAAAGCGCGTAAAGCGCGGCTCGGGCCGGCCCTGCTGGCCCACCGACAGGCCGACCAACTGGCCGCTGGCGCCGCGCTGCGCCGGGTCCACGCCGCCGGGCACGATGGAGGTCACGCACAGCAGCGACAGATCGGGGCCCGCAAAGGCGCACATGGCGGGCTTGGCAAAAGGCACGGCATGGGCCTGCAGCCAGCGCCCCGTGGGATCGAACTCGTGCACCATGCCGGCGTCGTTGCCGCAGATCCAGTAGTGGCCGCGCGCGTCCACCGCTGCGCCGTCGGGGCGACCGGGCAGGGGTTTGAAATCGATGAAGGGCTCGCGCTCGCCCAGGCGGCCGCTGTCCAGGTCGATGGCCATGCGCCAGACCTGCTGCACCTGCGGGTGCGAATCCGAGAGGTACATCCAGCGGCCATCGGGGCTCATGCCGCTGCCATTGGGGGTGATGAGGCCGCTCACATGCGGGCCGCTCAGGCCCCGCTCGTCCAGGCAGTACAGGCCACCGGCCGGGCTGGCCAGCGACATGTCCATCACCATGGTGCCCACCCACAGGCGGCCACTGGCGTCGCAGCGCCCGTCGTTAAAGCGCATATTGGGCTGGGGGTGGGTGATGTGGGCCAGCGTGCGCAGCACCTGGACCGCGCCGCCTGGCAGCAGGCGCAGGTGCTGGATGCGCGATTCCATGGCAGCGACCAATTCGTCGGCCTGCTCGGTCAGTGCGATGCAGGCCACGCGCTCGGGCAGCGACCACTCGGCCAGCGCGCCCTGCGGCCACTGGCGCTGGCGAATGCGCCGGCCATCGATGTCCACCCACCACAGCCGCTGTGCCTGGCCGTCCCAGACGGGTGATTCGCCCACCTGGTCGGGGCCGAGGGCCAGGCATTCGGTGGGGCAGGCGCGGGGGGTGGGCGGGGCAGTGGTCATCACATCACCTGGTTCAAAAGAGATCATACAAGTATAGTGTTTTGTGCAGATCCGTTTTGACCATCTGTGCGGGAATCTGCTGTTTTGAGGCCTTTGGTTTGCCATAAATCGGGGGATTCCCGCCGATCCGCCCCGAAAAAGCCCTCGCCAAGGGCGCGACCATGTTGTATGATCACTTCACTTTTTCGACCCACCCCATCCTTCCCATGACCACTCCCATCGTTACCCAGATGCGCGTCATTCCCGTTGCCGGGCACGACAGCATGTTGATGAACCTCTCGGGCGCGCACGGCCCGTATTTCACCCGCAACCTGGTGCTGATCAGCGACAGCAGCGGCCACACCGGCGTGGGCGAGGTGCCCGGTGGCGAAAAAATCCGCCAGACCCTGGAGGACGCCCGCGCGCTGATCGAGGGCCAGCCGATTGGCCGCTACAACGCGCTGCTCAACGCCATGCGCCAGCGCTTTGCCGACCGCGATGCGGGCGGCCGTGGTCAGCAAACCTTTGACCTGCGCGTGGCCATCCACGCGGTGACCGCCGTCGAGAGCGCCTTGCTGGACCTGATGGGCCAGCACCTGAACGTGCCGGTGTGCGCCCTGCTGGGCGAGGGCCAGCAGCGCGAGAAGGTGCAGATGCTGGGCTATCTGTTCTACATTGCCGATCGCCGCAAGACCGATCTGGCCTACCGCAGCGAGCCCGATGCCGACAACGACTGGTTCCGCCTGCGCCACGAAGAGGCCATGACCCCCGAGGCGGTGGTGCGCCTGGCCGAGGCCGCGCAAGCGCGCTACGGCTTTGCCGACTTCAAGCTCAAGGGCGGCGTGCTGCGCGGCGAGGAAGAGGTCGAGGCCATCCGTGCCCTGCACGAGCGCTTCCCGCAGGCGCGCGTGACGCTGGACCCCAACGGCGGCTGGCTGCTCAAGGATGCGGTGCGCCTGCTGCGCGATCTGCACGGCGTGCTGTCCTATGCCGAGGACCCGTGCGGGGGCGAGGGCGTGTTCTCGGGCCGCGAGGTGATGGCCGAGTTCCGCCGTGCCACCGGCCTGCCCACCGCCACCAACATGGTGGCCACCGACTGGCGCGAGATGGCGCACAGCATCCAGCTGATGTCGGTCGACATTCCGCTGGCCGATCCGCACTTCTGGACCCTGCAGGGCTCGGTGCGTGTGGCGCAGCTGTGCCAGATGTACGACCTGACCTGGGGCTCGCATTCGAACAACCACTTTGATGTGTCGCTGGCCATGTTCACCCATTGCGCGGCCGCCGCGCCGGGCAAGGTCACCGCCATCGACACCCACTGGATCTGGCAGGACGGCCAATACCTGACCCAAGAGCCGCTGCAGATTCGCGACGGCCATGTGGCGGTGCCCGACAAGCCGGGCCTGGGCGTGACGCTGGACATGGACGCGGTCGAGCGCGCGCATGCCCTGTACCTGCAGCACGGCCTGGGCGCGCGCAACGACGCGGTGGCCATGCAGTACCTGATCCCCGGCTGGACCTTCAACCCCAAGTCGCCCGCCATGGTGCGCTAAGCGGCATTTTTTTCATATCCTGAGGAGAACCACATGAACATCGGCTTTATCGGTTTGGGCATCATGGGCCAGCCCATGGCGGGTCATTTGCTGGCAGCGGGCCACACCGTGCTGGCGCATTCGCGCAGCGGCGTGCCGCAAGCGCTGCTGGACGCGGGCGCCCAGGCCTGCGCAAGCCCCGCCGACGTGGCGCGCCAGGCGCAGATCATCATCACCATGGTGCCCGACACCCCGCATGTCGAGCAGGTGCTGTTTGGCCAGAACGGCGTGGCCGCAGGCCTGCAGGGCGCGGCCGCGGGCAAGGTGGTGGTGGACATGAGCTCGATCTCGCCGATCGCCACCAAAGGCTTTGCCGAGAAAATCCGCGCGCTGGGCGCCGACTACCTGGACGCCCCGGTCTCGGGCGGCGAGGTGGGCGCCAAGCAAGCGACGCTGACCATCATGGTGGGCGGCAGCGAGGCGACCTTTGAGCAGGTGCTGCCGGTGTTCCAGAAGATGGGCAAGAACATCACCCTGATTGGCGAGGTCGGCAGCGGCCAGACCTGCAAGGTGGCCAACCAGATCGTGGTGGCGCTGACCATCGAGGCGGTGGGCGAGGCCTTGCTGTTTGCCTCCAAGGCGGGGGCCGATCCGGCCAAGGTGCGCCAGGCGCTGATGGGTGGTCTGGCCACCAGCCGCATCCTGGAGCTGCACGGCGAGCGCATGATCAAGCGCACCTTCAACCCGGGCTTCCGCATCGAGCTGCACCAGAAGGACCTGAACCTGGCCCTGGAAGGCGCGCGCGCCATGGGCCTGTCGCTGCCCAACACCGCCAGCACGCAGCAGCTCATGAGCTCCTGTGTGGCGCTGGGCGGTGGCGGCTGGGACCACTCGGGCCTGGTCAAGGCGCTCGAACACGCGGGCAACCATGTTGTCGCCCAAGGCTGATCCGGCCGGTTTTCTGCGTGCGCTGTTTGACGCCGCGGTGGCGTCGGCGCAGCCGCACCGGGTGGTGCCGGCGCATCTGCCCGATCCGGCCAGCCTGAACGGCGGGCGCCTGATCGTCATCGGTGCGGGCAAGGCCTCGGCGGCGATGGCGCGGGCGGTGGAGGACCATTGGCATGGCCCGCTGACTGGCCTGGTCGTGACCCGCGACGGGCATGAAGAGCCCTGCGAGCGCATCGAGATCGTGCTGGCGCGCCACCCGGTGCCCGACGAGCGGGGCCTGCGGGCGGCCGAGCGCATGCTGCAGCTGGTGCAGGGCCTGCAGCCGCAGGACCTGGTGCTGTGCCTGATCTCGGGCGGCGGCTCGGCCCTGCTGCCCCTGCCGGCCGAGGGCCTGGACCTGGCGGCCAAGCAGCGCCTGAACCAGGACCTGCTCAAGAGCGGCGCGACCATCACCGAGATGAACACCGTGCGGCGCCACCTCTCGCGCATCAAGGGCGGTCGCCTGGCGGCGGCCTGCTACCCGGCGCGGGTGCTGACGCTGGTGATCTCGGATGTGCCGGGCGATGGCCTGCACGACATTGCCTCGGGGCCCACGGTGGCCGATCCGACCACCTGCGCCGATGCGCTGGACATTCTGGACCGCTATGCGATTGCGCTGCCCGAGGCGGTGCGCGCGCAGCTGGCCGCGGGCGCACTCGAGAGCCTGAAGGCGGGGGACCCGCGTTTGGCGCGCGCCGAGACACGGCTGGTGAGCTCGCCGCAAATGGGCCTGGAGGCCGCGGCGGCGCTGGCCCGTGCGCACGGCATCACCCCCTGCATCCTGGGCGACAGCCTCGAGGGCGAGGCGCGCGAGGTGGGCCGCGTCATGGCGGGCATGGCGCGCCAGGCGGCCGAGCGGGGCCAACCAGTGGCCGCACCGGCGGTGCTGCTCTCGGGGGGCGAGACCACCGTCACCGTGCGCGGCCAGGGCTGCGGCGGGCGCAACGTGGAGTTTTTGCTGTCCCTGGGCCTGAACTTGCAGTCGCACCCACGCATCCACGCGCTGGCGGCCGACACCGACGGTGTGGACGGCGGCGCCGAAACCGCGGGCGCGCTGTGGCACCCCGATACCCTGGCGCGCGCGCGCGCCCTGGGCCTGTCGGCGCAGCGCGCGCTCGATCAGAACGACGCGCATCCTTTCTTTGCGGCGCTGGGCCAGGACCTGGTCAGTGGCCCGACGCGCACCAATATCAACGACTTCCGGGCCATCCTGATCCAGGCCCCCTGACCCCTTGAGGAGATGTTCATGGACCTTCCCGTCAACGCATTCAAGCGCGGCCTGCTGGCCGGCCAGACCCAGATCGGTCTGTGGTCGCACCTGTGCAGCCCCATTGCCACCGAAATCCTCTCGCGCTGCGGCTACGACTGGCTGCTGCTGGACATGGAGCACTCGCCCAATGACCTGAGCGAAATCCTGGCGCAGCTGCACGCCATGCAGGGCGGCAGCGCCGCTGCCGTGGTGCGCCCGCCCTGGCTCGACATGGTGCTGTTCAAGCGCCTGCTCGACATTGGGGTGCAAAACCTGCTGGTGCCCTATATCCAGACCGAGGAAGAGGCGCGCAACGCGGTGGCCTACACGCGCTACCCGCCGCACGGCGTGCGCGGCTTTGCCGGCGCCCCCCGCGCGAGTCAGTACGGCCGCGTCAAGGACTATGCCAAGCGCTGCGCCGAGGAGATCGGCGTCATGGTGCAGGTCGAGACGGTGCTGGGCCTGCAGAACCTCGAGGCCATTGCCCGCGTTGAGGGCGTGGACGGCGTGTTCATCGGCCCGGGCGACCTGTCGGCGGCGCTGGGTCACCTGGCCAACCCCAAGCACCCCGAGGTGCTCAAGGTGATCGACGAGGCCATTGCCACCATCCGCCGCTGCGGCAAGGCCCCGGGCATCCTGACCGGTGACGAGGCCCTGGCCCAGCACTATGTGCAGCAGGGCTGCCTGTTTGTGGCGGTGGGCGCCGACCAGAACGTGCTGCGCGACCAGGCCACGGCGCTGCGCCAGCGCTTTGCCCGCTGAGGACGCCAACGGGCATCGCCCCCCCCCGCTGGTCCAGCTGTCAAGGCCCGCCGCCACACCGCCCATCGGTGTGGGCGGGCCTTTTTCATGGCCGCTTGAAGAAGGCTGGGGCCGTGTCAGCCCCAGTGCTGTCTCTTGCCCAGAGCTTTGGTGTTGCCAATCCTCAGGCGGCAATTGGCCCAAGCGAATATGGACATTCCCTGATCATGTATTTACAAATTAAATAAATTCTTTAAAAACGAGTATCCTCTCAAAATCGTTAAAACATGTAATTCCGGAGAGCTCAGCCATGCCCATGACTTTCTACAAAATCAATCCCGCAGGCGCCTACCTGAACGATCCGGTGAGCGACCCGGCCGCAGGGCCCAGCACCGTGCCCTTGAGTGCCTTGGGGGCGGTGGCAGGTAACTGGCTGGTGCTGCAGCAAAGCGGCGACTTTCAGGCGCTTGCCTCGGGCACCGACACCAGCACCTTGTTGTTGGCGTGCTTTGTCAACAGCCAGGGCCAGCGCATCGCGCCAGAGGTGTATGTGCGCTACACCAGTTCCGTCCAGACCAGCGGTCTGGCCACCGATGTGTCGCAGGATTTCCGCATCGGCGGCACTGGCTTGACCCAGGTGCAGGTGCCGAGTGGGGCAGTGGGCTTGATGTTCAGCCCGAACGATTCCTTCTACAGCAACAACACCGATCCGGACAACGATTATGGTGTCCTGATTCAGGTGAGCGAGAGCGGCATGGACTGGTCTGGGGACGACCTGTTGTTGGGCACCACGGGGCATGACACCTTGCAAGGTTTTGCCGGCAACGACTCGATCAAGGCCGGTCCTGGCAATGACAGCCTTGATGGCGGGACGGGCAACGACACCTTCTACATCAGCGAAGGGCAGGACACCGTCGACGGCGGCGTGCAAATGCGCTGGCCATGGATTCCCAGCACCTATGGTGACAACGACACGCTGGAGCTTAACGGCTACGGCGCCCTGAACATCAACCTGAGCACCCGCACCGTCACCTTGCCAAGCCAGCTCGGTCAAACCCAATACAGCGGGATCGAGAACATCTCGGGTTCGACCGAGTCGGATCTGGTGACCGGGCGCACCAGCGAGTCCCCTACCAACGGGGAGGGCACGTCGGTCTGGCTGAACATGCGAGGCGGCAGCGACATCATGCGCTTTTCCCCGCCCGCCGTCCCTTCGGCCTGGATGGATTCACCCGTGGTCAGCTACGGCTGGTCGCAAACAGGGGTCAGCCTGGCCATTGACGCCAACGGATATACCGGCCGTGTCAGCTACGGCGCGGCTGGCTCGCAAATCGCCGGTGTGGACACCATCGACTATTTTTCGACCATCGCCGATACGTCCTATGACGATGTGTTCGATGTTCATAATTTGCGTTACAACGCCTTGGGTTACATCACCAACAGCGAGACCGACGCGAGTTATTTCACGGTTCTGCTCTACCGAGGTGGCCATGACACCGTGATCGGCAATGGGGATACCAATCTGCATTTTGGGCTCATCAACGGCAGTCTCAACGGCGAGGGTCTGCGGGTGGATCTCAAGACCGGTCATGTGGACCTGTCCCATCTCACCTATTTCGGGGCTGGCCTGGGCTCTGTAAATTTTTCAGGGGTGCGGGGGGTCACCGGGACCAATTTTGATGACCTGCTGGTGGGGGGCTTGAATGACAAATTCGAGTTTTTCCGGGGGCAGGGCGGCAACGACACCATCGATGGCGGCACCGGCTTTGACCGTGCCGATTACCGCAATGCCGCCGAGGGCATCACGGTGCACCTGGCGGAAGGCCTGGTGCACTCGCCATCGCAGGGTGTGGACAGCTTGCGCAGTGTTGAGGAAATCGTTGGCTCGTCCTTCGACGATGTGTTTGATGCCCGCGGCTTTGGCTCGGACACATCGGGCAGCGGGGTCAATTTCAGCAGCTTCTGGTATGGCTTCAACAGCTTCCATCCGCTGGGCGGCAACGATGTGCTGTACGGCAACGGCTCCTCTCGCATCAATTACGAAGGTGCGATGGTGGCCGTGCGGGTGGACCTGGCGGCGGGGGTGGCCGATGCCTTGAATCCTTTGGACAAGGGCACCCCGGGCTATCTGACGGTCGGTCGTGATGTCTTCACTGGCGTGTCCGAGGCCCGAGGTGGGGCGTTTGGCGATCTGCTGCTGGGCGGCGGCGCGGGGCGAACAGACCACGGTTTGCCGATCGAGGTCTTCATGGGCCACGGCGGCGACGACACCATTGATGGCGGAGACGGCTGGGACGTGGCCCAGTATTTCTCGTCGCCGTCGGCGGTGCGGGTGGACCTCACGCGGGCCAGCGCTCAGGTGCAAGATGGCTGGGGCGCGTCGGACACGCTGCTGAACATCGAGGAGATCTCGGGCAGCAATTACAACGACGTGTTTTTGGGCAATGCGCAAGACAACACCTTTGCGCCCTACCCGGGCATGGATACCCTTGATGGCGGTGCTGGCCACGACGAACTCAATTACAACGCCGCGTATGGCGCGGTGGTGGTGCGCTTGGGGGGCTGGGTGGGCGCCAGCGGCAGCTTGCCGGCAGGCTACACCGGCTCGACGCTCAAACCCGATGGCGATGTCGACATCTTCCGCGGCATCGAGGGCGTGGAGGGCAGCCCCCATGCCGACTTGCTGGTGGGCGATGGCTTGGCGAACCGACTCGATGGCCGTGGCGGCAACGACACCCTTGACGGCGGCGGCGGGGTGGACTGGGTGGAGTACAACCAGGCCGTTGTGCGCGGGGTGCATGTGGACCTGTCGACTGGCTGGGTGTCGCAAGACGGCTTCAATGGCCAGGATCAACTCAGTGGCATCGAGAACGTGCTGGGCGGATACCACAACGACACCCTCATCGGCGATGCAGGACCGAACTGGCTGATGGGGGGCGAAGGGGCCGACGTGTTGCAGGGCGGCGCGGGCAACGACACGCTCGATGGTGGCTTGTTCCTGGACCGCATGCGGGGCACCGACCGCAACACCGTGACCTACAAAACCTCGACTGGCGCCATCGTGATGGATCTGGGCGGGATCACCGGCGACGGCAGCACCGGCCAGGGCACGGCCAGCGATGGCATGGGGGGCATCGACCTCATCCGCAACGCCAGTGTCTTCATCGGCTCGGCCTACAACGACCGCATGACGGGCAGCAGCGCCCTGATCAACGAAGAATTCGAGGGCGGCCTGGGCAACGACACCATCGTGGGGGGAACGATCTCGGATCTGCATGGCCTGCTGGCCCACAACCGGGTGGCCTATCGTTATGCGACGGGACCGGTGACGGTCGATCTTGCGGCGGGCACCGCCAGCGGTGCCGACGGCAACGATGTCTTCAGCCAGATCAACGCGGTGTGGGGCTCCAATTACAACGACCGGATTGATGGATCCAACGCCACCGACTACAACGAGTATTTTTTTGCATCGGCAGGACAAGACACCATCGATGGCCGCGGTGGCCGTGACTTTGTGCGCTATGACTGGCGTCCTGCGGCCGTGGTCGTGGACCTCGCGCGCAATCTCGCGGTCAGCGATGGCGACGGCGGCACGGATGTGCTGCTCAACATCGAAGGGCTGTTTGGCTCGGCACATGACGATGTTCTGCTGGGCGGGGCCACGGTCAACGGCAGTGCGCTGACCGACGGCTTTGAGTTGTTCCAGGGCAATGCCGGCAACGACACGATCGATGGGGGCGCTGGTTGGGACGTGGCAAGCTACACCTTGTCCGCAACCGGCGTTGAGGTGGCTTTGGGCTATCTGCGCGATGGCTTTGCACAGGACGGACTTGGCGGTATCGATGTGCTGCGCAATATCGAGGCGGTACGCGGCTCGGTCCACGACGACTTGCTCCATGCCAGCGATCGCTACACCTTCTGGATCGACGGCTATTTCGAGTCGTTCGAAGGCCTGGAGGGCAACGACACCCTGGACGGCTCGGCCGGACAAGGCGCGCTGCGGGCCGACTATTACAGCAGCCATGCAGGGGTTCATGTGGACCTGGCCCAGGGCTATGCCCTCGACGGCTTTGGAGGGCGCGACACCTTGATCGATGTGGGAGGCGTGCGCGGGTCGGCGCACGGCGACATGTTGATTGGCAATGCCTGGCGAAATGCACTGGTGGGTGAGGCCGGCGACGACACCCTGCGCGGTGCCGAGGGCAACGACAGCTTCACGGGGGGCGCAGGCAACGATGTGATCGACGGCGGCAGCGGCGTCGATGTGGCGCGTTACGACCTTCCGCGTAGCGCCTTTGCCATCAATGTCATCCGCGATGGCCAGGTGCTGGTGAGCGATCTCACGCCTGGACGCACTGGCTCCGATGTGTTGACCTCGATTGAATCCTTGCAGTTTTCCGATCAGACGGTGCAAGTGTCCGACCTGAGCCCGGGCTTGAGTGGCATTGCCTATTCCTGGAAGAGCCACGCCTTGCTCTCGGGCGTGCGGGTGGTGGCGGCGGACCTGGAGTCCAGCCGCATCGATGCCAATCAGCCGCTGGACCTGCGCGCTGCAGGCTACAACGCGGCCACCGGTCAGCTGAGCGTGGAGGTCTGGCTCAATCCGGTCAGCAGCACCGACAGCTTCATGTTCTCGGCCGATTCGCTGGCCGCCAGCGGTGTGACCTTCACCGGCGCGCTCGGCAGCGATTGGCAAGTGCTGTCCAATCTGGAGAACGGCAAGATGACGGTGGGGGGCTTCAACTTCACCGCTGGCATCACCAGCGCCACCAAGGTGGGCACGCTGGTGTTCAGCTACACCGGTAGCCCCACCAGCACCGAGGTGCATGTCAGCGACATCATCCTGGGCGATACCGTGTACGCCGATCGCTACATGGGCTTGGCAGAGGAAACAACGGGGCAAGATGGCACCTACAACTTCGTCAACTTGAGCCAGGGCAGTTACGCCCTGACGGCCACGCGCAGCGCCAGCGATGGCACCTTGGGCGTGACCTCGGCCGATGCGCTGGCCACCCTCAAGATAGCGGTTGGCCTGAACCCCAACAGCGGCGGCCTCAAGCTCTCGCCTTACCAGATCATGGCGGCCGATGTGAACCGGGATGGCTTGGTCACCCCTTCGGACGCCTTGAACGTGCTGAAGATGGCGATCAAATACCCGGGCGCGCCTGCAGCGCAATGGCTGTTTGTGAACGAAACCCAGGACTTCTGGGACGAGGCCAACTCTCGCTTTACCCTGACCAAGAACAATGCCAACTGGAACGCGGGCCTGACCCTCGACCTGGCGCAAAGCGACAAGTGCAACCTGGTTGGGGTCCTGCTGGGCGATGTGAACGGCAGTTGGGTGGCGCCGAGTGGGTCGCTGGACCTGGACGATCTGGACCCAAGCTATTTCCGTCAACTGGCCACCCTGATCGGGGTGCCCACCGATCAGTGGGGGGTGGCGGCCTGAGGCGGGAGACCTTCCATGAGCAGTTCTGCACTTGAAATCGTCAACGTCCAGCGCATTGGTCTGACGCAAACTTTTGAGGTTCGCCTGCAGGGCGCCGCCATTGACAGCCTGTATCTGGACTGGCGCTTTGATCCGGCGCAGGTGCAGGCGGTGCAATGGAGCGGCCCCGCCAACTGGGCCCTGTTGGCCAACACCGACGGCCAGGGCAACTGGACGCTTGGGGGGTACAGCAGCAACTTCAGCCTGTTGCCGGCGGGGTCGAAGCTATTGACCGTCACCGTGACCCTGAACGATATCCCGCCCAACGGGCTGACGGTTCAGTATGGTGGCACGCTCAATGACACCGTGGCCGTGCCGAGCCACGCGCAAACCCTGGTGCCCATGGTGGTCAACCAGCCCCCCACCGGCGCCCTGAGCATCATGGGCACGCCCATGCAAGGCCAGACGCTGACGGCGCAGAGCACGCTGGCGGATCTGGACGGGATGGGGCCGCTGAACCTGCAGTGGCGTGCCAATGGTTTGCCCATTGAGGGGGCGACGGGCAGCACGCTGGTGCTGGGCCAGGCGCAGGTGGGGCAGGCGATCACGGTGTCGGGCTGGTATGTGGACGGGCTGGG
>JACCDV011030291.1_pt1 | contig 33954 bp, 20 predicted proteins | sample 7446131 | NCBI WGS metagenome assembly JACCDV01 (sample SAMN15323448, study PRJNA562643) | freshwater metagenome | isolation source: river surface water | place: USA:Blue River Watershed | collected 2017-08-17
AGAGGCAGCTATTCCAGCAGCCAAACAACTCACAGAAGAAACCGGAACATCCTGGTACGTGATCAAAGCCCAAATTCATGCGGGTGGTCGTGGTAAGGGAACTGTCGAAGAAACAGGTTCTCACGGTGTTGTCCTTGCAAAAGGCATAGACCAAGTTGAAGAAAAAGTAGCTGGTATCCTCGGTGGCCACCTCACAACCCTTCAAACCAACGGAAAAGGCAAAAAAGTAAATCAAGTGCTCATCGCACAAGATGTCTACTATCCAGGCCCAACAGAAGTTCAGGAATTCTATATGTCCGTTCTCCTAGACCGCGAGTCTGGCCGCAACGTCATTATTTATTCTACTGAAGGTGGTATGGACATCGAGCACGTAGCCGAGCACACCCCAGAAAAACTTTTCAAAGAACACATCGACCCACGCGTAGGTCTTCAAGGTTTCCAAGCACGCAAAATCGCTTTCAACCTCGGCCTCTCAGGCGATGCCTTTAAAAACATGGTCAAATTCGTTCCATGTTTGTACAACGCATACGTGGGCATCGACGCATCTATGTTCGAGATCAACCCACTCTTTAAAACTTCCGATAACAAAATCATCGCAGTTGACGCCAAAGTAAGCCTAGATGGCAACGGTTTGTTCCGCCACCCAGACCTCGCTGCGCTGCGCGACAAATCAGAAGAAGATCCAACAGAAGTAGAAGCCGACGAAGCAGGCCTCAATTTCGTCAAGTTAGATGGTAATGTTGGCTGTATGGTCAACGGTGCTGGTTTGGCAATGGCCACCATGGACATCATCAAGTTGTCTGGCGGTAACCCTGCCAACTTCCTCGACGTCGGCGGAACTGCCAACGCAGAACGCGTAGAAAAAGCCTTCCACATCATCTTGAAAGACCCGAACGTAAAAGCGATCCTCATCAACATCTTTGGTGGAATTGTTCGCTGCGACCGCGTTGCCCAAGGTATCGTAGACGCCTACAAAAATATCGGTGAACTTCCTGTTCCGCTTATCGTGCGCTTGCAAGGTACCAACGCCGAAGAAGCAAAGCGTTTAATAGACGAATCTGGCCTCAATGTCCACTCGGCAGTTCAGCTCCAAGAAGCTGCCGATTTAGTGAAAGCAGTTTTGGCATAAGCTCCAAACTTAGTAATATTTGAAAAGCCATCGAAAGATGGCTTTTTTTATGCTCATCATAATGAATGCAATTTCGTCTTGAATTCGGATATAATAGTCCCTTGACTAAATACTAAAGATACCTTAACAAGCAGATAAAATACACTAAATGAAGCGTGCGTAAACTTGCACATGCTTAGAATTATCTGTTTTTCACTCGTTGTTATCCTTTCAAACTTTGTTTCTGCCCAAGTTGGTTTGAAGGGGGTTTTTGTAGAGAAATATTACACGTTGGCTAAAAACGATTACCAGAAAAATAATGTAAGCGGTGCCAAAGAAAAAGGACTTGTCACTTATCGCATCTATGTAGAGCTTGATAGTGGCTACACCCTTCAGGCAGTTTATGGCATGCCATCTCATCCGTTAAAGATTTCGAGTTCTAAGGTATTTTACAACCATCCAGGAATTGGAAATACACATCCGAATGTCATCCCAGACAAATCATTAAAGAAAAACCTGACCATCCTAGATTCATGGATTACAATTGGCGCTTGCTCTGAATCATTTTTTGCTGTTCCGCTGAAATACCAAACCAAAGCTTTACCTGTTGTGATCGAATGGGAAAAGGGTTATTTTGAAAATACGAAAGGCCGGGATACTGAATTTTCTTTTCGAGATGCACCCGGTATGATATTCAGAGGGACGGATAGTTTGCCGCAGTTGACCATTTATCAAATGGATGAGCCCTTAAAAGGATTGTTTGCTGAGTCCAATCAAAATGAAATTTTAGTTACCGATGGTGCATGGGCGTGTTTGGGTAGAGGAGCTTCCGCCCCAAAATCTTATAAGAATGTGCTTCTTGTTGCTCAACTCACCACCGCAGGTAAGCTTTCTTATGAATTGAATCTACAATTAGGCACTCCCGACGGTAAATCTATTCGTTATGTGGCTTCTAATCCTACAACTGAAGAATTAACCCATCCCTCACTTACACAAAAACCCAAAAAATGAAAAGCATAAAAATTACTATTGGCGCATTGTTAGCCGTATTCATGAATCAAACGGCCATAGCTCAACAAGGATTAGAAGGTATCGTTGTGGAGAAATACTATGTTTCTGATTTAGCAGACTCAATAAATGCAGCTGATCAAATGGCTTCGTATCCATTGAAAGTAAGTTCTGTTACCTATCGTGTTTATGCCAACTTACTCCCAGGTTACAAGGTGATTCAAATGTTTGGATTAACTGACCACCCCTTGAAATTCAATACAACAACTGCGTTTTTCAATGACCCTAACTATGGAGTGTCAGTATATCAAGGCACAAGCTTGAACAATACAAAAAAGTATACAACGCTAATCGATTCTTATATAACAATTGGTGGAGTTTGTGCTGGATCAGTAGGTGTTTTAAAATCCGAAGATACAGACGGCACAATTGGTAATAACCAAGGTTTATTGACCAATTTTACGCCAGTTATGGGTGCGCCAATTATGGGTGCAAACGGTGTTGATGGTCTCATGCCAGGTTCGCCGATCGTACCTAATGTACTGGGTATCACAAGTGAACTAGATCCTTTAGACCAAGTTGTTGGTGGTTCTATTCAAATTAATGATGGTGCTATTGCTGCTTTAGGTGGGGTAGAAGGTGTCACGGCCTCAAACCATGTATTGCTTGGTCAATTTACAACAGACGGTGATTTCTCGTTTGAACTCAATATCCAACTTGCAACACCAACTGCAGGTGGTAGCGAAACTTATGTAGCTAGTTTTCCTGGAACTGGCGAGTTTACAGACTCAACACTTATTTATAATTCCAATCCAAGTGCAGGACTTGAAGAAATTTTAGCTTCAGATGCCATGAATAATTTAGTCGTTTCTCCAAACCCTGCTATTGATCAGCTTCAAATGAATTGGTTGACACAAGAATCTTTTGAAACATATCAGTTGGAGGTAATCGATTTAGAAGGCAAGACTATTATGGCATTTCCGTACATGACAAATAGCGGAAAAATTGACATCAAAGATTTGCAAGCTGGTGTTTATTTAATCAAAGTGAAGGCCGCGCATAGCCAAGCTACACAGCGCTTCATTAAACTTTAAGCAGATGTTGCGTATTGGATTTTTTCTTTGCTGTCTGTTGACAGCTGGTTTTACCTTTGCTCAAGGTACGGTAAGAGGTAAAGTTGTTGACCCCAGTGGTGAGGCGGTTATTGGCGCCAAAGTGATGCTTACTGACACTTCAGGCTTTATCGGTAAAACCGACATGGATGGAAATTACTCCATTAAAGTTCCAGATGCCCAACCACATGCATTCAGGATTACTTTGTTGGGTTATGATACCCTCAAAACGACGATTTCCGTTGCTAACAATCAGGTATTGGTAGAAGATTTCATCATAAAGGAACGCGAAAAAATCCAAGAAACGAAGAGCACCACAGTAACTAGAAAAGTTACCAAAGCTAATGACTACTACATGGAGCGTGTCAAGGTGAGTTCTCCTGTTTCGATTGATTACATTTCAAGCGAAACCATGAAGAAAACGGGCGATGCTAACGTAACCAATGCTGTGGCAAGGGTTTCAGGTGTTTCTACTAACGGCGGTATGATTACCGTGCGCGGAATCGGAGACCGCTATATCCGCACCAATTTCAATGGCTCGCGTATACCAACTCTAGACCCACTTACGAATAACATCAAGTTAGATATCTTCCCCACCGCATTAATTGATAATATCATCATTTCCAAAACGCAAGCGCCAGATTTACCCGGCGATTGGGCAGGTGCTTACATTTCAGTAGAGACCAAAGATTACCCAGACAAATTAATGGTCAATGTAGAGTCTCAGTTTGGCTACAACGTGCAATCTACTTTTAAGGATTTCGTTACCTCAGACCGCAGTGGCACAGATTGGTTGGGTTTTGACAATGGCTTCAGAGGTTTTAATGAGGGTGTCAATTTTGCCAAGCCAAATCTGAATCCAAGCAATTACCAAAGTATGGTAGCACTTGGTTTGGGCGATTTTTATGCAAATTTAGGTGTAACAGGTTGGCAAGATGCCAGTAATGAAAACCAAACCTATATGGCTTTGGGTATGGTTGAGTTGGGGCTTCTTAATCCATCACAAGTAAATGACCCGGCGGCAATTTTGGCTGCTCTTACCACCTTCAATTCAACACTTAGGCCACAAGCGTGGGCGCAGATCAACCCAAATGGCACAAGCTACAATAATGGGTTTTCCAATTCCTGGAACACCACCACACGAAAGGCCCCCATCAATTTTACACAAAACTTCAGTATAGGTAATCAAACCTCTTTTTTGGGCAAACCTTTGGGTTACATTTTTGGCTTCAGATACGGCAACAGCGTACGCTTCGATCCGAATGGTATTTCGCAGCGCATAGGTCCGGAGCAGCTCGGATATGGTGTATTATTTACCGATGATGCTTTAGTGAGTAGAGAAATCAATTCATGGAGTATGCTTTTGAATTTGGCTTATAAAATCGATGATAACAATAAGTTCTCTATTTTATTGATGCCAAATTTTTCTGGAACAAATGATGTAGGTTCTTTTCAAACTCAGCCTTTAGGTGAGCCGCTGGAGGAAATTAGTTTTAGAAAAAATATTTTTTATGAGAATCGCCAGCAAAAGATTTACCAATACGCGTCTCAGCATTATTTTCCCAAGTCAAAAATAAAAATTGAGGCAAATATTTCTTACACAGACGGCGCAAGTAATGTTCCGGACTTTAAATTGACAGAATACATTGGATTTTCTCAAAATTATCAGATTACGGGATATCAATTTTCTCCAAATGCAGGCGACGGTATCCGCAGGTACTTTAGGTATTTAGATGAGAACTTATTTGATTCGCGTCTTTCATTTGAATTGCCACTAGCTTCTGACAGTTTGAAGCTGATACGTAAATTGAAATTTGGTGGAGCTTATCAGAATAGTGATCGTAATTCAAAAATGGAGGAGTATTTCTTGATGGCCGGCAATGCTTCACCTTCAACACTTCAAAATGAGGATTTAAATGTATTCCTAGATACCAATCAAATGCTCATGCAGGATGGGGTTTTGGGGTATTATTACGACCCTCGAAACTGGGATTGGAACCACACCATTGGTACTAACGCAATTACAGCAGCTTATGGCCTCTTGGATTTTGAGTTCAATAAAATCATTCGCTTCAACGGTGGATTGCGCGCTGAACATGTTGCACTTTTTTCAGATGTATACAAATACCATGTGCTCGGATATGAGCGCAATGATGGCCGCCGGGTCAGTGTGCCGGGCTACCCAATTATCAATCCAGGAATTTTGGATGAATGGTCTTTCTTGCCATCGGGTAGTATGATTTTTAAGTTCCAATCTGAAAAAAAGACCATTACCAATTTGCGATTGAATTACAGCAAAAGTGTGGCACGCCCCAACATCCGCGAAATGAACGATGCAGCTGTTTATGACAACGAATTCCGTACCCTAATTTATGGTAATTCTAACTTGAAACTGACCAATATTACCAATTACGACTTGCGTTATGAGTCTTACTTTGCAAACAAAGACAATTTCTCCGTCAGTGCTTTTTACAAGACCTTCTTGAACCACATTGAAATGGGTTTTGGTAGTTCAGGCATCACCTGGGACAACAACGAGAATTCATACGTAGCTGGTTTGGAATTTGAGGTTGGTAAGAACATTGGCAAGCACCTCGAATTGAGATCCAATGTCACGGTTGTAAAATCGCAATCTCAGTTCGTAAGAAAAGACTTTATCATACTCAACAACAATCAAATTGAGTATTTCCCTGTTGACACAGTAATACGCACCATGTTCGGGCAAGCGCCATACATTGTCAATGGAATTCTAAGCTATAATTCTGATTCTCTTGGTTTGACCGCAACTATCTCCTATAATGTACAAGGACCACGCTTGGTGATTGCAGGTATTTTGAAGGGCTTTGCCAATGTGTATGAAATGCCGCGCCATACCGTAGATTTTAAACTTTCTAAAAATCTAGGAAAGCACTATGCCATGAGCTTAACAGTTCGAGATATCTTAAATGCGCCAGTTAGAAGGGCCTATCAGCTTTCAGATGGTACATATAAAGATTTTGATAATTTCCGCTACGGAACAACATTCCAGTTTGGCTTTTCTTATAAAATTCAATGATGAAAAAGATATTATTCACATGCATTGCCATTTGCAGCTTTTCGCTTTTAAAGGCACAATTGGAAAAAGTTAGTGTTGAAAAATACTATGTTACCGATGCAAATGACGCAACAGATCTTACCGGTGGGTCAATTCAACCAGGCACTACCACTTACAGGATTTACATCGATTTATTGCCAAACACGCGCTTGAAATCAGTTTATGGCAGTACCGGACATCCTGTTGTGTTCGAAAGCACAGTGCCATTTTACAATCATGCTACCGATGGGCAAACTTACGCCAAGGAGTTTTTAAAAAACCGTTATAGTGAAGGATTGGTTGCATTGGACACTTGGATGACACTCGGCCAAACTACCAAAACTCAAGCGGGCAAAACTTATTTTGGAATTCCTAAAGTTTCGGACTCCGATGGTTCTTTTATTGGAGGAACAAACAATGATGGTGGGAGTGCGGCAATTGCAGCAGGATTACTCAACAATTCGGATGCCCAACTTGGAATTCCATTAACGACTGCCGATGGAATGGATACAATGGTAAATGTGCCAAGCAATTGGTTAACGATAGGTCTTGTAGACATTGCTACAGGTGAAGACAATACTATTTTTGGGTCTGTTCAGTCGGGGACAAGTTTCAATTCAGAAGAATTTTTATTACAGAATAGCGGCGTAAGTGGAGTTGATCCAAATGCTAATCAGGTTTTAGTGGCACAGCTAACAACCGCAGGTGAATTATCTTTTGAATTTAATATAGAAGTAGAAGTAAACACAAATGGAACCCTCAGTACCATTAATTATGTAGCCAGAGATACCTTACTTGCTGCTAATGAAGTTTTCAGTCCTTTTCTAAGTTATCCATTTCAGTGTGGCTGCACAGATCCAAACTTTTTGGAGTACAGCCCAGCTTTTGCCTGTTTGCAAGATGGCGCTTGCATTACACCGGTTGTAATGGGTTGTATGGATCCCAATGCATGCAACTATGACCCAGCCGTAAACCTTAACGTTCCAGGGCTTTGTTGCTATCCGGGCGCTTGCGCTGGTAGAGACATCGCTGTGGTTTGCCCAGAATTATGGCAGAGCAACTTTGAAATCAAGATGGTCCCGAACCCTACTGACGGCGAGACACAGCTAGTAGCCAACGGCAATTTTGAAGGACAACAAATTTCTTGGAAATTATATAATGCTTTCGGGGTGGTTTTGGCAACAGACACAAGCATTACTACAGAAAACAACTTGAATATAAGCTTAGGGCTTAACGAACAAGAAGCAGGGGTTTATTTCCTTGACTTTACAGTTGGTGATCTTACCAAATCAGAAATTCTTATCAAGACGAAATGAAAAAATTAATGCTCCTACTTACGTTATTGATTTCACTAGGGCTCAGTTCTTGCAAAAAGGATGAACCGAAACAAATCGTATTGGAATATGGTACAGTTACCGATATTGATGGCAATTCATACAAAACAGTTAAAATAAACAACCAATGGTGGATGTGCCAAAACCTCAAAACAACGCGTTTCAATGATGGTTCAGCGATTCCATTTTTTGCGACAAACGATACAATCGGTTGGCAAGTAGGCCCTGGTTACAAAACGATTTCAGATAGCCTCTATGGTCAGCTTTACAACTACGCTGCTGTACTTGACCCACGAGGTTTGGCCCCTGAAGGATGGCATATTGCAACCGACGAAGATTGGAAAAAACTAGAGCGTTCAATCGGAATGGATAGCACAGATTCAGAATTGATGGCATGGAGAGGTAAGGACGAGGTCAATGGAATTTTACCACAGAATTCTAATAACTGGCCTACAGCGAGTATCCATTTTGGAAATAATAAATACGCTTTGAATATCAATCCGGGCGGTGTGGTTTTATACAATGGCCAAATTTCAGCAAATGGTTTAGAAGCTTATTTTTGGACGGCGACGCAGCAGTCAAATGAAGCTATTTATCGTTCAATCAGCTACCAACGCACGCAAATTTTCAGACAATTTGCGGATCAGCGTTATGGCATGAGTATCCGTTGCGTCAAAAATTAAATCATGAAAAAACTACTTTTATTCTTCGTTTTATTAGGGAATCTCTCCTTTGCTCAGGTGCAAGAAAAAAACCAAATTGGTGCTTTTTATCAATTGGGTTATACAGCAATGAGTTACCAAAAATCTGCTGAAAATCCTAGTTTCAATCATATCATGGACAGTTTACAAACTGGCGGTATGGCTCAAGAAATTGGCCTGATGTATGCGCGTCGTTTGACAAGAGAATTGACATTTGTTGGTGGTTTACGCATTCAAAATCACCGTTACAATTTTCTGGCAAATAGCCTACCTGGGGTCAACACTTATCAGCATATTTTGAATTATGTGGGTATACCGCTCGGCATGGAATACAATATCATAACCGAAACTTGGCAGCCATTTTTAGGTGTTTCAGTGCTTTCATCTAAACTTGTCGGTAGCCAAGTGGCGTATATTCTTCAAGAGGGTTGGAATGAGGTTCAGACGGCCGCATACATACCGAATACAAATTGGCAATTCAGTGCAGCTGTTCACATGGGAGCCCAGCTACCGGTAACGCTTAAATGGAGCATCAAGCCTAGTTTAATATTAAGTTATTCTCTGAACTCTCTCGGCGCAAGCAATGTTCCACAGCGTCCGTATCAGCTGGCATTTCAGTTGGCTACACTTTATAATTTTTAACAACCCATTTTAAAATTGTTGATACTAACATTGGCTTAATCATTAGAAAATTTAACTAACGTACAAAGTTTTTAAACAGATAAAGTTGGCTTCACAGCCAACTTTTTTTTGTGATCTAATTTTACACCAACTAAAAATATTTATAAAATGAAAAAAAGAAATTTACTCGTTGGCCTTTTCTCCATGCTCGGATTGGTCACAATGGGCAACAGTATGTTTGCTCAACAAAACCTTGGGGCTGCATGTGGGTGTCCTTCTGTTGCAAACCGCACAACTGCGGCAATTACCACTCTTGGTTCATGGACTAACCTACCTGCTGCTGCTTATGGTAAGGAACTAACTTCAGGTAATATCACTCTAACTTGTGATAAAATCTGGACGCTTGATGAGAAGTTATATATCGGTTCAGGTGCAACAATCACGATTCAACCTGGAACAGTAATTAAAGGGTCAGTAGCACCGTCTGTTGCTGCAGCACGTGCCTTGATCATCGAGCGCGGTGGTAAAATCATGGCACCAGGAACTGAAGATTGTCCAATTGTATTTACAGCTGACGCTGATAACCTTAATGGTCAGTACTCAGTCAATAACAAAGGTATGTGGGGTGGTATTTTGATTTGCGGAAAAGCAACAAATAACCTAACATTAGCGGCGAATGGTCCGTTTATCCCTGGACAAGGTGGTAAAATGGCAGTTGCCGATGGTTTGGGTGTGTTGGAAGGCTTCGCATCTTCTTACCCACAAGACCAGTTTGGAGTCGCTTTAAGTGTACCAGCCGGTACCACTCAAAGTACTTCTCCAAGTGGTTCTTATAACTTTACTCTTCTAGCTGGTGCAGCAACATCGGGCCAAAATACAAATGGCATTGGTAATACAAAAATTGAATTACCAAGCAATGTGCCCGCTTATGTTGTTCAAGGTCAAACAATTTCTGGTACGGGTATTCCAGCTAATACAACAGTCGTGAGTATTTCAGGTAAACAAATCACTTTATCAAGTGCGTTAACAACAGCTATTGCAGCGAATGATGTGATAACATTCGATGGGACTTATCCAAATGGTGGTGCGACAGGATATTTTACAACAATTACCTATGTTGCTCCAAATTCTGGTACGGCACCTGTATCTGGTACATCTGTTACTGTTGCTAGTTACGTTGGCTCATATTACACCTCAACAGCCTCTTTCGATGACAACGATAATTCTGGTGTAATGACTTATGTTTCTATTCGCCACTCAGGTGCAAACCTTCTTGTTGGTTCTGAAATCAATGGTTTAACACTTGCTTCAGTTGGTCGCGGCACCAAAATTGAGCACATCGAGATCGTTTCTTGTGCTGATGACAACATCGAGTTGTTTGGTGGTACGGTAGATATTAAATACTGTACTACACTATTTGGTAATGATGACATGTATGACTACGACCAAGGTTGGTCTGGAAGAGGACAGTTTTTATTCGGTATGAAGGCCGATCATCCATCTTCAGGTACAGTAGTTGGCCCAGATAACGACAACGGTTTTGAGTGTGACTCCGATGACAACCGTTCTTACAATACACCATACTCAGTGCCAAGAATTTACAATGCTACTGTTATTGGGAATGCAAAAACCACAGCTACTGCCGATAATTCAGGTATGTCTGCACTTTGGGCTAAAGAATTTGCTGGTGGTGAGTTTTACAATTCTATCTTTTCAAACTTCCGTCAGGGTGTAAACTTTGCTACCACAACTGCAACTAATGGTGTCGCTGGGACAAGCCGAGGCACTAACCTCGGTGGAGATGCTTGGCATAACTATTTACCTCAAGTAGGTGGCGTTGTTAATGCGACGTCAGGAAATGGTTCTGAGCGTTTGAAAATTAAATGTAATACTTTTGTTGGCAATTCATTTGGTGTAACCTTAGGTGCAGGAACTGCTACACCGTCAGGTTCAGTTATTCTTGCCGCAGGTAATGTGGGTTACGACAAATTTGTTGGTGTAGATAACAACGTTATTATCGCATCAGCAACGGGGATCCCTGGTTTCAGCTCTGCATTTGAAATCAATCCAACAACTAATGCAATCATAACCAAAAACGATGTAACGCCAAACCCAGCTTTACCACTCGGTTCAGGTTGTTCACAAGCGCCAATGGATGGTTTCTTTGAGCCAGCAAATTACCGTGGTGCATTCTCTTCAACTGCTGGTGACAACTGGTTGTCTGATTGGTCTTATTCACAAGTACTTGGAGCAACTTCAGGTGTTGCTGCTTGTCCTACAGACTTGAATGGTGACGGAATTACCAACACAGCTGACTTCTTGATCTTTGCTCCTGCATTCGGAACAAGCTGTAATTAATAATAAGTCCTAAATATAAAGGCAAAGCGCCCACTGTTCTTTTCATCTTTTTCGGTGGGCGCTTATTTAAAACAAAATATTATGAAAACACTTCGTTTAATCACAAATTTATGCTTTTTTCTTCTTGCAGGCACAGCATTCTCGCAAGTTGGATTACAAGGCATTGTAGTTGAAAAATTCTACCAGGCCAATGCTGCTGACGTAGCTGGACAGGAGACGGGTGCTGCAACCCCACTTACTACTTCTTCTGTAACTTATCGTGTTTATGTCGATATGGCTGCAGGTTGGAAATTCAATCAAATCTTCGCCGTACCAGGAAATTCATTAACTGTAAATACGACAACAGGGTTTTACAACGACCCAGGATACGGTGTAACTGTCAACCCACATTCCATTTCAGCAGCAAACAATGCAAAGAAAACTACTGCTCTTGATTCTTGGTTCACAACAGGTGGTGCAGTTAACGGAAAGTCTGGTGTTTTAAAAACAGACGATACAGATGGATCATTTACCAATACAAATGGCTTGTTAACGAATAACCCGGGTGGTTGTTTTGGCGCTCCAATTCAAGGTGCAGGTGCAAAGGATGGTTATATGCCAACACAGTCTTCTCCTAGCACTTATGCTGCTCCTAATGCACTTGGTGGTTTTACTTCAATTCCTGTTTTGGATGCAACAAACGGTGGTTCCATTACAATTACTGACGGCGCGTTAGCTGCTTTAGGTGGTATTGTAGGTGCTACATCTTCTAATATGGTATTGATTGGTCAGTTTACAACGACTGGTCAGTTTAGCTTTGCGTTGAACGTACAAATCCAAAATACTACTTCCGGTGCGGTTGAAAACTACTACGCATCTAACCCACCAAGCGGAAGTACTAACTTCACGCATTCAACACTTACATTAGCGGCCAACACACCTCCAACAGTAACCTTAGCTTCTGCTCCGTCAACTTCTGGTATCATTACTGGTACTTCAATGACATTTACAGCAACAGCAACAGATGCTAACGGAACAGTTACTGGAGTTCAATTTTTTGACAACGGTGTGTTGTTAACGGGTACGGTATCTAATACACCTCCGTCTTCTTCATATACCTATGCATATACAGCTTCTGTTAATGGTGCCCATGCGATTACAGCAAAAGCAACAGACAACGATTGCGCGGTTACAACTTCTACTGCCCACAACTTTACAGTGGCAGCTAACCAAGCGCCTACAGTTTCAAGCTTAACTGCTCCTGCAACGGCTTATTTAGGTTCAAATGTTACATTTACTTGTGCTGCTAACGATGTAGACGGTACAGTTGCATCTGTTGAGTTCTTTGTTAACTCAGTTTCTATTGGTAACGGTACGCTTTCAGGCGGCACTTACTCCAAAACGTATGCAGTTCCTTCAAACGTAAATGGCACCTACTCAGTTCAAGCAAAAGCTACAGATAACCTTGGTTTAGCAGGTTCATTTGCAACAACTTCTATGAATGTTATTGCCAATACACCTCCAACGGTTGCGCTTACCAACCCTACAGCTAGCCAATTGATTTCTGCCCCAACAGTGATCACTATTACAGCTAACGCTACAGACGTTGACGGCATTAGTGGAGTAAATTTCTATGTGAACGGTACACTTGTGGGTGCTGGCATAAACACATCTGGAAATACTTGGTCTTATGCTTGGACAAGTACACCTGGAGTTAAAACTTTTACTGCAATTGCTACGGATAACTTCCAAGCTACAGCTACTTCTGCTGCCGTTACTTTGGATATCGCAGACCCTAATGCACTTCCATACAGAGTTAAAAATGTAACTCAAAACTGTGATCAAACTGTATACTTGATGCCTGTAGCGGTATCTAATACTTATACTGTAGATAACGTGATCGGTTACGACATCGCTCTTACTTATGATGCTTCTAAATTGACACCAACAGGAAACGTATTTGTTGCAAATGCACTTTATCCTAATGCGGCACATATTGAAACTGCAACCTCAATTGGTACGCCAAGCGGAAACAACGGCACCATGCAAATTTCTTTGAACTTTAACGGTAACGCTCCTGCTTCTGCTGAGTTCAATGGAACAAACGCTGATATCTTTACGGTTCAGTTTACCAAAACAAGTGCTTTTGCAGGTTTAGACTCAGCAACAGTTGCAATCGCTTCTATTCAAGAAAGTTACATAACAGGAGTTTTGAACAAAACAGCAAATTCAGGTAAAGCATATTCTATTAAGGACCAAAACTACCCTGCAACTTTGTCTTTTTGGTCAGATAACCAACCAATCAGATACAACTCTGCTAACCCAAATGCATTCTTGATCACTAATGTTAATGGTGCTATAACAACAATTGGTGCAGCGACTTCAGCTTCTACTGCTTTAACTATCCCGAACACTGTTAGTGGTGTTGTTGCTGGTATGAAAGTTGTTGCGGACGGTGTTCCATCAACAGCTACTGTTGCTAGTGTTTCAGGAACTACTGTAACCTTGTCAGTAGCTACAACAGCTGCTTTAAATGCCACACCTGTTACATTTGTTGCTGCTTCCGCTGTTCAGCCAAATACATCAGGAGTATTTACACACGTGCTTACCAACGGTCAGAAATTAAATATTTCACGTGACATTTCTAACAATAACTCTGTACAGTTGTTAGTGAATGCTGCCGATGCGGTTTTGGGTAAAACATTGTTGTTGAACGGTAACTTTACACCTAACGTGTATCAAATTATGGCACTTGACGTCAACCTAGATGGTGTTGTTTCTGCAGGTGACATCTCACAAATCAAGCAACGTGCTACTTTAGCAATTCCTGAATTCCGTCAGGCATGGAACTATTCAGCTGCTGGTGTATCAAATGGTCATCCATCTAAAGACTGGATTTTCGTTGACAAAACAACGGCTACAGGTAATGCTGCTTATCAAATCTCTTCAACCTTCCCAGCTAATGATGGTGTTGGTTACTCTAAAGCTCAAGTTCCTGTTACTCCATTCAGTATTTCTGCAAATGTGACCAACTATTCAACTTGCCCTGAAATCCAAACGGAGACTTACTATGGTATCATGTTAGGTGATGTAAACGCAAGCTATGCAACGTATACAGCGGATGGTCTTTTGAAGTCAGCGGGTGCTGTTGTTCTTGATCTTACAGCTGCTCAACAAGAAGGTAATACTTTCCGCATCCCAGTTTCTTTTGAAGCTACTGAGCAAGTAAATGCTTTAGACTTTGCAGTGAAATTCAACAATGCAAACTATTCAGAAGTAGTGTCTTTAGACCAAACTTCAGAGGCAACTGCATTCATGAACAACGATGATCAAACAATGCGTTTCTCTGGTTTCAATGTTTCAAACTTTGCAACTGGTGCCAATGTAGCTGAGCTTATCGTTACCACTGAAAACGGTAAATTATCTGAGAAAAACTTCCAATCTGAACTTGCAATCTTGAATGGTAAGCCAGTAGATATGAAGTTTGCAAAATCTTCAGAAGCAATCCAACAAGTGTTGAACGTTCAAGTTTATCCAAACCCGAACAACGGTACATTCGCAGTTGAGTCTGTTGAAGGTGCATCAGTATCGGTTTATGACATGAACGGACGCTTAATTGCTGAAGAAGGTCAGATTCCAGCATCAGGTAAATTAGCAATCACCCTACCTAAAGTAAACACAGGAGTTTATTTTGTACGCGTACAAAATGCAAACTTTAGTGCAATGAAAAAGGTGATTATTGAATAATCATTCGATCAACTCATTTACAAAAAAAAGTCGCGTTCTTCGGAACGCGGCTTTTCTTGTAAATAAAAACTAAAAAGATGAAAAATATTTTATCACTTGCAGCAGCTATTTTTATGATTGCCCATGTTTTTGGTCAAGTCACTAGACCTAACATTACGCCATCGAATAATAAAGCCCTCAACGACACAATTGTCTTTGATATTCTTAATGCGAATTATTACAGCAACGCGGGTTCAAACTTCATAGAAATACCTGTCATACTCAAATCAAACAACCCAAATATCAACTCCTTTGATTTTTGGTTTCAATTCAATCAAACAGAACTCACGTATGTTTCTACTACCTCCTTAGTTACAGGTTTAGATGCATTTAGTAATTTTAATCAAGCTAACTTTTACCTGAGTAACACTTCGTCAGGTACCTCAATAAACTTTAATATTCCTATCAATGTTCCTGTTGTGAAGCTCACTTTTCAGTTGTCAGCAGCGTGTAACCTGATCAATTCTCAAGATTTTTCAAACATTACTACTTTGTTTGATGGCATTGTAAGCAGCCACAAGATTACAGCTCCACTACCTTCGCAAATTCAAGTTGCGAGCCCGTTACCAACTTGTACTAATAACGACATCACATTCACCTACGATGCTTTTTATGCGGGCAAACCAATAAGTACTTACAATTGGGATTTTGGTAATAGTACCTTATCAAATTTGCAAACGGATTCTACGCAATATCCGAATGCAGGGTCTTACACTGTATCTCTTGACGTCACCACCCAAGATGCATGTGTTTATTCCCTCACCTTCCCAATTGAGATTATGCAAGGCCCAGTAGCCAGCTTCACCAGTGCAACGGGAGCTAGCCTAACGGAAATTGTTTTTACAAGCACTTCTACCTTCTCTTCCGGCAGTATCACCCAATATGCTTGGGACTTTGGCGACGGAAACACTTCTAATCTCGAGAACCCCACGCATGATTTTCCTGGTGCCGATACCTATCCTGTTACCTTAACGGTTACTGCCGATAACAGTTGTTCAAACACGGTTGTTGGGAATGTTTCAACGGTTGGTCTCATAGAATTCAATAAAGTCATGATCGAGGTTTTTCCTAACCCCACAACAACGGTGCTACAAATCAAAGGAGAATTGCCAATAGGCCCTTGGGAAATTCTAGATTTGAAAGGAAAAAGCTTGTTATTTGGTACTCAACCAAATTCATTTGGGCTCATCCAGATAGAAAATTTATCGAAAGGCACGTATGTGATTAAATTCAAGGACCAAGCTTTTCAGTTTATCAAGATTTAAACTCAAATCAAGCCATCGAAAGATGGCTTTTTTTATGCTCATCATAAAATTTATAAATAAAACCAAATCATCAAAAAATGTCAATTTTGCCTACTAAAAATTGACATTATGACGCGTATTACAATCGCAAAAGGAGATGGCATCGGGCCAGAAATTATGGAGGCAACGCTTTCTATTTTAGAAGCTGCAGGTGCCGAGTTGGCTTACGACGAAATTGAGATAGGTGAGAAGGTTTATTTGGCGGGCAACACTGCCGGTATAAGCCCAGAGGCTTGGGATACCATCCGCCGCAATAAAGTATTTTTGAAGGCACCAATAACCACACCTCAGGGTGGTGGCTACAAGAGCTTGAACGTATCTACGCGCAAGTTTTTGGGCTTGTATGCCAATATTCGCCCGTGCTTTAGTTTGCATCCTTACGTTGCTACAAAGCATCCAAAAATGGATTTAGTGATCATTCGCGAGAACGAAGAAGACCTCTATGCAGGTATTGAACACCAGCAAACAGATGAGGTGACGCAGTGTTTGAAGTTGATCAGTCGTCCAGGATGTGAGAAAATTGTTCGCTATGCGTTTGAGTACGCTAAACTTTATGGCCGTAAAAAGGTAACATGCTTTACCAAAGACAACATCATGAAGCAAACCGATGGTTTGTTCAGAGAAGTCTTCAACGAAATTGCTGCCGAATACCCTGAGATCGCCAACGACCACTGGATCATCGATATCGGTGCGGCCAAACTTGCCAATGCACCTCAAGATTTTGAAGTAATTGTAACACTCAACCTTTATGGCGACATCATTTCTGATATCGCTGCAGAAATTGCGGGTTCGGTAGGTTTAGCCGGCTCTGCAAACATTGGTGAAGAGTGTGCTATGTTTGAAGCCATTCACGGCTCTGCACCCATGATTGCAGGCCAAGGTATTGCCAACCCGTCTGGTTTATTACTGGGCGCAGTGCAAATGCTTAGCCATGTGGGGCAAACACAAGTAGCCGAGAAAATCCAGAATGCGTGGCTCAAAACCATCGAAGACGGCGTGCATACTTTTGATATTTACAAAGAAGGCGTGAGTACACGTCGTGTGAATACCAAAGAATTTACCGAAGCCTTGATTGCCAATTTAGGTCAGGTTCCACAGAATTTCCCAGCGGTTTCTTACCAACAAGACGCCCGCATCACCTTGCCTAAATACCAAAGAAAACCACAAAAGACCAAAACATTGCAAGGAGTAGATCTTTTTGTGCACTGGTCAGGAACCGACGTCAATGATTTAGCTAAAAAACTCAAATCCTTACCTGCAGATGCTTATGAAATGATCCTGATCACCAACCGAGGTATCAAAGTCTACCCTGATGGTTTTCCAGAAACGTTTTGCACAGACCACTGGCGCTGTCGCTTTATGGCCAAGTCCCCTGAGTTAGCTACCAAAACAGCCCTCATAGCGCTCTTGACCGCAGCTGAAGCTCAAGGAATAGATGTCGTCAAAACTGAAAATCTATATGCGTTTGATGGCAAAGCAGCTTATTCATTAGGACAAGGGCAATAAGTAATAAGGGTGCGCATACCATTTGTTTTATTGGTTGGAGTTATGCTGTTTTCTGTGCTCAATCAGACTGCATGGTGGTCATCTATACTTGCGGCGCTATCTATTATTGTTTCGTTATTTATGCTCAAGAGCGTTAGTTCATATCAAAGCAAATGAAAAAAGGAGCCTATTTAATCCGACAAGCCAATGTTGTGACCTCTGCTGGTATTGAAACCAAAGACGTCCGTATTTTTGGCGGTCGCTTTGTCGAAATTTCGAGTCATTTAGATCCTAAGCCCGATGAAACTTGTATCGAAGCGAAAGGGAAATATTTGTTTCCTGGCCTCATTGATACGCATGTGCATTTCAGAGAGCCCGGACTCACCCACAAGGCCACATGGGCCACGGAAAGCGCCGCGGCTGTTGCAGGCGGCGTAACCACAGTATTTGACATGCCGAATACCGATCCGGCCACGCTCAGCCCAGATTTGGTTCAAGAGAAGTTAGACATCGCCAAAGCAAATGCATACTGTAATTATGGTGTTTTTCTTGGTGTATCTGCCAGTAACCTCGATTTACTCAAAGACTACGATCTAGAAGACAAAAAATTTGTTGCCCTCACAGACGACGGTCTGTATTTTTCTGGTGCCAACCAATTGCTAGCCGATCATCCGGAGGCATTTGAACAAATCTGGAAGCAAACAGACCGAATTGTAGCCATTCATAGCGAAGATTCTGCCCTTATTGAACAAAGTGAAGAAGCGTATACCAAGAAGTACGGAAGCGCTATTCCAATAGAGGCACATGCCCAGATTCGCTCGGAAGAAGCGTGTTTTGTGGCCACCAAAAGGAGTCTTGATTTAGCAAAAAAATCAAATTCAAGGTTGCATATTCTGCACCTCACTACCTATAAAGAGGCTCTGTTGTTCGACAAAGACCTTCCTTTGCTACAAAAGAGGCAGACCTGCGAGGTGAGTATACCACATCTTTATTTTTCACAAGAAGATTACCAAACTTTTGGGCCGCTCATCAAATACAATCCTTCGATCAAAACCAAAGCCGACAAACTTGGCCTCCTCAAAGCACTCAACGAAAATTACATCGATTTCATTACTACCGACCATTCTCCGCATACCTTAGAAGAAAAACAACAGCCATACATGCAATCCAAATCAGGTGGACCAATGGTGCAGCACCTATTGCAGATGCTCTTGAGTTTGGTCGATGCAGGTTTTTTAAGTTTGGAGAAGGTAGTCGAGAAAACTGCAGAAAACCCGGCGCTTTTTTATGGCATAAAGGAACGCGGCTTTGTCAAAGAGGGTTATTTCGCCGATTTAGTATTAGTGGATATCAATAAACCGTACGCAGTAACAAAAGATAACCTGCATTCCAAGTGTGGTTGGTCGGTATTTGAAGGTCATACGTTTTCTTCCTCTATCGAATTGACTTTTGTCAATGGGCAATTGGTTTTTGACAACGGAAAAATCATTGCTGATGTCCGTGGTCAACAAGTGGAAGTAAATTAGAGCTGAAGTGCTCTGCCACACTTAAAATGCCCTTTCGGGCAACTTTTATGACCATGTAAACCACAGGGGCGGCAGTCTAGGTTTTTGACTTCAATGATGTTAGATTGGTCAGAAAGAGGCCCGAAACCAAATTCAGGAACCGTAGAACAGAAAAAGGCGCTCACGGTTGCGTTGGTGGCAGAGGCCAAATGCAAAGGACCAGAGTCATTGACGTAATTGTGTTTTGCGTCAGCCATAAGTGCGGCTGATTGCAAAAGCGTTAGTTTGCCAGCTAAATTGATGACATTCATACTACTCGTTTTTTTAACGATTTCATCGAGGTAAGCACGGTCAGAAGGTGCTCCTAAAAGAAAAATTTGATCCTTTGTTTGTGATAACTTTTCTATCAAGGCCAGCCAGATTTCTTGTGGCGCTTGTTTAGTGAACCATACGCTCGTTGGCGCTAAACAGTAATACCGAACTTCTTGGAAAACTTGAATTGAATTCAAATCCTCTTTACTCGGATACAACTGAGGTCGTCGGATAGGTATTGGAACCAAATCTGAAATCAGACTTAAATTGCGGTCTACCTCATGCCAATTAGGCTTCATTTCGTGCTTGAAGCGCTTGGAAAAGAAGATAGACAACGGATTCTTTTCAAACCCACGACTTTCTTTTCCTTTTGCCAAAAGCGTTAGGATTCCAGAACTGGCAAATCTTTGTAAATTGATGACGAGGTCGTAATGTTGTTCTCGTAAGGTCTTTGCGAGCACAAGTAAATTCTTGAATTTTTGTTGTTTGTCAAAGACAAAAACTTGATGAAGGAAAGGATGTGCAGTAAGTAGGCTTTCATTTCCTTTTTTGACCACGACATCGATTTGTGCATGAGGAAAAGCAGCATGTAGGTTTTCCCAGACGGGTGAGGCCAGAATAACATCGCCTAGAAAAGCTGTTTGAATGACAAGAATGCGGTCTAAATTCATCGGATGAGTGTCACGTAGCCTTGCTTGACGATCGCGTCTGTTTTGTTGAGGATGATTTCAATACGGTACTGAAATACGTCGTTGGTGGCGGGTAGGCCAGAGCTGCTGATATTGCCGTCCCAACCTGCAGCAGGGTCATTGGTTTCGAAAACTATTTTGCCCCAGCGGTCAATGATGCTGAATGTGTATTTTTCAGGATCTACGTTTTGCACCACTGGTAAAAAAATAGGATTGAGGCCATCAGGTGTAAAGGCATTGGGTACAAACATGAGCGGGTCGTACGTCAGGCAAAATTCATTGGAATAACTGCTGTCTATCAAACCAAATTGATTCAGGTTTTCAAGAGCCATTACTTTGTAACATACTTCGCCTTTGTTGCGCAGTTGAGAAACGTCGTCGGTAAGGCTATAAGTTCCGTCGGGTAGTACTTGAACAGGAATGGTTTCCCAGGTGCCGTAGGCGTTTCTAAAAACTTGATAGTTTGCAATAGCACCGGCAAACTGGGTGTAAGGCGTCCAGGAAAGCGAATTGATCATGTTGTACTGATCGGCGCTGCCCTGAACAAAAATTGTGGTGTTTTCGTTGGCGTAAGCACCGGGGTTGCCACAACTGTCTAGATAAATGCTGCGGTAGGTCCAAGGACCCCAATCGGTGTCGACGTCTTCATCAAGAAAATAAGCAGTGTTGTTCAAAATGGTTCCTTCTCCAATACTTTGGTAAACACCATTTGTGTCTCTTCGCTCGAAAAGCACGCTTGTGACACCCACACTTTGATCTACCCAAGCCTTGAGCTGAATGTCGCCATCCAAGACACTTGCAACGCTGAAATAATGAAAGCTTGGCGGTGTTGGCTGCGGCATGACAAAACACAAGGGGTTTGAAAACGCTGAAAAGCCATTCTGTAGGTTCGCTTTGATATACAGACAATAGCTTTCATTTTTGAGCAGATTTACGCTGGCTGTAGTGTCATTGGTTGTCTGTAATAGCGTCCAGGTGTTGTTGTACTTGCTCCAGACTTCGTAGGTCGAAACTGCGTTTCCGCCGTACTTGCTCCAGGTTAAATCTACGCGTTGCGGACACATATCGATGAGATAACTCGCTCGAATAGATGTGTGAAGGTTGGCTTTTGCCGAAGTTTGAAAAGAAGGTGGGTTGTTGGAGGTAAAGCAGGAGTCAAAAGCAGCTACGGTGTAGGTATAAGGGCCACCATTAAAAGGCACGCTGTGCCAATAGGAAGTGTTGTTTTGCCCGTAAACAGTATCGAGTTCGATTAAAAAGCCATTGACATCATAAGTATAAACAACATAGCCGTAGGTATCTGGCGCGGCATTCACATTCCATTGTACTTGCATTTGTTGGGTGCTGGTGTCGAATCCAACGCTAGAAAGTACGGGAATAAATGGCGTCATCATGTCGGTGAGGGAATCACCTGGTCGGTTTGAATTAAAGTTGCAGGTGCTCGTTTTCAAATTGACGCGGTAGCGCAAGTATTCATTGCAGAGGTCAATGGTATCGATATAAGTGGTTTGGTTGTACGGAACGCTATCCAAAAAATTAAAGAAATTAGTTGGGTATTCGCGGTAGATGTAATAATGGCTATTGTATAGCGGAGATGGTGTGGTCTTAGGTTTGTTCCAGTTGAGCACAGCCGTTCCGTTGTTGGGGTTGTTGAGTGTTAGAAAGATATTCTTTACGGTATCGGAATAAGTCAGGAAAGAGCCACCGCAACCCGAAGCTACCGCAATGTAGAAATCGTGGCTACTCCAAATGGGAGGAATGGTCATGTTTGTGGCATTCACATTTAAAGTATCGTATAACAAACCATTTTGTAGAGAATACAATTGAAAAGCGGCAAATCCGGAGGTACTTCCTAAATTGATCGATGGCCAATTGATGGTGAGTTCATTGGCGTTGTTGGTCTGGATGCAAGCGATATCTGGAGCAGCAATGATGCCTGAATTCAGCACGTGAATTGTAATTGTGGCGTATTGAACCTGCGGCACCGGGCAAACGTCGTCGCTTGCTTTGAAAACAAAATGATACGTTTTTTGGCTCTGCGCTTGACCTTGCCCATCTAAGAGGTGATCGCAGGTGGTTTGCCAAGTAAATTGGGTTTGTATTTGCCCGGAGGCGGTGTAGGGAAGCGTTGTGCTTAAACTCGGGCACGGCCCAACCGAACAAGGCAAATTGCCTTCTAAGGTAATGTTTTGTGCACTGCCATTGATTTGGGTGTCGGGGTCGGTAATGAGTAAATCGAAATTGATGAGGTCGCCCGCATTTACTGTTAGTTCATAGGAGGTGCCACCAGCAAATGGAGGAGCAATAATGGGCGGGAAATTACTGCTGTTGCAGGGCTGCAATACAAGCTGTATTTCGCGTTCAGTTTCGGAGATAAGAATGCCAGCGCGATACGCTTTCACTACAATTTTAAGGGCGTAATTGCCAATTGTGAAGCTATTGAAAGTTAGGTTTCCGTTCAAAGGATTGAGCACAGCAGCAACATTGCTGGCATTGATAGCGGGCCCTGGCGTAGGGCTGAGGTAGCTAAAACCGCTCGTGAAAGGAATTGGTGCTGGGTTGGTGGGCGGGTTGTAGGCGCCCATAGGGAAGTGGTCGAAAGGAACGCCAAATTCAAAGTGAAGGGAGTCTAGATTGGGGTCGCTGACCGCAGCGTTGTATTGATACGGCAGCCCCGCGCAGCTTACAAAGTTTGGGTCTTCGTTAAAGACAGGGGAGTCGTCGGGTTGTGACAGATTGAAAATTTTAGCAACTAGCGTGATGCCGTAAGTCGATGGATTACTCAGATTGGTAAGTGCGCCGCTGCGCGAGAAATTTTCATAAGTAAAAGCCCAGCCTTGCGCTGGAGGAGTGCCGCTCAGTGTAATTGGCGCACTGCGGTAAACAACTTTTTCAATAGCCCCGATGCCGTTTCCACCGTTGTTACCAGTGCCGCAAATTAAAGGACCAGCGCCCCCAGGAACTTGGGTGCAACTTGGCGATAGATCTTGGCGCTGTACAAATAAGACAGGAATGACATTGAGGCTAGGGTGGTTCCAGACGCGGAGTGTTTCGGAAACGGCATTGACGTCGGCCCCGTTGCAGTCGCGGTAAAAAATAAGTTCAAATTGATAGTTGCCACCACCGAGATGCTTGTAGGTGATTTCACCGCCCATCACATGCGAAGCAAGACTTGTGAAAGCGAGTTGTAGAAATACCAGTACAATAAGTGCTCTGAACATCCGTTGAATAACGTATTTTTTACATGTTTAGTATAACGGCAAAGCCTTTTAAAGGTTGCTATCCTGCAGAAATTATCAGCATTTCGTCCCAATTGAGGTAGCGCTGTGCCAATTCTTGAAGTTTGTGAGCATCAACCGCCTTGATTTCAGCTATATAACGATCGTAATAGCTGAGGTCAAGGCCAAGTGTTTCAACATTGGCAAACAGGTCTAACATGGCGTATGGGCCGTCGGCACTTTTGAGTAGCTGCCCCATGAGGTAACTTTTGACAAGTTCGAGTTCTTCGGCAGGCACTAGTTCGGTTTGGAGGCGCTCGAATTCTTTTTGAATTTCAATAAATGTGGCTGTCCTAGTTTGTACGCCAACCTCTGTTCCAATAACCAAATACCCGAAGTTGTTGTTTTCTACAATGTGTGAGCCAATGCCATAGGTGTAGCCTTTGTCTTCGCGGATGTTGCTCATGAGTCGGCTGCCAAAGTAGTCGCCGAGAATGGTGTTGAGCACGCTAAAAGCACAGAAGTCCGGATGCGTTTTATTGAAGAGTGGCCGACCTACGCGCACTGCACTTTGCAAAGCGCCTTCTTGTTCAATATGGGTAGCTCCCGTTTCAGGTTGCCATACAAAAGGTGCGCGCTCCTTCAGGTTGCTTTCAAACATATTTAGTAAATCCTGAAAAGAACAGAGGCTGTCTTCTGAAATATCGCCAATTAGGAAAACTTTTTTGAGCCCCTTGAGGTAATGCTGTTCGTGAAAAGCTTGGATCGCGGAACGGTCCGCATTTTGGAAGTCCTCTAATTGAATTTGCTGCGCGTAAACCGAGCCGTTAAAAAGGCTACGCTGAAAATAGCGCTGTGCCAAAAAACTCACTTTTTGTTGCTGGACCTTGAATTTTTGGCTGCGTTCATGAACGAGTTCTTGCAGTTCTTTTGTTGGGAAGTTAGCCGCAAAAAGGCTTTCATGAAAAATTTGATACGCTTTAAGGAGTTGGTCTTTGAGCGCATAAAGAGTTACAACTGTTGTTTCTTGGCTAAGGGAGACATCGTAATAGGCGCCCACCGCATCGAGTGCTTTTTGGATTTGCTTGGCTGTTTTTTTTGCGGTACCGTTGATCAAAAGGCCTGCGCACAACGAAGCAGTAAGCGGATCACCGGTGGCTGATCCTGCGGCAAAATGCAGTTCAATTTTACTGGTTTCATTTTGAAGGCCATTGCGCCAAAAGAGCTTTGCGCCATTTTTTAAGTTGTAAATTGCTGGTGCCACAAACGAGATGTGGTTGATTGGTCGCAACGGAGGTGCAATGTTTCGATCGAGCACAGTAGAGGGTGTTTGTTGCGTCATATTTATTGAGCTTGGATTTGCAACAACGCACAACGATTTTTATCGAAGAGTTGTTGGGCATAGGTTTGAAGATCAGCAGTCTGGATATTTGCAAAGCGCGCACTTTCTTGATTGATGAGCGCTGCGTCGCCTAGGAGCTCAAAAAAGCTAAGGTTCATGGCACGACTCAGTAGGCCTTGGTCTTGAAAGGCTTTCGCGGTCTGCAACTTTAAAATAAGCTGTTGTAGCGAGGGTTTACTCATTTTTTTTGCCTTGTATATTTCGAGTAGGGGCCAAAGTGCAGCGTCGAGTTCTTCAAGGCTGCGGTTCGGATTGATTTTTCCAGTGATGACAAACAAACCGTTGTCGATAGACCCCGTTATGTAAGCCGTAATTTCAGAAACCAAGCGTTTTTTGCGCTGCAATTCTGTAAAAAGCAAGCCTGTTTTCTCGTTGCCGATGTGGTCCGAAAGGAGGTCGGCTAGGTAGTAGTCGTTGTCTAGGCGTTTGCCCATTTGAAAAGCGTAGTAAAAAGAATCTGCCGGAACTTTGCGGGCAATGGCCTTTTGTCTGAAGCGTTTTTGAGTTGGTTCTTGCGGTAGTTGGCGCGCTATTTTTGTTTGAGCAGGGATATTGCCAAAATAATGCTGCACTTTTTGCTGAATTTCGGCTAATTCGAAATTGCCAACAATGCACAACACAGCGTTGCCAGGGTGGTAGTGTTTTTGAAAAAAAGCGCGGACGTCGTCCATGGTGGCATCGGCGATGTGCTTGATGTTTTTACCTATGGTGGCCCAACGATACGGGTGTTTTTGATAAGCGAGCGGACGCAATTGCAACCAAGCATCGCCGTAAGGCTGGTTGAGGTAGCGTTGCTTGAATTCTTCAATGACTACTTGGCGCTGGACCTCTAAGCTTTTGGGTGTAAACGCCAAAGAAAGCATGCGGTCGCTTTCGAGCCAAAGCGCGGTGTCGAGGTTGTGTGCGGGCAGCACATCATAGTAGTTAGTGATGTCGTTGCTTGTAAAAGCATTGCTTTGGCCACCTGCAGCTTGCAAAGGCGCATCGAAGTCAGGGATGTGCACAGAGCCACCAAACATGAGGTGCTCAAAAAGATGGGCAAAACCTGTTTGCTCTGGGTTTTCGTCGCGCGCACCGACGTCGTATACTAAATTGACTACGGCCATCGGCGTAGAAGGTTCTTTGTGAAACAAGACCCGCAAGCCGTTGTCTAGGGTAAAACGTTCAAAGTGAATCATAGTTGAAAGGCAGTTTGGGCCGCCAAAGCAGCGTTGAAATCGGTAATGAATTCTTGTACAATGTCGCCGGCGGGCATAATAGATTCGAAATTTCCGGCAATTTGCCCAATTTCGAGTTCTCCGGCATGGAGGTCGCCCTCGAACATGCCTTTTTTGGCGCGGCCTCGGCCGAGTAGGGTGGCGAGCGCCTCGGCGCTCGCCCCGTTTTGATAGGCAGCCATTAGCTCCTCAAAAAACGGATTGCGCAACAAACGCACAGGCGTGAGTTCTTTGAGTGTGAGTAAAGTATCGCCTTCTTGGCTGGCGATGACGGCATTTTTAAAGTTGGCGTGCGCGCTTGATTCAATAGAGGCCACAAAGCGGCTGCCTACTTGGGCGCCATCGGCGCCTAAATTCATGACGGCCAGCATGGCGCGTCCGTCGCCGATGCCACCTGCAGCAATAAGCGGTATGCCAATTGCTTTGCGCACCATTGGGATCAAGCAAAGCGTGGTGGTTTCGTCGCGACCGTTGTGGCCGCCGGCCTCAAAACCTTCAGCAACAACTGCATCGACCCCGGCGGCTTCGGCCTTAAGTGCAAACTTCACACTAGAGACCACATGCACCACCTTGATTCCCTCTTTGTGTAGGGTTTCCGTCCAGGTTTTAGGGTTGCCTGCACTTGTAAAAACAATAGGAACTTTGTGCTTGATAATTGTTGCAATATGAGCTTCAATATTCGGGTAGAGCAGCGGCAAATTGACACCAAATGGTTTGTTGGTGGCGGCCTTGCACTTTGCAATTTGTTCGTCCAGGACTTCAGGATACATAGAGCCAGCGCCTAAGAGGCCAAGCCCTCCTGCGTTAGAAACCGCAGCGGCGAGTTCCCAGCCGGCGCACCAAATCATACCACCTTGAATGATAGGGTACTTTATGCCTAGAAGTGAACAGATTTTATTTTCTGATGGATTCATATAGAAATGCTTCTTACAAAATTAGTCGAAATGCTTAACTTAGCGAGGATGAAGTTGACCTCGTATCAGATTTTATATTTATGTATTATAGGCCTATTCTTTGGCTTGCCGCTTCATGCGCAATTTCAGGGTCAAGAATTTGTTCAAAACAAAGGGCAATGGCCTTCAGATGTCCAGTTTATGGCCAAAGAAGGCGCTGCCAAAGTTTGGATGGGTACCGATCGTTTTTTGTTTCAACTCACCGACTATTCCCCCTTAGAAAAGGCGCACCACGAACACCTCCAAATTGACACCCCAAGCCTGGTGTCTAAGCTAGTAGAACAGCGCTTTATTGGCATAAATCCTACTGCTTCGATCAGTGGTTTAGAGCCGCGTGCCCACACCTACAACTTCTTCTTGGGTAAAGATCAAAACAAATGGGCTAGTTCTGTTTCGGCTTTTCAAGAAGTAAACTATCAAAATTATTATCCAGGCATCGATTTAAATTGGCAATATGAAAGCGGCCATTATAAATATGCTTTTATTGTTTCACCTGGTGCTCAAGTCAATCAAATCCAATGGCAATATACTGGAGCTCAGGAGGTCAGTATCAAAAAGGGTGGGTTGTACATGAAAACAACAATAGGTGAAATCAGAGAAGAGCGCCCTTATGCTTACCAGGAAATTAATGGGCAAAGAAAAGAAATCACTTGTACTTATCGTCAACAAAACAACGGCACTTTTCAATATGAGTTAGGAGCCTACGACTCCAATTATCCGTTAGTCATCGATCCTGTTTTAGTCTTCGCCACCTACAACGGCGCTATTTCAGACAACTTCGGCATGACTGCCACTTATGGCAATGATGGTTCTGCCTATTCAGCTGGGGTAGTTTATGGAAATAATTTCCCCTTACCAAGTTTGGCAAGTTTCGATGTCACCTCTAATTTCACTGCGGTTGCCGGTACCTACGGGGTAACCGATGTGTTCATGACCCGCTTTGCATCCAACGGAAGCACCATGCTTTGGTCAAGCTTTTTGGGCGGCGGCGACAACCTTCAAGGCACCGAAACGGCGCATAGCCTCATTTGTGACTCACTGAACAACCTTTATCTTTTTGGTGCAACTTCTAGTCTGGATTTCCCCGTTACAGTCGGGGCCTTGCAGGCAACTCATGCCGGTGGCACCGCTAATACCAATTTCTTTTACAACGGTATTTATTTTGGTGCTCAGGGTTCTGATCTCTTTGTTTCAAAGCTGAGTGCAAATGGGCAAAATCTATTGGCAAGTACATATGTGGGCGGTTCTGCTAATGATGGCGTCAATTATAGAGCGCTAGGACTTCCGTATAATTCTGTTTCTGCATATGATTCATTAACAACAAATTATGGAGATCAATTTAGAGGAGAGATTTACATAGAAAATAATGGTTCTGTGCTGGTAGCAAGTTGTACGCGCTCGGCAAACTTTCCGCTACAAAGTCCTTTTCAAGCAGCCAAAGGCACAGGGCAAGACGCTGTTGTATTTCGCTTGAACCCAACTTTTTCAGCACTTGAATTTTCCTCATTTTATGGAGGTAACAAAGACGATGCTGCCTATTCAATTAAGACTGACACGCTGGGTGCTATTGTATTTGCGGGAGGTACGGGGTCCAATAACCTTTCGGGAACAACTGGTGGGTATCAGAGTACTTACAACGGCGGTAAAACCGATGGTTTTGTCGTGAAGCTCAACGCTGTAGGTACTGCTATTCAGAAAGCGAGCTACGTTGGAACTTCCAATTACGACCAAGTCTTTTTTGTGGAAATCGACCGCAATAACCAGGTGTTCTTGCTGGGGCAGGCGGTTGGCGGCGGTTTTGTGGTGAACAACGCGCCTTACAGCAATCCTGGTAGCAGTCAGTTTGTCTTGAAACTCAATGCTGGCCTCACTACCAATTTAGCTTCAACAGTAATTGGCAACGGCAATAGCCAGATCAATATCTCGCCTGCTGCATTTTTGGTTGATATCTGTGGCAATGTGTATATCTCGGGTTGGGGAGCTAACATTCTGCAGTCAACACCATTGAGTGGCATGCCAATTTCTGCCAATGCTTTTCAATCCACCACTTCGGGTTTTGATTTTTACCTAATGGTACTTCAGAATAACTTCAATGGCCTGCTGTACGGTTCTTATCTCGGCGGAGCCATTGCCCAAGAACACGTCGATGGCGGCACTTCTCGTTTTGATAAAAATGGGGTGGTGTATCAGTCCGTTTGTGGGGGTTGTGGCGGGCATTCAGATTTCCCGACTTCGCAAGGTACGTGGTCTAATACCAATAATAGTTCTAATTGCAATAACTTGGTCTTTAAGTTTGATTTTCAGCTTATTCCGACGGCAGAATTCACCAGTTCTAACGTCCAAGGTTGCGAAGATTTAAGTGTGAATTTTCAGAACACCTCCGCCCAATGGGACTCCTATCTCTGGGATTTCGGCAATGGTGATACCACGAGTGTTGTTTTTAATCCGACGGTAGTATATTCCAATCCAGGAGTTTACGAGGTAATGTTATATGTAACAGACAGCGTTTGCCTCATTACCGATACCGCCCAAATTCAGATCCTTGTTTTGGATTCTATATTCCTGAATTTGAACGATACAATTAGCCTTTGCAGTTCTTTACCTTTCACTTTAAATGCAGTAACTCAAGGAACTGCAAATCAATTTATTTGGTCTCAGCAAAACAACCTTTCCAATCCACTCAATGCACTGCAAGATTCAAGTATTGTGGTAGCGCAAGGCGGTTGGTATTTTTGTCAAGCGAGCAACGGTTTTTGCAGTGCATTTGATTCTGTTTTTGTGGCTTTTGACATTCCACTCAACGCTTCATTTACAAGCGCTGACACGATAGGTTGTGCCCCGCTAAGTATTCTTCTCAACAATTCTTCTACGCTTACAAGTTCATTTGTTTGGGACTTTGGAAATGGTACGTTGGATAGCACCAATTTTGAACCAACCATCAGTTACACCCAGCCCGGAACCTATCAAATTACCCTGTCTATTGCCGATTCCATTTGCTTGGGTACAGATCAAATGAGTCTTCAAATTACTGTTGGCCCGGCGCTAAATGTGGCAGCTCCAGCGGATATCTTTTTGTGTACCTCTTCAGATACCACCCTTATTCCGCTCATCAGTGGTGCTCCTTCTGAGGTCATTTGGTCGAGCTCGATACAATTTCAGGACACACTCAACCTCAACAACAACCCCAACTTAGAACTCCTCGATCCACAAACAGGCTGGTATTACATTCAAGTGTCCTCCGCTTATTGCTCGGCGGCAGATAGCCTTCAATTGACAATAGCGGCTGATTCTATAGCCATTTCAGGTCCGAATCTGGTATGCGCTCAAGCACCGTTCAATTTAACGCTTATTGGTGCAGCCAACGCGCAAAGTATCCAATGGAGCCCCGCGAATATCATTTCAGGTGCAAGTACCTTGCCCACGGCAAGTGTGTCTTTATCTGCCAGTCAGTACATATATGTGGAGGTCTTGACAGCCCAAAATTGTGTTTTACAAGATTCCATCTTCGTGAATGTTTCTCCGCTCAATCCGCTTGAGGTTGTCGCTAGTGCAAATCCGTATATCATTTTACCCAATGCAAATACACAGCTTACGGGTCTTCCTATCGGAGCCTTCTCCTATTCCTGGATGCCCACAACTGGGCTTTCTAATTCTTTTATTTCCAATCCACAAGCTACTCTTGAACAAACAACACTGTTTACATTAACAGTTTCAGATGGTTTGTGTAGTGGCTCAGATACCGTTCTGATCAAAGTATACGATAGCATTTGTGCTTCGCCGTTTGTTTTCATTCCGAATGCCTTTTCGCCCAATAAAGATGGAAACAACGATAAGCTTTATGTGAGGGGCCCCTTCATAGAAAGTTTTGTTTTTAGAGTATATGACCGTTGGGGCGAGCTCGTGTGGGAAACCACCAATCTTACTGAGGGTTGGGATGGCACCTTCCGCGGCAAACTCCTCGACCCGGATGTCTACGACTACTATTTGCAAGCAACTTGTGTCGGTGGCTTAGAAAACATCATCAAAGGAAACGTAACACTCATTAGATAAAACCATGAAAAAAATCATTACGCCAAAATCGGAAAAGTTTTTAGAATCATATCTCAATAATGCCAGCCCAACAGGTTTTGAAACCTCAGGCCAACAAATGTGGCTAGACTACATCAAGCCCTACACGGATGAATACATCACCGATGCCTATGGTTCAGCAGCGGCAATCATCAATCCGGGGCAGCCGTTTAAAGTGGTGATTGAAGCCCACGCAGACGAAATTTCTTGGTTTGTACATTACATCACCAAAGATGGTTTTATTTATTTGCGCCGCAATGGTGGCTCTGACCACATGATTGCCCCTTCAAAACGCGTCAATATCCATACCGACAAAGGGCCAGTAAAGGCAGTTTTTGGTTGGCCAGCAATCCACATGCGTCAACAAAAAGAGGAAACGCCAAGCATGAAAAACATCTTTCTTGATTGCGGTTGTGCGTCTAAAGAAGAAGTAGAAGCGCTGGGTATTCACGTAGGTTGTGTAGCTACTTTTGAAGATGAATTCATGGTGCTCAACAAAAACAAATACGTTGGCCGCGCGCTAGACAACCGCGTGGGAGGTTTCATGATTGCCGAGGTAGCGCGCTTGCTCAAAGAGCAAAAGAAAAAATTGCCATTTAGCCTGTATATCGTCAATTCGGTACAAGAGGAAATCGGTTTGCGCGGCGCCGAAATGATGGCCCACCGTATCAAGCCAGATGTTGCGATCATCACTGATGTGTGCCACGACACCGCCACGCCAATGGTCGATAAAATTGAAAATGGCGACCAACAAAGCGGAAAAGGCCCCGTACTTACGTATGGCCCCGCTGTTCAAAATAACTTATTGCGTTTCATTATTGACGCCGCCAATGCCGATAAAATTCCTTTTCAACGCGCTGCTGTTTCGCGCTCTACAGGTACGGACACCGACGCTTTTGCCTATTCAAATGAGGGGGTAAGTTCTGCACTTATTTCGCTGCCACTGCGCTACATGCACACAACCGTAGAAATGGTCCAAAAAGAAGACGTAGAAAATTGTATCCGCCTTATTTACGCAGCATTAATTCGCCTAGAAGCGGGTCAAGATTTCAGAACAATCAAGTAGTTTCAAAGATTGTTGCGTTCAATCTAGTCTGAATTAGACCAACTTGATTTGAAGGTCGTCTATTTCGATGAGATCGCCAATAATGAGTTTGGCGCGCTTGCGCAGCTCTACTTCACCATTTCTGAGTACGTAACCTTCTTCCACAATTGCTTTGGCATGCCCGCCTGTTTCGGCAATTCCGAGCGCTTTGAGTAAGCCAATGAGTTCGATATACGGGCCGTTGATTTGAAATTCTTGCATCTTATTTGCCTTTGAGTTCCATGGCCTTGAGTGTGTTCATCATCAAGGATGCAATTGTCATGGGGCCAACACCACCTGGCACAGGCGTGATGAAACTTGCTTTTGGTGCTACTTCATCAAATTTGACATCCCCAACGAGTCTCCAACCGCGCTCGCGGCTTGGGTCGTCTACGCGTGTGGTTCCTACATCGATGATGACAACACCATCTTTGACCATATTGGCGGTTACAAAATTAGGCTTACCAATTGCCGCAATGATGATGTCTGCATCTTGGCAAAGGGCTTTGAGGTTGCGTGTTTTGGAGTGTGCCAATGTTACCGTGCAATTACCAGGGTTGCTGTTTCTGCCCAGCATTATAGAAAGTGGCGTTCCTACAATATTGCTACGGCCAATAATGACGCAGTTTTTACCTTCTGTAGGGATGTCGTTGCGGCGCATGAGTTCTAAAATACCAGCTGGTGTGGCAGGTAAAAAACCTGGAAGGTTCAAAATCATGTTGCCAATATTGCGCGGATGAAAGCCGTCTACGTCTTTTTTAGGGTCGATGGCTTGCGTAATTTTGAGTTCGTCTATGTGTTTTGGAAGTGGTAATTGAACAATAAAGCCATCTATGCTGCGGTCTTGGTTGAGGCTTTCTACTTTTTCAAGTAGGATGTCTTCGGGTACTGTTTCGTCGTAACGAATGAGCGTACTTTCAAAGCCAATAGCCTCGCAAGCCTTTACTTTAGAGGTGACATAAGAAACAGATCCGCCGTCGTTGCCTACCAAAATTGCTGCTAAATGAGGTATTTTTTGACCTGCTTGCTTGCGCAGTTGTACTGCTGCTTTTAATTCTTCTTGAATTTGAGCTGCAGTGGCTCTTCCGTCGAGTAATTTCATGCCTAATTTTTTGCAAAGATACAAAGAAGCGCGGTGGCTGCAAATGCCGTATCTTTGTACAAATGATACAAATGAAAAAGATCATCCTTTTCTTCGCATTTATCGCTGTAAGCCATGCCAATGCGCAGCTGAGCTATATGGGTTCCGAACTCGGTCTCGAACCCTACATCGGTTTCTCTAATATGGGCGGTGCCGTAGGCGGTGAACTCAAGTTTGCAGCTAGGCTTTCAGACAATTTATTGGTGGGGCCCTCTTGTCGTGTTCAGCACACATGGGCTAATAACTTAGGTATGCAAAGTCAAATGACAACCTGGGGCGGTGGCGTTTTTGCCCACTACCGCTATCAAGAGGTGGTCTTTGGAGGCGTGGAGTTCCAATACCTCAAAAGCCCGTTTAGTTTTGTAAATCCTTTAGAAGTAGTTAGGCCGTGGTCGCCAACACTCATGGTGGGTGGGGGTTTTTACCTTAAGCTTGGCGAAAAAGTGCGTTTGAATGCCGCTTTGTTTTACGATGTCATCAATGCGTCAAATAGTCC
>JACCDV010832036.1_pt1 | contig 33940 bp, 86 predicted proteins | sample 7446131 | NCBI WGS metagenome assembly JACCDV01 (sample SAMN15323448, study PRJNA562643) | freshwater metagenome | isolation source: river surface water | place: USA:Blue River Watershed | collected 2017-08-17
ATACATTTTTATCAAAAATACCAAAAGAATATCCAAATTTTTGCCAATTATTATATGAGAAATTACTTGTATTAGAACAAACCTCAATCGAACATCCACTATTAATCTTTGTAATAAATACCTTTGCTTCTAATATAAAATCAGACACCTTAACAGAATCATCTAATACATAAGTTAATTGTTCATACGTTGTCGTTGAACCCGTTGTTGCAGTCAAAATCAAAGCATTTTGTGTTGCATCAATTATAAAAGGTGCTGTACTATTACTTACTTTGTATATAGTCACATTCAAATTTGCTAAATCTTCTTTATAAGAACTAAAATTATCAATAAAACCTTTATATTTCACAGAAGAAGAATTATCCAAACCAGTTCCAATTCTAGTTAAATTATTATAGTTAAAGTTAAACGTTCTATTATTAGGTAAATTTGGCAATTGGGAAATAATAACATCATTAATTTTCAAAACTGTAGTGTTATTTAAAACGCCTGTTTTTAGATTATAATAATTATTAAGTAATAAGTTACTCATACCTGATGTTACATATTCATTTGAACCATTGCGTAAAAATAACGTCATTAAATTTTCATTATTAACCGTAGTCCAAAAAATATATGCATCATCTGTACTAGCATTATTAGCACCTGAACTTAATATCATACTCAAATCAGATTTTGCAGTTGGCTTAATATCCATATTAATATTGAAGTTTTTATTTTCAAAATTTAAATTACTATTTGTACCACATGAAATATAACCAGTTGAACTATAATTACTAGCATAGCCTTTAACTGAATTTATTTGATCAAAAGTAACACCATTGTTAGTCCAAGTAGAGTTATTATAGTTGTCATTTAAGTTATTATCAAAGTCTAATTGTATTTTTCCTGATGGGTTATTTGGTGTAATTGCAATACCACTATACAATTTAAAGTACGCCAACCATCCTTTAATATATTCACTACTACCATTATTAGAACCAATGAATATTCTATTACTAGATATTTGTTGGGTTAAGTAAGATGTATTCTCCATAACAAATTTATCGTTAATATATAACTTAAATGCTCCTAAATTTCTAGTGATTCGTATCTTCGACCAAGTATCAACTTTCATTGTATCAATAGGAGCATCAAATATCCTATTTAATGATGTATTATTTGCAGCAAATTCGACAATAAAAGTATTACTTCTAGAGCTATCTATAGCAATATTAAACCGACCTGTTTCACCCGATAAACCTATTTGTAAAAGTCTGCCCCAATTATAATTTGATGATGTATTGACTTGTGCCTTATAAAACATAAACTCAATAGTAAAATCATTGTTATATAATGGAGTAAAAGTTGAATCTACTCTACCACCATCAAACCATAAACTACTAAAAGAATTATATTTAATATCAGTTGATGTATTTACACCGCCAATTCTGTTCCATGTTAATTTATCAACACCATTATCAATAATTTTTGTAGCATTATGTTCCCCCTGACAAGTCAAATCAATTGAAAGATTATCAATATTTGTATCATATTCACGAACTTTAGTAGCAATACCATCAAATATATTAATGTTATCTAATAATCCAAATGTTGAAGAATAGGCATTTGTACTTTGATCATTTGCAAATCTTGAAAAAAATCTATATGGTTGTGTATCTCGTGTAATAAAACCTATAGATGTTCCTAATGTATTATCTAATTGATCATTAATAAATATTCTAATTGCTGAACCATCAAATGTCATAGTTACTTTATTGATTTCATTTGGTTTTAATTTAGTTTTACCAAAAATAATATTTGAGTTATTCAACCCCATTTCAACACTATGAAATGAAATATTATATGTTGAAGTGTTTAAATAGTTTCCTACGTCACCTGCCGTATAACGAGTAAAAATAGGGGCATCCCAAACTGGTTCAGGGACCCATTTTCCCTTGTAAAGAAAATGATATTCTACGGTATACGGCGTTCCATTACCTGTTAATAATGATGCAGGTGTTTGTATATCATCACCGTTTGACTTAGTTTCTAAACTATTATTACCATAAATTTTATTATTGCTTTGAACAATTGCTGAATTTCCTAAACTCCATAAAGTAGTAGGTATTTCATCAATAATTCCATTTTCAAAATCTAAAGCACTTTTAGTATAAGAATTAACAATAACTATAGGGTCAGGCTCTCCAACAGATATATAATTATATAAAACTTTATAATTTCCATATTCAAATAAAACAACATTATCAGTATTTTTACTATTTACAATTTTAACATCTAAAGTAAAATCTGTATTAATATTTGTTGTAAATGTTGTATTTACATTATATTTGTTTATTTTACTATTATCATAATTCCAAACAACTTCACTATTTAATACAGATTCTAAAATTGGAGTAGATATATTTACTGTTGTTTGTGTTTGAATATTATCAAAATTAAGTCTACTTAATAAATTTGTTCCGTACTTTGTTAATGAAGACGGATTTTCATACTTAACTCCACCGCCTAAAGATACATTCATATTCCAAAGTAAACCATTAGTCATAGCATCAGTAGAACTACCATCAACCGAACCAAACATCATTAATAATGTATTTGATGAAACTAATGATTTAATAAATTCTTTTCCATCAACAACTCCAATATGTTCACCATTAATAATCAATCTAAACTTAAACTCAATATAAGATACAATAATATTATATTCTTTATTTGCTTCAAATCTATAATTAAATGATATTTCTTTACCACCTGTTGATGTTAAGCTTAATCCACCATTAAAAGAGTTTCTAATGTATATTCCTAAATATTTACTATGTTGATTTGTCCAACCAAAATATCCATTATTAGAATTTAGCGTTAAAATTTTAATATTTGCTTCAACTTCCCATTCACCATTTATAATACTAGCACTATTTGTAAATGCCGATTGAATGTGTATTCTATCTGTATTTGTTTTTATTTGCATAACTTTAATATTATTAGAATTAATAACGGTAGGAGTATTATTACTATCCCATTTTAATTTTGAATATATGTTATTATCACTATAACCATTTGGTATTCTTGCATTATAATCTAAATCATTAAAAGTTAATTTTGATATGATACTTTTATTCATAATTTCTCCAATCTTCATAGTCTAGGCTAATATTATATACAGTTTCTATATTACCACTTGTTGCTGAATTATTATATCCATACAGTGAATTGTAATTATAAAGGTATTTATCCTTATTGGCATAACGGTACTTTGAAATAGTATTATTTTTCATAGCAATAATATTTGCATTATATACCCATAGTAGTCCACTTAAATAACCTATATTCCCTTTAAAATTATTAATATTAGTTTTTGATACATAATATTTTTTATTATAAACATCAGTATTCTGTGTTTGATTTGTATTTGTGCCACTAATATAATAAGAAGATGTACTTCGGGTTAAATAATCTTTTACTGGTGAATAATAAATTGGATTAACATCACCATCACAAGAAAGCACAGCACAATTGAATTTTTTATTATCTTTAGTTGTTATAGAAAATTGCGCACTACTTAATTCACCAATAGAAGACATTACCTTATACCAGTTAAATCTTGATGTACTATAACTACCATTTACATTAGTATCTTGTACAGAATTGCCATGTAATATATATGGCAAATTATTTCTTTTTTTATTAAATGTTTCATATTTACCAAAAATTATAGTATTAATATAATCAGTTGAAAATGTCGTATTATTTGTAATTGGCATAAAGTAGAATAACCGTCCATTACCAATAATTGTATAATTTATAGGAACTGATTTATTTGCTACTGATGTAATTGGGTATGAAGTCATAGATAGCAATCCGTTACGTGGATATGTTCCTTCCATATATGATGTTTTATATGCATTTGGTAAACTTGGATTAAAAGGAAAAATAACTTTACCAACATCAGTATTAATATCAGACATTTTATCCGTCATATATATAAGTGGTGTTATACACATATTTGTTGATGTTGCATTCCAATTTGACGGTTGTGTATCATCTATATATAAAAAAGCTTCTTCTTCATCTGTTGTGAATACACTTCTATTAGCATCTTTAAATTTTTCAATAAATCCTAATGGCGCTACAATCGCTTTAGCACTAAGATTTTCTAAAACCTGACCAATCATACCAGTTAAATCAATATATGCCTTACACGTAACTTCAAGCCCATTCACGGCGGTAATAAACATATCACCATTAAGTTCAGGGAAAGCAATTTCACTAATTTTAATTGTTTGCATTGCTTCATAATTATGAGCTGTACCAAATGTATACTTTACATGTTGAGAATCAAGAACTTCGGCTTTAACAAGGTCTGTTCTTTCATTAAAACCTTCTACAAGGCATTTTCGAAGCATTTCAACACAATAACCCCAACGATCACCTTTAAGTGGTGGTGCGCCGAAGTGTGTACTACTAATATATTTGATATATTTAGACATTATTATCTCCATTTTAATTCTTTTTATTATTAGTATTTATATAAAAGAAAAACGGCTATAAAAGCCGTCATTTTACAAATTAATAAACTGCATTATAAATCTATGATCATCTGTAGAAAAATAAAATTTATTTTTATTTAACATTGCTTCCAATGCCATTTCATTAATATCATCTATTCTTTCAAGTCTACCCTGTGAATAATATTTAATAGAACTCTCATACATATTTGTTGCAAACTCAATATAACTTATCGGTACTTCTTTTTTATAATTTAGTGGTGATTTAAAGAACTTTAATAACTTATAAACAAAACTATTTAAACGTTTTGTGTAATATAAATAATTTGTATCTGCATCCCGTTTAGCTAGTTCATTTAATTGACTTTGTAATCCACTTCGGGCATGACCAATAATATCTAATAAGCTTTCAATTGTTTCTTCATTATATTCTATTGATGACATACAATAAGTTCCTTTGTAATTACAATAACATCGGCTCTATTATATCCCCACTTACTATTATTAATTAGTACCGTTTCCAATTCATCATGAAATAGTAACATGTTTGATTCTCCATTATATTCATATGCATTATAAACATTTAATAATACTTTTGGTTTTTCTAACATTTGATATTTCAAATCAATAAGAATATTTTTATATTTTTCATCAAATTCAATAATATTCAATTGATGAGAATCAATCCATAGTTCTTTATTATCATAATAAAACCATTCATGTTTATTATTATCTGAATTAAAGGTTGTGATGATATGATTAGCATTATGAACTTTTATTCGAACATTTCTATCAAAAATACTTTTAGACATTATTACCTCTTTATAGAATCTACAATGATACTAGCTGTTGAAAAATTAATATCACTTAATTTTTTATTATATGATTCATCAAACTCAACACTTGCAAAGTCATAACTAGTTTTCATTTTTTCATTTATTAATTTTTCTGCCAGTAAATAGGGTTCATTATATTTACCGCTCCACTTAAATTTATATTTAGGTATATCATCATAGTTTGAATATTTACCCGATACAAAATCTAAAGCACTTAGCATAGTCAAGTATAAGTTACACAATTTGCCAATAGTGAAACTTGATTTTTCATTTGAACAATAGAACTCATAATTTTCTTCAATATCACTACAATTTTCAATGATCTTTTTTGATGCAAGATCAAAAAGATTTTTATATTGATTATATAAGTCTAACTTATAATCACTTGATACTAACCAAACAATAAACCCATCATCTGAAACAATTGGTCTACCATCAATTTCAATTATACCTTCTTTTGAAATTGATAGTTTATGTGAACCTAAAACGGGGCTTTTAAATTTTTGCCAAAACCACTTTTTATCTTTCTTCTGTTGATCATAAATAGCTTTAAGCTCATTTACTATTTTAACTTCGAATTTATGTTTTTTAAAATTATGAACTCCGTGGATGATTTCCATTGAAGCACAGTCACGGAATGACCAGTGAAACGGGTCATGGTTGATCATATTATGAAGATAGTTCATATCATTATCCAAAGAAATAAAATATTATATACACATTATAACAATTAAATTATAAAAATTCAACTACATATTACCGATAAAATCACGGCGATTGTTTACAATATCAATAAAGATTTGATCTTTCATTTTATCCACATCGTTCATTTTATCAAAATCCACAATTAAATGATGTGTTTTTAATTCGTCATCTTTCACATCACCATATTTCCAACCATCTTTAATTTTGTTTTTCATCCACTCATCATGAATATCTTTGGCTGTAATACTTGGATTATCATAAATCTTTTTAACTGATGAAATATTAATATGTTTTGTATGGGTACTTAAATCATTCCAGTCAATAGGATTAGGAATCTCATTATTAGTAACCATCAGATTGTTATTTGCAATATGACACTCTTTTGCTACTTCAACCATTTTTAAATATTGTTCAAAACTCACTTTTAAATTTTCCTCTCTTACTAATCTTCTAAAAATTCGTTGATTCCTCATCCATTCTTTAAGTTCATTATTGGACAAATCATCAGGCACTTTAATTCTATTTTTCATCTGTTCCATTAACCAATATACACGATCTTGAATACTATTATGTTTAGGTAGATCAATCAATTTTGACTGCAATGCTTCTTCTAATTTAATCATAATTTATTACTATCCCATCCACAATATTTACAAACTAATGTATTTTTCTTCTTATCTAAAATCATATATTTATGGTCACATATTGTTCTTCTTATATACCGCAAAATTTTATTTCTAGGCACAATATAATATTCTATTGCCAAAATTTTCTCCAATAAAACAAAAAAGGCTAATGTAAAAACATTAACCTTTTGTAGTTAAAGCTTACTTCATCCACGTACACGATCTTTATACATAAAGCTTTCATGACGTTGCATAGAATAAAACACATCATCACGACCAAACGCATTAAACAAGCCTAGATCACGCATAGCAAGTACACAAACTTCTGCATCTAGTGGTTGTTCTTTAGTTTCAACCACTCGAAAAGAGTATTTGAAGTTTTTAACACGAACTTTAACGCCGTGTTTAGCAAAAGCTTCTTTAACGTCTTTAGATGTAAGTTCGAAAGTTGATTTCATTTCACTAACCTTTTTGAAGTGTTTGTTTACTTGATAAAGATATAATAACCATAATTAACAAATAAGTCAATAACTTTTTAAAGATTTTCGAATTTATATATAGATGAATTAGACATTTCCAGTAAAAACCAATTCGTATCTTTAAAGATAACAGCCACTCCATACTCTCCACAATAAATATCATAAATAGCAGATTCAGGAACATCTAAATGAAAATGTATTTTCAAAAATGCAATAGCATTTTCATAGTTTGTTGTAGAGTCATACCGATCTTTAATAACTTCTATAATTTCTTCATAATTATTATCATCAAAATTTGCATAGCGAACATGTTTATAATTTGGCATCTGCCCTATTAGACATTCATTAGATAGAACACCTTTTTTAAAACTGGTAATTGAAGAAAAACCAAGTAAACTAAAAAAAGTATAGGCTTGACCTAAGTTCCGTAAAACTACATTTTCTAAGTTGAAGTACATGTTCATGATTCCTTATAAATTAAAAAATTCAAATGCTTTAATGTTGTAATCACTAAATGGTGAATACTTTGGATTAATCAAAACATCTTTAGTTAATAGCTTAATTAATCCAGTTTCCTTTTCATCAATTTTTTCATGTTCCTTGTCATCTAAAATAACTTTAAAACAATATACTTCAAATTGTGAAATATCATCTTTGAACGGCTCACAATCTTCTACTTTGATATGTAATCCCGTTTCTTCTAAAACTTCACGTTTAAGGGCATCAATAAGACTTTCCCCATCATCTACTTTACCACCTGCCATACCAAACAATGAATGATCATTTTTCCGTGATACACTTAAATACATTCCCATGACTGGTAGGAGTGCGCAAACGGCTTTAATTTTCATAATTTCCCCTTAAAATAAATTATGATATTTCAACTTTAAAGAAGGCTTCAAATTTTGCCATTCATTAGTAGTTTCATTTTTAACATAAATCTTTTCTTTTAAATATTCGTCATCTTCCACAAATGGAACAATAGCCGAAGTAATAACTAAAAACCGTACATTAGAAAAAATCTTATTTGTACTGGTATCCAAAATAGCTATATGATGATTATACATTTTTTCAAATATAAAATTATCTTTGCAGTCTTTTTTATGCAATTCTTTTAAAATCTTTCTTTCAATATTTTTTACATTCATTCTTTCAAGATACGTTCTAGGACAGTGCTTCAAATATTTCTTGTATTTGTTCATCATTTTAAAACGACTTTTAATGTAATTAAAATCTGCCGATGAAGAAAGATTATTAATTACATGTGAATGCTTATTGATTGACACAAGGATAAACACTTAAACAAATCCCTTAACCGTTTCTAAATCTTCATAGAAGCTATGTGTTAATGTTAATACTTTATTACAATCTACTACAAATAAACCCGATGCTAACAAATCATCATATAAGTCAAATTCAGCATATAATGAATATTCATCAAAATCTTCTTCTTTATAATCTGCATAGCTAATGATATTAACTGCACCATAATCGCCTTCATATGTTAGTAAGTATGCTTCTGCAATTGCATTAATAACATTTGGTTTAGCCGTTTTTTTATGAACTTCCAATGCAATAGTAATTAAGCTAGTTGCTACCATTGTTTGTACTTTTTTAATTTGTTCAAAATTCATTTTGGTATTCCATATTAAAAGTTAATGTAGAAGATTCTCTACGATTTAATTTATAATATCATGTTTTAAAGATATGTCAATTATTTTTACCAAATAATATTCTATCAGTATAAGCTAGGGTAATACTACAGAATAAACTTATAACTATAGAAGTTAAATAAAATTTATTTGAAAATTCTTCTTGGTTTTGATAATTTTCTAAGCAAAAAATGAACATTAAGAATACAAATATTCCAATAGTTTTTAGTACATTCGCCGTGGCACTTTTCATGTTTATTTCCTTAAATTTTAAGCAATAAAAAAGGAAGGAAAATAAATTCCTTCCCTAAAATTAAGTTTCAGGTTGTAACTGTTCAACAACTGTAAACGAAATGGTATTTGATGTAACTGCATCAGATTCAACAGTAAATGATAACACTTCGTTTTTAACCATTCCAGTTATACTTGCTGTAATTTTCTTAGTATCTACATCAACTGTATAAGTAATCACAGCATTTTTAGACTTCTGTGACACCAACTTAATATATAATGGAACATATTCAGGTGCTGTAATCACATAATCAAATTCTAAATTAAAAGCACTTGTTGTAACTGGAATTGATTCTTCAGTAGTAGTAATTTCCACGGCGGTAAGCTTAGGAAGCGCACCAACCGCTAACCCTTTTTGATTCTTTAACAATTCATTAGTAGTTGGTCTTCTCCATCCTTCTTCTGAAGTTACTGCTTTATGTTCAATCAACCATCTTTGCGGATATGTAGACATTTTAATTTCTCCTTTTAATATTATTTACATATATGTATTTAATAAAATAAGGAAAATATTATTGCAGTATTGGAGAAGATTCACCCGTTTGAATAAAATAAGCCTTTTGTAAAAAACCCAAATAATGATCATACTTCCCATTTGCTGTATCAATTTTGTCTTGTTCTAACATACTAATCCATCCATCAGGGTCATTACATTTAAACACTCCATTATTTATACGGGCATGTTCTATACATTCATTTGAATTATTAATAAACCATTCACGGGTTTTTAATATTGTTTCTTGAGTAATTTCAATTGAATTAACTTTCACTAGTTTGTTCCAATGGATATTTTGATAAAACTTCTAAAAGTTTATTCATATCACTTTCTGTATGGTCAAACCAAGAATCACGAATATAGTATTTATCGGCACAAGTTTTATCACGCATAACACGGAACTTACAACAACGACCAAGTACATAATCCATATCAACAACACATAATTTTGCATCGTAATCAATTAATGAATCTACTTGTTCATCCGTTAAAGAACCCAATTTAGCATGTAAAAAGCCTAAACCAACAGGAACAGATAAATCATATGCTGTACGAACTAATTCAGGGATTGCATTTTTTGAAATTTGAATATTGCCTGACATTTTTACACCTTTTTAAATCTAGTTACTAAGAAAGAATAACGGGCATATCCTTTAACATAAATTTTATGTCCGTCTAATTTATCAACGATATACTCTTGATTTAGAATTAATCGTTTTTGCTTATCTGTATTAATACAAATAATTTTATCACCATTGGATAATTCCATAAGTCGATTACTCCTTATAATCAGGCTCATAACGATCAATTAAACCTTTTGCCGTTTCCATAGTAAATGTGGCTTCTTGGTGGTCGCCATTCTTGATAATGTATTCCATAACTTCAATACCTGCATTTACAGAATTTACCACAGTACGGCGTTTGATAATCTCCCAACCTTTGTAATTGGTTGTAAGAATAGCAAGACGTTCTTTACGGTATTTTTCTTGACGTTCAGCAAAAGTTAAAGTTGTCATAACCAAGATTCCTATGTAGTGGTTAATTTAATCAATAAAAACATAATAAGATAATCTTAATATGTTGTCAACTATTTTATAAATATTTCTTCTACTTCATCAGGAATCAAAGAATATTTATATCTATATGCCATTGGTGAAGCTGAAATTAATAGGGAATACTCGTTATGTTTCCAAGCATAGATATATCCGTCTTGGTCAGAAGCATTTTTTGTAGGGTCATCATCAAATGCATAATGTCCTATTCTACCTGCCCATCCAGTTGCAATATCCATTTCATCAAAAAAGAAATCATACATTCTTTCTAGTTCTCTTGAATATTTTGGGGGCAATTTTACCTTAAAAACATCGGGATAAGTTTTCAACATTATTATTCTCCAAGTATTAAAAAACGGCGTTTCCGCCGTTGTTATCTCATCACCAAATAATATAAGGATAAAATATCTGATGATATATATATGCCTTTCCTATGGTTATGATACTTCTCATGCAGATAAATGTGTAATTCATCTAGGGTTACAGGAACATCATTAAGCGTAAATATACACATAGACATAGTGCCATTACGCCGTGCTGTACATGAAATAAGATCACCGCCAATTAAAGCATGATTTGTATAGCTGTACCACGTTTGATTCCCAAATATAACATTAAACATTATTGATGGTAACGCACTTGGCACACATTTAATAATATCAACACGCATATTACTTACCTCTTATTAAGTTAAGACTTGTATATATTTTATACATCATGCTCAAATAATATACAAGTCTTTTTTAATAAAAATTAAGAATAAACGATAGGAACGACAGAATTATTAAAGCCAGTTACAGTTTTATGAATATGTACTAGACTAAGCAAATGTTTATGATCTAGGTCAATAATACTAATGAATTTATCCTTCATAGTATCAACCAAAGAATCATATAAATTTACTGCCTGATACACTGTTAGGTGTTTTAGAAACGAATAATCAAATCTAAGCTTTTCGAATTCGAATGAGACATTATGCTCTTTTTCAAACCAATTCTTAAATAATGAAGTTTCCCCATGATCAATACATAACATATCAATAATAATTTTTACTTGCTCATCTTTAGATGATGTATAAAAACCCTCAACATTTGGCATCCGCTTATTTCTCCATTTAGTAAGTTATGTAGAGTTTATTTTTTGAAGTTTTATTATAATAAAAAAAGAAGGCGCTTTCAACGCCTTCTTTAGTTTTTTTCGTTTGATTCAAATTTAACTTCGAATCAAACGTTGCCCCTTTTCAGGGAAAATTTCAGCTTGATTAGAAACTTTCATAACACGGTTACGGCGGTTAGCAATCAATGCTTCGTTGCTTTGTTTATTTAACATTTGATATACTTCAAATGCAGTCACTTGTTTTGTATCTTCATTTTTGTTAAGCCATTCAGCACGGTCAGCAACTGTACAGAATGCATATGGAATATCACGTCCTTTATTATCAGTTTTTACTGCATAAAAATTACGACCTGATGTTTTTTCAACTTGATTTAATGTAGTCATAATATAATCTCCTATAAGTTAATTAATATATATTCTTAAACTACATCTTCATTATTGTTAATTAATCCGATCTTGTAAAGTATTAAATTGTAATTTTGTGTAACTATAACAATTAAATTCATTATCACAATACACTAATATTAATTTTAAGACAATAAAAAAGAAGGCTAATATGCCTTCTTTTGGTGAAACTTTAATCAGTCAACTTCTAATAAGTCTTTGACCTTTGCTAACATCCAGTTCAACATCACTAGAAACTTTCATAACACGGTTACGGCGGTTAGCAATTAGTGCTTCATTACTTTGCTTATTAAACATTTGGTACACTTCAAATGCCGTAACTTGTTTAGAGTTTTCATTCTTCGCCAACCATTCAGAACGTTCTGCCATAGTGTTAAATGCATATGGAATATCACGACCTTTATTATCAGTTTTTACTGCATAAAAATTGCGACCTGATGTTTTTTCAACTTGATTTAATGTAGTCATAGTAATCTCCTTAATTAATAAATGTTATCTACTTTCTACACTGTCATTATTGTTCCAATTGGTCATTTTGTAAACAATATAATTGTAATTAAATGTAATTTATTAATTATATTGAAATGTCAATGGGAACTCATTAATTAATTCATAATAATCATCAAAAATCTGTAAGTTATCATTCACTTCATCTATCTCATTACCTAAGATACAAAAACTTGAATCTTCTTTATCATATACAACATAACAATACTTAACATCAGGGACAGCTAATTTTTCAGGAATATTTCCATTATAAGCATGGTCAATAGCTTTTATATTAGCTTGTAAAAAATCATACGCATACCAACAATCACTATTGAGCGTAGACATGTTATACCGCCTTACTTCAACCATACCAATGTTATCAGCTACATGATAAAAGTGTGCTTGATCTTCATCATAGTTTTTAGTAACTAGATAAAATCCATTACAAGTCTTAATTAATTTATACATTTGGACATAGCCTAGCAATTTGTGTACTGTTTAAAGAAGAAACAGTTGAAATAGCATCATACTTTACATATGAAACTGTCAATGCTTCACAATCTACCAATCGAGTTACAGAATAATCATTAACACTAGGCATTGTTGTAAGTATGTAATTAGGGTTTTGTGGCTCAGTTGCATGTGCCTGTGTTGTTCCTGTGCCTTGTGTACATGCACCAATAAACAATAAAGTTGTACCAAATACAGCACTAATAATAAAATTTTTCACTTTAAATATCCTCACTATTTTACATATATGGTTAGTACATTTGCATGTACTAAAATTAAATGAGACAATTTTTCATAATTATCCCGTGAAACTTCAAAAATTAGATTTACATTTAACCAGTTCTTTACTACTTGATAAATGGCACTGCCACCAAATCTAGCACTTGAAGCCTTTGTAATGTGCTTATATAAGTCAATAAGCATTGTATAGTCAAAATCATACGCATGTTGGAACGTACCTAATTCAGATACTAATACACCATCCAATGACCACGGCGTATATTTATTTCCATCAAACTTTACAATAAAGTCAATCATTAGTTGTACCACCTTTTATATGCTACGGATAAAAAATTTTGTTTAATTCTTGCATTAGCCTTAAAATAGTTATATCTTGACGCTTCATATCTATACAGCTTATTAGTAAGATACGCCTTGATTCTGCGCTTTTGTTTTGCGTCTTTGTTCTCATCACGGCGCTTATACATTCTATATGGTGTTCGTCTAGGGTAACTATAAGGAACAATAAATGAATAATTCATCAAACCTTAATCCATTTAATCTTATCACTAGTCATGACAGTTTCCCAACCGTCATAAGAATCAATATAATATTTTTTGGATTTAATCTTTTTGATTTCCAGTTGTGCAAAATCACCTGATGCACGTTCCAAACCAAGTTCTTCAACAACTCCAATAAGTCTAGGGTCATGACGTTCTAAGATTCCTTCAACACGACCATATTCAGGAATGTTAAGATTATATCTTTCGTTTAAAATATTTGTAGCTTCTTTGCTTAGGGAGAAACCACCATAATGATTATTAAAAATAACTTTAGTTTTCATTCAATTACTTTTCCTTGTTATGCAAGTATACTGCCAATGGATATACATAAATAAAATATCCATCCCAACCTTCATCAGGCTTTTCAAAGTGATAAATTGCGGATTTGAGTTTTTTAAATTTCATGTTTTTGATACATGAAAAAAGATAGCTGAAACTTTCAGGCTTAAATTCAATCTCAAATTTTTTTATTTTCATTTTTTTCAATTAGCTCCTGTGTGTTTTTAACTGCAACTTCATGTGCTAAACGTAACTTATCTATTACTTCGTTACGATCTACCACTTGTCTGTTTGGGCGTTTGTTTGGTTTTTGCATGGTTAGCATCTCCTTATTTTAAAAATTCCATGTATATAATTAGGCTTATAAATGCAATCCAGTTATATAAAATGATGTACCAAAATCCTAGTACACCTTTATTTTCCATTTCTGCCGATGTTTTTTTAATTTTACTAATCAAAATAGCTCCATCAATTTTTCAACATTGTAAGTTTTAAGACCACGCTCACTTAGAGCGGATTCATAGTCAATACGTTTAATTCCAGTGACGTACACTAAACTATCAGCATTAATATCAATATTCATGACCACATACCATTCAGTCAAATCAATATTTTCACCATTGTAATCTTTACATTGCATAGAAAAGCTTTCTAAATAGGAATCATTTTTAAGTCCATGCGCCGTGATTTTCTTACTATTTGTAAATCCAACATTTGTTAGATATGCCTTTTCGGGGCAGGTCAAATAAAATTCCTTGCCAGTTACGCTAAGATACTTCTTACAAAACTTTGCATGTTTTACCATATATTCTTGATGATCATCTTCAATATAAATCATTTAAAATTACTCTCATTTATACTTATAAATTCTTGAACACCATCAAAAACACATTTATTCTTTTCCAAATACTTTTTTCCAGTGAAATCAGATGGATAAAATTTATCGAATTTGCCACCACTTTTAATAATAATAGATTCTAAATCCATGAAAATTATCATGTTCCCATTACGTTCAACACATTTTGTAGTGCCGTCTTTAAAATCTATATAAAAATTTTGGTCTAATACATATACATCAGTAACAGAGTTATACATTTTATCAATCTTCAATTTAGATAATGGGTCAATAGGAAATTTTGTAATATCAAATGTTAGTTCAATTTTATAAAAATTTTCTTTCATGTTTGAGTCAATACTTTTCATATAATTTAGCTCTACAACCCTTTTAATAGCATCATCTATATTGGTAAATTTACCTTGTTCGCCATAATAAGAGCCATATGCATATTCTTCAACAATATAAGTAACGTCACACATTATGTATAAATCTCATATTCAACTAAGTACGGCTTTGATTTTTCTTCAAAGTTGCTAACCAGTTTATAAATTTTTCCTGATTTCAAAGTAAGATTTGTAATTTGTTTCATAATACCATCGGGTGTACAAACAAGCCAAAGATTTTCTTTTCTAATTTCACTTGGGCAATTGTCAATAATATACTTATTTTCTTCTACTGTAAATTTATACAAACTATTGATGATTGAATTAACAGTCTTTGCTGATTTATCCAGTAAATAAGTTTTAGAAAATTCTCCATTAACTCGATATACACCATCGTTATCAAAATCAATTTTATAAATAGAAACAAATTTCCATAAGTAAGAAAAACTGGTAAGCTCATCACGGGTAATAGTAATAGTGTTACTTCTATACGGATGTATGGAAACTTTATTTTTATTTAATATTTCTTCGGGCGGAATATCACAAAAATCAATACTCCAACAACGGCGTACAAATTCTTGATATTTTTCACTTACTTTCATTTATAATTTTCCTCTTTTTCAAATTTTTCTAAGATAACTTCACCAGTATCTGTTATATAAAGTTTAATGGGTTTATTCATATTCATTGCAGTTAATGTATCAACCCATTCTGTACGTGGTTGAACTTGTGGCAGATCATCATAATGTTTTAATTTAACTTCCATTACTTTACCATCTAAGCATTCAATTACCCAATCATGAAACAACATCTCAGATTCACGGGCAAACCAAATGTCTTTACCATTGGCACGGCGTTTATATTTGTAATTTTTTGGATATTCAGAACTACGGAAATTTTCTTTCATATTTTTGTTATCTCTTTATAATGTATAAAAACGGCGTTTCCGCCGTGTTTAAAATATTTTCAAATCAATCAATATTTAATCGTGTCAATTCTAATGTATGTTTACAGATACCTTTAGAACTTTCATTATGATAAATAGATGAAACTGTGTTTTCTTTATCAAGAATTGTATCATTCAATTCATTGAAATCATGTTCATTTAAGTAGTTTGAATACGGTGTGTAGTAGTTATGTTCTTTACCAAAACTGCCTTTTTTCTCATCTACCTTACACTGTTTCCAAATTGCATTTGCTTCTGTTTTCCAAGTAGCAAGTTTAGATTTAAGTTCTAAAACTTCTGCTTCAAGTTTAGCAACGATCTTTTTGTCTTTAGCGTTTAACTTGGTCATGATTTAATTCCAAAGAATTGTTTAGTTGATATATGTATATTAAGCTTATTATAACTTTATGTCAAGCGATATTAAAATAAAAAATAATATAATAAACAGAACAATACCTACTAACGTTAGCATTGGAATATATTGTTCAAATTTTTTCAATCGAAAAGAACCAATATCTTCAGGCTTATAGATATATGTCACCATATCATCACGAAATAAATTATCACTTTCATTGATTTCAATAAGGTGATAACCACGTTCAATTAATTCTGATTTATGGCGTATAAAATTATAGTATCCATATTCTGCCCAAAGATTATTTTTACCAACATAACTATATGATTTTTGAAAAGTAACATAACCTTTAGAGAAATCTAATGATTCAACAAATTCATCAAAAGTTTGTTTTTCATCAATACCAAGTAATAAATGATTCATATTAGTATACCTTACATTAATTCATTTAAGTTTATTAGATTTTCATAATAAATACAATCATTATTACCATTAGAATGAACTATCTTTATCCATTCATCTACTGTCAATAATGCGCACCCTTTAGATAGTAATGATCTATAATCAATATAAAGATTCATATCATGAATTGACGCACGTTGCCGACCAATAGTTTTTTTAGCTTCTTTCACGGCGTTAGCCAATAGCAGTATAAATTCTTGTTTTGAATTTGCTTTAACTGGATGAACCTTTTCAATAGAAACAAAATTTACAACTTCGAAATACATCAAAATATAATTATTCATCAGTGCATATCCTGTACAACTTCCATTAGTTTATTAATTTGTTCATCTGAAAGATTAGATAGACGTTCATGTAAAATAATTTTTTTTGCCTGTTCAACACTGGAATTAACAATGAATGAACTTACTGATGTTAAGCCACTTAGCAATGTTGCTTTTTTTAACGTTTTATATGTATTGTCATCAACACGGGCAGAAATACGGTTTTCATTAGCCATGAAAAAATCCTTTATGCATTTTAGAATAGAAGTGTTTAATAGAAAAAGGAATGTTCCAACCATAATCAGTTTTAACTTTATGAGAATGATATTCTGTTAATAAAGTTTCCAGTTCAGTGCTATTAAGCTCATTAAAATTTTTACGAATCATTTTTATTTACCAAAATTCATTTGATTATCCAAGTCAATATGACGACATAAAACTTCAGTTGTCACGGCGTTTACTTTATTTGTAAACCCTGCTTCAAATGCACGTATATTCATTAAACGATGAAATGGTTTATCAATATAGTCTTGTGCCAGTTGAGGGTTATATTGTGCAATTAAAGACGCAATATAACTAACTTGCTTATTGATTTCAGCTTGAGAAATTTTATACATTTTAAAAGATACCGTTTAAGAATATATACCAAATATAATAAATTGCTATGAAACTGCCGTTGATCATTGACCAACGGAAGCTAACACCCAATAGCATAAACCCTGCTGTAAAAGCCCAAGTTATGCTATATAAGAACATGAATAAAACAAATAGACTATTCATCGACAATCTTAATAATTGTTAATAAGACAGTTTCAGAATGATTAGTATATTTGAATTGAGCCGAACCTTCTTGTGCAACTTTATCAAGAACTTCTTGAGGGATATTGAACTTATTGAAATCGTCAACCATATTTTGAAACGCAAAGTTAAACTTCATTGTACCAAAATTAAAACCATTTGCCTGTTCAACAACGATATAACCTTTAGCCATGATAATACTCCTTATCATATAATTGAATTACTTGATGTGGTTATATTAACATATTATGAATGTATGTCAATAAATAAATCAAATTATTTTAAAATAAAAAAACGGCGTACTTAGAAGGTAGTACGCCGTGTAAAGTTTGACTCTTATATAATAGTGACATACCCTTGTTACTATCAGTCATTATATTCCCATTCTTTAACATTTTCGATAACTTCATTGTTATCTAAGTTAATCCATTCATATTTGCCATTTTCATAATACTTCATTTGGGCATTATCAAAACGTTTCCAACCTGTGTTATATGCTAAAACACTACATACTTGGTTAGCTAGTGGACGTGCGTTATTCATTGATTTCATAATTAAATACTCGAAATATCTTTATAATCATCTTTACCTTTGTGAATTTCCTGTTCTGTTAAAGCAGTTTCAGGAGTATAAACACGATAAGAAGCCCATTTAAGAGTATCACCATTAGCAACTTTTGTATCATATTCATCACAGAATTTTTTTGCTTTGTCCTGTGAATCAGTAATCAAAGCAACTTCTTTACGGTGAATATCAAAATTAAAGTTAATAAAGCAAATATACATTTCGGTAGTTCCTAACTGGTAATGTTTACCTGATAAAACTATAATACCATAATGAATATAATATGCAAGTATTATTTTTAAATATTTTAAAATTAATGCATATGTACCTTATTTGCATCTACCATAGCTTTACGTTTATTTTCCCATTCAGTAATTTTTTTAATAACTGTTTGTGCATCACCTTTAATTTTTCTAAAATCAAGTTTATTTTTTGTAAATGATTCTTTTGTTCTAAGGTGTTTACCTTTTACTAATGTAACTTGATATTTATTATCTCCAATATGTTGTATAGAAAAAATAGCATCCATTGGGTCATTCTCTTTTAAACCTTGTCCCCACTTAGACTTATTATAAATTGTACTTCTGAACAGCACCACGTCTTTAGGAATGCGTAAATTAGAATCTATAAAATATACACTTTGCCAAGAATCATTAAATAATTTTTTATGAACATCTTCAAGTGATTTAAAAATGTCAACCATATTATCTTGTTCAACAGATTCTTTGATTAATGAATCTTCAATAAGTTTATTGTCTATCATTTCGTTAATTGTTAAAAGCATTTTGTATTTCCTTTATCTAATTGATTATTGTAATATTTAATCATCTTTAATTTTAATGGGACTCCAAATAAAACGCCGTACAAAGTTTCCATTTCCAGTTTCAGTTATTTTATTTAATAATCCTTTATCTGATAGATTACTTAAAGTATTTCTAAGAAATGAATTATCTCTACATATATAATCAACTATACCAAATTCACATTCCAAAAATTCGATAAAATTTTGTGTTGTGCATGGTATATCTTTGAGTTCATCTATAGAATAAAATTTTGATAAACAATACAATAATTCTTCTTGATCAATTTTACATAATTGTCTTTTTGTTCCTGTGAATTTAACTAACATAAACTATCCCTACTTCATCCCCAAAAATCTTTTACAAATTTACGATACTTAATTTCAGAAAGAACAAAAAGACATATAATAAATAAAATATTAATAGCAAGTAGTACACCAAAAATCAAAGCTAAAATTTTAGCTTTGATTAGAATCATAAAAATAAATATGATACCAATAAAAAGTAGAACCACGGCGGAAATTTCTGTTATAGAATCTATTTTCTTATACGTCATAAGTAAAGCCCTTTAGATATTAAGTTTCTTTTAACGATAGTTTTTAAAATATTGATTGCGTGTTTATACTGGTATTCTTTTAAAACTACGTCATACATATCTTCTAATTTAGATAAAGCAATATATGCCATTTTAAGTGATAGTGCTTTACTTAGAATATATTTTATTTCGTTTTCAGTTCGACTATCTATATCACAGCCTATTGAAACAAATATATCTAAAAATTTGTTATAGTACATTTTCATTGTTCCCAAATTCAGCTAGTTTATCTTTAAGCCAAATTGAGCGTTTATAATCTGACTTATCTTTATCAATCAAAGCAAAAGCTTTAGATTTAAGAGAAGTATTTTTATCAACACGGCGACCATATTTTTCATTGGCTTTAATTGTATTGAGTTCATACCGATTTAAGACAGTCAATTCATTATTGGCATTATATGATGCAATTTGTTCTCCAAGATATTTAAAGAACACATGTGAGCGTGAATCTTTGACTTGTAAAGGATATGTGATTGGGTCAAGATTGCTTTTAATTAAGTATTCTTTATAGAATTTATCTAATAAAGAACGTGTTATTTGGAATGATTCACTAAGTATCATATAATTTATCCTCTATCAAATAAGATTCAATGTATATTAAATTATTATATAAAGATGCAAAGCATCTAAGGCTTCGCCTTTAATTTACTTTTAAAGATTTTTTAACACTTATTAAATGTTTATATATAATAATACTGTTCAAAAAATCTTTAAAAGAATAAATTTTATGGTAAAAGTGGATGATCTACAAATGGTTGATAGTCTTTAGTTGAGTCAACAAACACCATCCAAGAACCATTTTCGATACGAACACCACGTAAATTTTCATAACAAATATTATGATCAATACCAACACGGCGAAAATGTGTATGGGTAATTGACGTAAACGTGTCTAATGTTACTGGCACTAGACCACGTTTAATCAAAGATTCTAATGAATGATTAATCAATGTCATGATCAACCATATTAGTAAAGCGTTTATATTCACGGTCATAAAGATCATTAATGGCAAGCCAACCTAATGCTTTAACTTCTTCCATAGTACCATTAACATCAATATCAATTAAAACTGATTGATGTGCAAGGCAATCAGCAATAATAGTTTCTTTTATTAAATTGACACGAACATATTTTGGGAATGAGCGTTCATCAATAAATGGTTGTTTTTCCAAGATTTCTATTTTGTAATTAGTTGCAATCATTTATAATTCCTCAGTTAATAACTTTATATTGTTTGCCATTGTGTGAAATAAACATGTTGTTACTGTCCATAGTAACTTTGCGTTTGTATTTTGTCATACCTACATAATATGAACAATATAAACCAAGTGTTTTAGAGCCAGTAACAACAATTTCAGTTGCAAATGTATTAAGATTCATTTTTAATCAACCTTGCTTGTAAATATTATAGTAATTGCATTTATTGAAAGTAAAAAGTGATAATACCCATTATTACAATAAATGCAATGCTACCTATTATTAAGTCTATTTTATCTGACTTAGACAACTTTTAAGCCATCAAAGATTTACGGATACGGCAAAGTGTATTTGTTTCAGTTTTACGGATTGCTTTTGGACGGAACATTGAACCCATTTTACGGAATGTTTGTAGAGCTGTTTCTACTGGCAGACCTGCTTTAACAAGCTTAGTAACAATGTTAGTTGCAACTTCGCTATATGAGTTATGTACAGTTACACATTCAACAAAAGTTAATTGTAATGCAAGGCAGTTAAATTTAGCATTATCCCACATTACACGAACAAGACCAGTTTTAGTATTATGACGAACGATTTTACCAAAACCAAAGATTGAGTTGTTTACGATTTTAGAAGTTAAAGTTTTCATAGCTGTTTCCTTATATAGGATTGATTAACAATTTAGTTTGTTTCAGTAGCCATTTGCTACCTGATGAATACATAATAGCACAATCTTATTATGTGTCAACACTTTTATTAAAAATAATTTAATTTATTTTAGGCAATAAAAAACGGCGCACTAAGCACCGTATAGATATATACAGATTACTATTATTACAGCCAAGACAATTCCATAAATAAAATTGTGTCCTGTAATATCAAATGGTAGGTAATCACCTTTTTTATAAGACATTTAACGCCGTGCCATTTGGAACTTCTTCATCATGGAAGTATGTTCTTATACCAAATGTTTTACAACATAATTTAAATAATTCAATATGAAAACTCTCATAAATTCTAACTTCTGTTCCATCATCATAAGTTAGAATTAAAAATCTTGGTGCAAGATTAACTTCATCTTTTTTGTATTCAACAGCCCGTGATACTTTTTTAATAAAATTCATTATAATTCATCCAGTAAAATTTCAGCACCACAATGAATACAATCACCATCATTTTCTGAACGTTCTTCAAACGTCATATACTGATTACAAGACCAACATTTCAAGTCACCCGAAGCTTGTTCTTCAAAGTCATCATCAAAATCATGCATTAATATACACCCCGTTTAGCTAAAGCTTCCTTTAGGCATTCTACTGGTAATTGCACCAACAAGGTATCAACAAATTGCATTTTAGACATTTGAATAATTTCATCTTCTTGAACAATCATAATTTTACCTTGTTCCAATTGTTCATGAATAGTTACTGGTCGGAAATCAATATTTGGTTGATAGTCTGCACTAATAGTAAAAGTTCTCATATTTTTCCTTAGTTGTTTACAGGGCATAATAATACAACTTGAATAGAAGTATCGTCATAATGGTTAATTAAAAATGGATTATCAATCATATAAATTTCTTTATAGTCAAACTTCAAATCACCTTCATATGTTGCCAATTTAGCATATGCAAATGTTTTCCACTTTTCTTTATCTATAAATTTTTTATTTGACCATCTATATGAATGTTCTTCAAAGTTTGGCATTTGGGAATATACATAAATTCTATTATCACAATCCATTGCAATAAATAAAAATTTATTTGTGGACTTGATAAAAGGTAAAATTACGTCATAACTTTCATCAAACCCATCAATTTTAAATTTTACTTTATGACTATTTGATTGTGAAACAATTTCATTCATAATTTATCCTAATGAATTTAGTTTAACGGTTCGGAATTTACTTCCATTTTTACGTTCTTTATATCGTTGTTGTGACTTACTAAACTTTTCTGAATCAATACATTTATCATAATTTAGTTTAGTAGTTACTGAATGTTCTTCTTGTGGAACAATCCCAACATCTTTTAAATTATTCATCACTAATGAACTCCTATTTTTTATCTAAAATAAAGTAATAATAACCAACAAACAATACAATAAAACTAAGTAAAACACTTAATGCATTTTGCGGTATATTTTCAACTAAACAAACCATTAAGTTTATTAATACCGTTAGTATAGTTGATATTAATAAACTTAGTTTAAATCTGTCACTTAACTTAATCATTTAATAGTCCGTCACGCATTGCACGCACACGTTCAATTTCCGCCGTGCTATGTACTGTACCACCATCATTAAAAGCTAAGTAATAGTTAATTACATCTAGTTTGAATTGGTAGTTTAATACGTTAAAACGAAAACCAGTTAAAGTTTTAATATTGAAGCGTGTTCCATTGAAAGAATCTTTATTCATTCCACCTTCAACAATATCATTAAAGATAGTAAATTCACCTTTCATAAAACGGCGCACGGCGGTTAATCGTTGTAAGCCATCTACTACCACAAAGCCTTTAAGATCACTATCTTTGCTTTGTTCACGTTGGAAATCAGGACAGTTTAAAGTAATGGTACGACCAGTATCACCAATTGCACCACGTACAAAAGCTTCAACATATTTTACTTGCTGTTCTTCTGACCATACATGCCCACGTTGGAAATCAGGATTTTCTTCAAATCCATCATAGCTATCTTTGTAACGTTGAATAGTCCATTCAATATCATGAAATCCAACATCAGCCCCATAGCGAACTTCAGGAACAGCACCAATTAATTTTTCCATTGCTTTTGTATTAGCAATATACTTTAAACGGCTTTGTTCTGCTAGTTTCTGCTTTTCAGCATAGCTTAATTCAGTCATTTTAAAATTCCTTATATTTCTTTAACTGGTCAATGAATCGTACTAATACATCTTCTTGGTTTTTATATTTTACAATATCAACATCATTTACTAAGTCAACGGCGCACGCCTTTAAAACATGTAAACGTACATTAAAACGATCAATCAATTCTTCACGGGATACTTCTGTTGTATTAAGTTTAGCAATACGATCAATGATAGCTTTACATTGTTCCTCATAACCTTGTTTAGATGCAAACATAATTTCATTAGTTGCAATACGACACTTGGAATCATTGAGTAAATTATTAAAGTGAATAATTAAAGATTCAATATTAATCTTATCCATTTTATATTATACTCCAAACTTTACAAGTGCTTTTTTAAGAAATACAATATTGATACGTTTGGTAATATTGCCATCAGGAAAAAAGACATTTTTATGTAAACCTTTTGCCGTTGCACGTTCAATAATTTTTTTGCAGTTATCTACGCCTTGAATATTCAAATAAAGTTCGGCATATTGTAAAGCTGTAATTTTAGAACCATTGTTTAACCAGTTAAGATTCTTTTCTTTATTGATGATCAATTCGAGAATTTTATCACGAACCATATCACGATCATTAACACTAATATGAGCTAATAAGAAATCTTCTAAATTACCATTAATAAAGCAACTTAATACGGTTGATGAATTTTCAAATGTCATAGTTATAACACTTTCATGTAATCCAAGTTTTGCTTTAACGCCGTTACTAAGAGTAATTAACATAATGGTATATCCTTAATGGTTATGGTTTATATTAGCATAATAAAGATAATATGCAACTACTTTTTATTATTAAGACAACTATAATCAACAACCTGTTTAAATTGTATCATTTGGTTCACAAAGTTTTCCCGATTAAGATCATAATAGTTAGAATAAACTTGCTTATTATTTTTAATGATATTAATACGAATTTCCACATTACGATCAAATTGTAATACATCACCTTCATTTAAGTAATCAAAGCTTACTAAACACGGCGTACCCCGTGTAAGATCATTTACAAAGGATTTTGCTTCACGTTTAATCAATACACGTTGATTTTCATTACTAAAGTTATATGGTGGTGTAGATAGTATAGCGCCGTGCGTTAGTGTTAATGGTACAATACATGCCATTGATAGAATTAATTTATTCATGTTAATTATCCTTTTCTCTTTAAACTGTTTACCAGTGTTTTATATGTAAACTTATTATAAGTATTAAATTTACATATCATGCTGAACAATTTATCAATTTTCCAATCAAAATCTTCATTATGGATTACATCACTTGGGCGAAGTATACCATTTTCAATAGATATTACAAATGAATTAACTTCACCTTTAATAAAATAAGATATGATTAGAGTTTCAGCCATTACCATTTTATTGTTTACAGTGACTTTTGATTTAATACGTTTTATACCGCCTTCATATTTGGTGAACATACGAAATAGTTTTACAAACCAAGATTTATTATTGATCAGACTTAGACCATCAAAAATAAATTCATCATGATCAACTAAGTAACGATTGATAACATTTAACTTGTTCATAACATTCACCGCTATAAAAATATGTTCTAACTTAATTATTATATTAAGATAAACATAAATTTTTGTCAATAAAAAACGGCGTTTCCGCCGTTAATTTTTTAATTTTATTGTTGTCTTAACCACTCACCGATGCTTAATTTAGTACCACTAGTCACATATTCAGCAACTTTTTCAAAACGTTCTGCCTTATTCCAACCTTTTTCTAAAGCAATCTTTTTAACTGATAAGCTATTAGAAGTGTTAGTGATAATTTTAGTAGCGTTCATTTGGTATATCCTGTGATAGTTTGTTTGCCCTATACGATTCATTATACACTAATAAATTATATATGCAACTATCAATTATTTAATCCCCAAAATTCTTTTTCATCTTCTGATAATTTACCAAAGATTGTTGTACCTGATTTAGTTATATGTACATCACCATCTTTAATAGCATTTGCAATTTCATTATTAACTTCTTCTTGTAAAATTTTTGATAATTCTTCTTCTACATCAAATTCTTTCATATTATTTTAATTCCTTATATACAAAAGCTCATATGATAATTTTACCATATGAGCTTTATTTGATTTATTTTACTTTAACCAATACACGTAAATGTAAGCACTGGATATTGTAACCACCTGCATAGATTGTTTCGATGATAATACGTTTAGCACCTGCATTAGTCATCACACCAAATACACCATTGAAACCATCATTTGTACGTTCAAATTCTTGGCTAATAACTTCTGTAACACCTGCTTTTTCTAACTTCTTTGCAATAGATGTATTACGTTTAGTAGCAATTGCTTTACAGTTTTTCTCAACAAAGTTTAAAATGTATTCTTCACTGTTACCATTAATAACATTGTACCAAGTTTTACCACCTGCAATATCCCACGCTTTTTGATATTTTTGCATTTTCATTTCTTTAGCTTCATCACTATCCAAGAAAGAATACATAGCATCACGGCGTTCTAATACCCATTTTTTAGATGCTTCTAAAACACGGGCATCCATATCAACAAATACTGCATTAAGTTCATTCATGATGTTTGCAATTACTAAGTTTGACATGTTGGTATTTCCTAAGTGGTTATGTTTACCTGATAAAGTTATAATACCATAATAAAGATAATATGCAACTATTATTTTAGTTTAATCGTAAATTAGTAAAATAATAACGATTACATTCAACAGTATCACCAGTTGCTTCACTATGAAATAAATCACAGTTCAATAATTCTTGAATATGTTCACTTTGATAATGTGTAAGCCTTCTTATTACTAATAATTCTTTACCACATTTTAAATTTTCAATACCAACAATTTGCCACGGCGTTAATAAACAAAGATTATTAATAATTTCTATTGCACGTTCGGCTTTAGTTTGAATAGTCATTTCATTCACCAGTTATACGTTCAAGCAAACGTTCAAGTGCGCCTATTTCACCCCAACGGGAACTTTCTTCTGAATCAGTATAAGTTTTTTGTGATTCAAGACGTTCAAGTTCTTCACGTACATATTGTACAACTTCTTCTGTAGTCATCATGATAGTATCCTTATTAATACTGTTTTGATTTGATATTCAATATAATAAGGATATTAAAACTTAATGTCAACTCATAAATTTTAATTCATCATAAATTTTTTGCATATTTTCTTTGTCATCAATCGAAATATCATCAAACCATGCATACTTTTTACCATCATCATCACGGCGGAAATAATGCACTTTTAAGTTTTCTGAAAAAGACAAATATGCAACATGATTAACTTTTGGGTTAAACATATAATAAAAATATTCTCCATCATAATCATATTGCCGTACACATTCACTAGGGATATGTTCTTTCATAATTTCATATAATGCTTCACTATTGGCTGTCATTATTCGATACTCCTATAACTACTCTATATGCGCCGTGGGCTTCTAAATCAGATAAATCCGCACGCTGTAAAGCTACACAACATGTTTTTAGTTTATCTAATTGTTCATAGCTCGGATTTACTGGAACTAGCTTATATCCATCTCTATTAGAAGATAATAACCACATGGTATAACACCGTTGTTCCGTTGGGTCATAGTACCCTTGAGTCACACTATCATAATTTAATTCAGCGTTTGGATAGTTCCATTTATAAGCCTTTTCAAATTCATCTCTATCATCATGTATAATCATATCTAATTTATTTCCTATTTATTCGACTCACTAAATGAGCTGAATACGTGTATTATTCGGCTCATCATATAAATTTACCAAAGTGTTCAATATAATTAATATCAATAATTTTTGGTTGTGCTTCCTTTAATTTGTTATATACGGCGTTTTTCAATTCATTATTGATCTTCCATATAAGCAAATCCGTATCACATTCTTCTAATGTATCAGTAGATTCTAATTCAAAAATTTCTGAACATTTAATTGTAATACCATCATGAATCTTGACTAGCTTATTATACGATGATTTATAGGCAGGTTTAGTTTTAAATGAACGTCCGTCATCATACTCATACATTAAAATATTATTCATACTTACCCAATTTCTTAATTGCATCAATTTCAAACTGTGCAATATTTGTTCTTGGCAAATCACCAACTAAACATTCAATAGCTTTTAATTTTTCATTTGAAATATCTTTTGCATATCGGTTATAACACATGATTGCATGAATCGCCGTGGCTAAATTATTACCATCATCAAGTACACATACTTTTTGTTTGTTACTATAATAGATATACATTTTGTTTGGCGGTAAAAATGATGTACAGTATTCAATATGAACAACTACTGGCTCACTAAAATCAATATGCTTAAATTCATTATTTCTTAGATATTCATTAAAAACACGTTCACCATTTTGCCCAAGCGAATACCAATCCTTTGTACTTGTCTTTTGAAACACAAAGCCTTTATCATCTTTAACTAATACAGCTTGATTGTAGTAATAGTATTCAGCATTTAATGCACGTCCAATCTTTTCAAATTGAAATCCTACATCACGATAATTAATTTTCTCCATTATTATCTCCTATCATATAACTTTTATCTTTATCAAATATATCTAATTCAGAAACCTTGTTAAGAATATCACCTAATCCATATAAAACGGGATTAATACTACATTGCGCCGTGGCGACAAAGCATTCTTGATAATGACTTTCTGTAAGATTCCTTAATGCTTCACGGCGCATATGATCTGTTAATATATCCATGAAGCATTCTTTATACCTTGAGTTAATATCCATAATTGCTTTATTCAATTCTTTATTATGTTTTTCAATAAGATTCATATCATAAAGGCTCACTTAATTGTAATTCCAAGAATTCTTGAAATAATTTTTCACCTTCGCTCATAATGCATTCATATGATACGATTTTATTTTTACTAATATATTCTTTATGACAAGTAAGTAAATGATCAAACGTTTCAGGTGATAAATGTCCATTGCTAACTAGTGTTGATAATTCTTTAATAAGAACACTAGTATCAATCATCTTCAATTTCCTTTGCAACTAATACAGCACGATCTAAGAAAGCAAAATCACCATTATCAACATCAATGTAATATACCATTACATGTTTATTATTTGATTCTTCAATTTGTTGATCAATACCGTCCATTGTTCCAAATAATTCAATTTCTTTTTCTGTAAACCGTTTTTCTATTAATACCTTTTCTGCGTCACTAAAAGACTTTAAGCGTTTTTTAATTTCTAAGTAACGGGTTTTATATGTAGGGGTACTGCGGTCAATAACCATTGTCATTTTATTATCCTCTTTGTGATTTATCTGTAGTCCAAATTTCTTTTTTACATACTGGACACTCAATTACATAACATGTTTCATTTCTATCACTTACTACACGGGCTTCTTTACGTGTGTACTCAAGTACACTTTGGCAATTACGACAAGAAACAATATATGTTGCTTCGGATGGCAAATTACCACGTTGTAAAATCTTCATTAATTAAATCTCCTTTGCTCTTAACATTACACGGCGTATTTGCATACATTCATCAATGTAATATACATGTTCACTGAATTCATCAAACATATTAATCTGTCGATCAATACCATCCATTGTATAAAAGTCACTGGCTTCTAATAAAGAAATCTTACTCACTAACTGGTGCTGTACATCTTCAATTGCAAACATATCATTCTCATCTTCATCGCCAATTCCAATATCAGATAAATATTCAACTTCTAATTCTACTTCATTAGAATTTAAATAACGTTCAAATTTACTTTTGTCCACATCACTATATGAATCAAATAGTTTTTGCAAAAATAAATAAAATACATCATTACGATCTTTAATAACCTTAGCCAATTATAACAACTCCTTTTTCAATTCAACACGGCGCAATACTAAACCACTAACTTCACCAATTGCATTATACATTCTAGCTAGATAATAAATATATCCAGTCTTTTCTAACATTTCATACTGTTTATCAATACCATTTCTGTCATAGATCAAGTCTTGAATCTTAGAATAGTGATTATTAAACTCATCATTAATTTCAATGTAATCAGCTACAGCAAATGAACGACTATAATATAAGTCACCTATAGTTAGTTTCGTTACAGCCTTTACAGCAGTCTTATAATTTAAATCTGATACTAAACAACTCATAACACGGCGGTTTTCTAGTATCTTAATTTCAAAATCATTTCGGCTTTGTATTAATTGACGCAATTTATAGTTCATCTTTCTTAACCCATTTATAACCACCTATTTCTTTATTGTCTAAAATAGTTAGCATTTCATCTGATGCAATTTTCCAACGTTGATCAATATCATAATTAACATTGCGCCGTGCCTTAATAGTCTTCATTTTAATCTGACCAGTTGCTATAGCATGATTAAACATTTCTTTTGTAAATTCTCTCGAAATTAGCATACAGGTCTTTCCTCTAATGATTCTTTCCAATCACCTTTATATTCATTATTTCTAGGCTCTAGGCATTCCACATAACCATCATAATTATTTTCTTCTGAAACAAAACAATCTTCATCAATATAAGGTTTTTCAGTATGATAATATTTCCATCCATCTGAATCAGTTGATACCCATTTAATTTCTAGTGGAATATACATCCAATCATACTTCATCATTATTATCTGCCCATCTTACTTCAGTAAAGTATTTCTTAATTGCTAATAAAAATGAATCGTCAGATTCATATTCATATGTAATATTATCGGGTGTAATAACTTCGGCAACATATTTAAATCCATCTTTAAATAATGTAAGAGTACAATCCGCCGTGCCAATAAGATTTATATAATCTTCTATTTGCATTTCACTTTCAATCATTTTATTTTGATACCTCATAATATTTATTTTTTAAAGTAAAAATTTTACCTGTTGGTGGTTCAACTTTTTTAAATCCAATTAAACCATTTTTGATAATTGGAATATCAAACCATGAATACATCTCATTATCAGCATATAGCAAATGCCCAATAACTTTACCATCAAGATCATATAACCAGTGTTCTAATAAACTAATCATTCTGCCACCTGTTCATACATACTATCAATAGCTTCTTGATATGTATTATACACATCAAAATTCCAACTCATACCACACGGCGTAGGAATAACAGTCCATACACCATACTTCCTTTCCATTGATACACTATACTTTTTCTTAACAAATTTATTAATAAACATTACTTCATTACGATCAACATAATATCCTAAACTGTTATAGTCAGAAGTAGATAAACAAAAGTTTTGCGGATACTTACTGTCTTGATAAAGAATAACATCATCATCACTTTCTTGATTATAATCTTCATTCCCAATAGTCCATACAGCCTTAATAGGACATATTTTCTTATCTAGTTCCATATAGTCAGGAACTAATTCTAATTTTGGTACTTCCTTTTTCAATATTATTTATCTCCTAATAAACGCCACGGCGTTATATAGTCTTCATGTTATGTCTTCAACTTCATAATATGCACTAATAATGCATTATGTTGGTCTACATCCAAGTAGGTCAAAAACTTCTCATAGTCTTGATTACATGAAAAACGGAAGTGTTGGAATAAACGATAACCTTCACTTTGTTCCCCTGCTTCTTGTTCAATTACATTACCATCTTCATCATACTTTTTAAAAATAGTTTCAAATGTATATGCACTTGAATGTGTACAAAACTTTTTGATCTTTTCATTAACTCTATGCCAGTTACGCAATGATTCTAATTCTTCATTAGTTAAATCATGACTCATAATATTCTACCTTGTAACCTTTAATTAAATTTTTTGCTTTTTTGTCTAACATATCTGCAACCCATTCACATTCCTTTAAGAATGATAAAGTTTCTTCTTCTGTATAACCTACTTCATCACCCTCAAAACCACCTTCTCTAAAGTCACGTATCATTTGAGATGCAGTTGTCAAGGCATCATATCTTGCTGTACGCTGTTCGTCACTCATATTAGACATAATATAATTTCCTGTTAATATAATGCAGAATTGTAAATAGTATGACGTGAATTTGGTTCTTCACACCATAAACGCAAATACTCATAGTCAGATGAACTCAAATCATAATCAATAGAGTTTTTATATGAATATGTAATAAACTTTTCCAAACGGCGTAAGCGTTCTCTAGCTCGGTGATGAAACTCACTACTATAAACATAATTATCTATAGACTTCTCTAACGCCGTGTTGTATTCAGGTGAATGCTGTGGAATTACAATACGTTCTTTCTTCTTGAAGAAAATTAAATAAGGTATCTCAACATATTCATCTGCATATATTGTAGCATCCTCTCCAAAACATTTCCTAATTGTTTTTTCATTATTGCTTAATGATTTTAACATCATTGTATATATTGCTTCACGGGAATCAGCACCAACAATCTTCATGCAAGTATCTGTCTTCTTCATTTCTTTAATTTCTCCATACTAAGTACAATTGATTCACTGGTACTATTGCTTGATTGCAAATCATTTAAATTAGTTAATATCTTATATTCTTCCGCCGTCAATAAAATGTCTCCACTTACTGAACATAGCATTTCTAAATCATTAAGCATATTCGTTAAATGTCTGTATTCTTTTTCAACCTGCAATTGTACATTAATATCACTTAATCGAAAATAATATTTGTCATGATTGGCTTTAATATTTTTCTTTGTACATAATGTAATACCATATTTCAAATTTGCTTTTGCTTTAACTAACATTGATTTAGTTAGATTAATAGTCATTACTTTGTGCATAACTTTTGCATCTCACTTTCAAAATATACTTCCATTTCATGATATGTCATTGGCTTATCTTTATTCATTGCAAATGTTGTTCCATCTGAACGCCGTGCATGTAAGAAATATCTTTTATCATGTTCAATATCTTTTTCTACTACATGCAAGCCTACTATTGGATTCTTTTCTTTCTTTAGGTTGTAAGCAATAACACCTACAACAAGAAGAATGAACATTGCAATAATAGCAATTAACCCATAATCAATATTCATAATTCTTCTCCTTATTCTATTTTAAATATATTCAAACATACGTTGATCAATATTCACCATTAGATTGCAAACATACGGCGTAATATGTTTCTTATCTACATACTTGGTTAATACTGGATAAGTTGTAATTGCTGTATGAATATCACTGAACTTATTAATCATATAACTTAAATCAATATCTAATTCATTTAATACATACATTGCATCATACAAATTGTTATTAGATTGTTTAATGAATTCTAATTGATAGTCTTCATCATTATAATCTAAGTGCATTAGGTTGTAAGGGTCTTTTAATGCTTTTAAATTAAATTCTTTCGTGCATAAATGTGAAATCTCTCTGTTAAAAAGGTCAAAATAATATGCGTATTTTTCGATGATACGTGAACTGAATTTCTCGGCTATTTTAATGCATAAATCATGAATCTCATAATCATTTTCTATTGCATAATTCAATAGGTACTCACTATTAATATAAGTAAATTCGGTTGATTTCCAAGTATCCCAATATTTAATTTTATTAATGTCTTCTTTAATATATTGAACCATTTCTTTATTTGAATTAATGTACTTTAATACATCATCAT
>JACCDV010235232.1_pt1 | contig 33916 bp, 33 predicted proteins | sample 7446131 | NCBI WGS metagenome assembly JACCDV01 (sample SAMN15323448, study PRJNA562643) | freshwater metagenome | isolation source: river surface water | place: USA:Blue River Watershed | collected 2017-08-17
AAAACGACGGTATCAAAAACATCATATTCAGCTAAACGAAGAGCTGTTGTTGATCCGTAGAAACCTGCACCGACTACTGTGACTTTGCCACCCATCGTGACTCCATTCATGGCTGATTGCGAATAGGGAAACTCTACCGTCCGCGAGGAAGGGCTATAGCCAGCGCAAAAAGCGCCACCGCTATTGCCAGCGGAAGATAAAACTCAATGCGACGGAAATCTCGTGATTTGAGAGCTACGCCAGCGGTTCCGAGAGCGATAAAGAGTGATCCTGCTCGCACAAAGCCCAGGACCCCTAGAACCACACCCGTCAGGACAAATCCATAACTTGCAAGAGCGAGCAAGCGATTATTTAGCTGCATGCATCAACCACATTGGTAAGCAGCATTGCACGAGTCATGGGGCCGACTCCCCCTGGCATTGGAGAAACGTAGGAAGCCTTTTCATATACACCTGGACAGACATCGCCATCTAAGCCATTTGCGGTTCTTGAAATTCCAACATCAATAACAACTGCGCCTTCTTTAATCATTTCAGCTTTGAGGAAATGAGATTGCCCAATCGCTGCAACAACAATGTCAGCCTTTTGTGTGTGCTTGACCAAATCTTTGGTTCCGGTATGGGTCAAAGTGACTGTCGCATTTTCTTGCTTGCGTGTTAGCAACAAACCTAGAGGGCGACCAACAGTCAGGCCACGTCCAATAACGGTGATGTCAGCACCTTGAGTTGAAATCTTGTAGTGATCTAACAGTGCAACAATCGCACGAGGGGTGCATGGCAATGGCGCGTTGTAGCCTGAAACAAGTCGGCCTAAGTTCAGCGGGTGCAAACCGTCGGCATCCTTGTCTGGATCAATCGCTTCTAAAACTGCTTGCGTATTGATTCCAATTGGCAATGGAAGTTGAACTATGTAACCGGTGCACTCTTTCGAAGAATTAAGATCTGCAATAGCAGCCATAACATCTTTTTGAGTGGCGCTTTGTGGAAGATCAATTCGAATTGAATTAATTCCAACTTCTTTGCAATCTCGGTGCTTTCCTCCGACATATGAATGTGAACCTGGATCATCTCCGACCAAGATAGTTCCAAGTCCTGGGGTAACTCCCTGAGCCTTTAGGGCAGAGACTCGAACTGTTAACTGAGCTTTGATGGCGGATGCAACCGCCTTGCCATCAAGTATCTGTGCGCTCATGTGCCAAGCCTACCGAGTTAATTAAGCGTGCGAGAAATGTCGGGTATTGGTGAAAAACATTGCAATTCCAGCGGCTTGGGCTGCAGCAATAACCTCTTCATCGCGCACGCTTCCACCAGGTTGGACCACTGCTGTGATGCCTGCATCAATAAGGATCTGAAGCCCATCAGCAAAAGGGAAAAATGCATCACTTGCAGCGACGGATCCATGTGCACGATCCCCTGCACGGGAAACAGCTAAACGTGCCGAATCAACTCGACTTACCTGTCCCATTCCGATTCCAACAGCTGTTGTCATTGAGGCAAGGATGATTGCATTGCTCTTAACGGAACGAACACTTCTCCAGGCGAACTCAAGATCCTTCATTTTTTGCTCATTAACTTGAGGACCACACACTTGCTTCCATTGTGCTGGTGAATCGCCTGCAGCATCAATCAAATCTGACTGTTGCAGTAATACCCCGCCAGATACTGGGCGTAACTCAAAGGATGCAAGAGGAGTTACATCTACTTTTAGAATTCGAATCGACGGTTTCTTCATCAAAAGCTCTAATGCGTCTTTATCGTAATCAGGTGCAACAACAACTTCAGTGAATACCTTAGAAAGTGGTTCTGCCATTGCAAGATCAACTTTTCTATTGGCAGCCACTACCCCGCCAAAGGCCGACACCGGATCACACTCATGTGCATGTTGATATGCAACCGCAACACCTAAGGCGCACACTGCTATTCCACAAGGATTTGCGTGCTTCATGATCGCAACTGCCGGATCTCGATGATCTCGTACTGCACGCCAAGCAGCATCAGCATCGGTGTAATTATTGAAGGACATCTCTTTTCCATGAAGCTGCTGCGCGTTAACAATCCCAGAATCTGAGTTTGAGTAGATTGCTGCGCTCTGATGTGGATTTTCGCCATATCGAAGCGCGCTCTTACGACTCCAAATGTGGCCAAACCATTCTGGTAATTCCTGTGTATCTGACTCAGCTAACCAAGTAGCAATCGCTAAATCATATTCGGCGGTTTTTCTAAATGCTGCTAGGGCTAATTGGCGACGTTCTGACTGTGTAAATCCCCCGCTAGAAATGGCACTAAGTAATTGGTCATATTGCGAAGGAGCTGAAATCACTGCGATTGATTTGTGGTTCTTAGCAGCGCCGCGAAGTAACGCTGGGCCCCCGATATCAATCTGTTCGATGCTCTCCTCAAAGGTTGCGCCTGAGGCAACTGTTTGAGAAAAGGGATAGAGATTGATTATCACGAGATCAAATGGTGAAATTTCAAGATCAGCAATCGCTGATAGGTGATCTGGATTGCTTTGGTCAGCCAGAATTCCAGCGTGAATACGTGGGTGCAGGCTCTTCACTCTGCCATCCATGATTTCAGGGAAACCGGTGTAATCACTTACTTCAGTGACTGGGATTCCAGAGTTCTTCAAAGTATTCGCGGTTGAGCCAGTTGAAAGAATTTCAACCCCCGCAGAATGCAAGGCGTTACCAACTTCGATCAATCGATCCTTGTCATAGACGCTGATAAGCGCTCTTTGAATAGCTTTTTTCATCCGCGCTTCAATAATCTCGGCAGGTAAAGAGCGAGCAAAGCGCCGACTCCAAGTTCAGTTCCAATTGCCAGCGTGAATTTCCATGGCGAAACCCCGACCGCTGACATTGCATCTGTGATTAGCGCACCACTACCCGAATAACCCACAAAAGCTGCAAGCAAAGTCGCAACAATCAAACTCTGAACCAGGACCCTTTGATTTAGTGAGATTGTCCAAGTTACTAGCAAGGCACCTGCTCCAACTATGACCAGAATTCCAAGCAAAGAGATCAATGATTTATTCTCCGGAAGGGCACCTAGTAAAGGCATCGCAGGAATTTTATTTAATCTAAATGAGGTAGGAGAAACTAGGGTTCCTGAACCAACTGCAAACCCAACTCCTGAGAAATAGGCAAGGGTTGAAACAATTGCATTTGGAATATACAAAATGTTGAGTAGCAGAAGAAGGAGCCCGCCAAAGATTCCAGGTTGCAATACGGTGGTTAAGTTCTTCACCATTGAAATATTGAGCAGAAGCAGTAGGCCAAATACCACCGATGAAATACCCAATAGCAATGCAATTATTCGCGATCCATAAAGGAAGCCTTGACCTAATGCCACCTTTCTGCCGACAGTTGCAGCACATAGCAAGGTAAATGGGAGAACATAAATAAAGGCGAAGTACCAAACAGGGCGAATAGATTCGGTCTTCGAAAACAAAGAGGCAACTAATGCAAAGAGTGTGTATCCAAGTGCAAAGACGGTACGTGCTGGAGCGATCAATGAAGAATCATGATCGAGTCGTTCAATAGTGCGAGCAACTCCATTGCGAATCGCCAGAACCGGGAAAATCAAAGCGCCCAAAGGTAGGTAAGAAAGATGTCCCGCTAAACCTGATGGTGGAAGGGATAAATCAAATGGAATGGAGTGAGCACCAATCCAGATCCACAACGCTGCACGTAGCGGATCACCCGTATTGCCGGTCGCGCTACCTGCAGTTGCCCAAGCAAGAAGAGCGATAAAAGATGTAGGAAGTAAAAGCCAAGCAACGCTACGCAAGACTTGGGGCAATGCTGCTCCAAGTACTCGCGTAATCATTGTTATCGACCCATGATTGCGCGTAACAAACGCGCGGTTTCGCTAGGTGTTTGTCCAACCTTTACACCAGCAGCTTCCAATGCATCCTTCTTCGCCTGTGCAGTTCCTGAAGATCCCGAAACAATCGCACCTGCGTGACCCATTGTCTTACCTTCTGGAGCGGTGAATCCTGCAACATAACCAACAACAGGCTTAGTTACATACTCAGCGATAAATGCAGCTGCACGCTCTTCAGCATCTCCACCGATTTCACCGATCATTACAATCGCTGTTGTCTCAGGATCATCCTGGAAAGCGCGAAGGCAATCGATGTGAGTTGTTCCAATAACAGGATCTCCACCAATACCAACCGCTGTACTAAATCCGATATCGCGAAGCTCGTACATCATTTGGTAAGTCAATGTTCCTGATTTTGAAACTAGACCAATTGGACCTGAGCCGGTGATATCTGAAGGAATGATTCCAACATTTGATTTTCCTGGGCTGATCAAACCTGGGCAGTTTGGCCCGATGATCTGAGTTGTTCCCTTTGTCTGAGCATATGTGTAGAAACTTGCAGAGTCGTGAACAGGAATGCCTTCAGTAATCACAACTACTAGTGGCATTGCTGCATCGATTGCATCGATAACTGCAGCCTTAGCAAACTTAGGTGGAACGAAGACGACTGAAACATTTGCGCCCGTTGCTGACATTGCCTCGGCAACTGTGTTGAAAACAGGAAGTTGGTGACCGTCGATATCGACAACCTGTCCACCCTTACCTGGTGTAACTCCACCGACAACCTTGGTGCCTGAAGCCAACATACGACGAGTGTGTTTGGTTCCTTCAGAACCCGTCATTCCCTGAACAATTACTTTGCTTGCATCATTGATGAAAATAGACATTACTTCGCCGCCAATTCTGCAGCGCGATTTGCTGCTCCATCCATTGTGTCTGCCTGCTCAACTAGTGGGTGAGCAGCCTTTGCCAAAATTGCTCGTCCTTCAACAACATTGTTTCCATCGAGGCGAACCACGATTGGCTTTGTCGCCTGAGAACCAAGTAATTCAAGGGCTTGAACGATTCCGTTGGCAACAGCATCACACGCTGTGATTCCACCGAATACATTCACAAATACGCTCTTCACATCTTTGTCACCAAGAATGATTGAAAGACCATCAGCCATGATCTGTGCAGATGCGCCACCACCAATATCAAGGAAGTTAGCTGGGCGAACTCCCCCATGCTTTTCTCCTGCGTAAGCAACAACATCAAGTGTGCTCATTACAAGACCGGCACCATTTCCGATAATTCCTACTTCGCCCTCAAGTTTTACGTAGTTAAGACCCTTTTCTTTTGCTGCAGCTTCCAAAGGATTTTCCGCTGCTTGATCTACAAGTGCTTCGTGATCTGGTTGACGGAAGTCAGCGTTGTCATCAAGAGTGACCTTGCCATCAAGTGCGATGACCTTTCCATCCTTGGTCTTAACCAATGGGTTAACTTCAACAAGTGTTGCATCTTCGCCCTGGAAAACATCCCATAGCTTCAAGAGAACATCAGCAACCTGATCGGCAACATCTGCTGGGAATTGCGCAGCCGCAACGATCTCCTTTGCCTTAGCAAGTGAGATTCCATCAACTGCAGATACAGGAATCTTGGCAAGCTTTTCTGGCGCAGTGTGTGCAACCTCTTCAATATCCATTCCACCTGAAACAGATGCCATGACTAAAAATGTGCGATTTGAACGATCCAGCAAAATCGCTAAGTAGTACTCGGATTCGATCGGAGCAGCAGCAGCGATCATCACTGTGTGAACAGTGTGACCCTTGATATCCATTCCAAGAATTGCGCCAGCTTTTTCGCGAGCATCTTGTGGATTCTCTGCAAGCTTTACTCCGCCAGCCTTTCCACGTCCTCCAACTTTGACCTGTGCCTTAACGACAACCTTTCCGCCAATAGTTGCTGCAGCTTTTTCTGCCTCATCCGCGGTTGTTGCAATACTTGCGGCTAATACAGGTACGCCATGCTTTTCAAAGATGTCTCGGGCTTGATATTCAAAGAGATCCACTGGGCTTCCAATCAGTTCAGTTCTGATGCGCTAATGAGGGTAATCCTAGAGCTTCTCCACGGGTGCATAACGCAGCAGCAAACGCTTCTCACCGTATTGGCCGAAGTTAATCGTTGCCTCCGCCTTATCCCCTGCGCCTGCCACAGAGACAACGGTGCCTAAACCAAATGTGTCATGTGACACACGCTCCCCAACAGCTAGTTCCATTGCCACACTCTTCTTGCCAGTGGCCCGAGGTGGGGGTGCGGTCGCAACTCTAGATTTCTTAACAAGTGAAGGAGACACCGAAGTTCGCGATTGATTTCGCCATTCGATCACATCTTCAGGAATTTCATCCAGGAATCGAGATGGTGGGTTGTAGTTGGGCGCTCCCCATGTAGATCGGTATTCAGCACGTGAAATATAAAGTCGCTGACGCGCGCGAGTTAAACCAACATAGGCAAGTCGTCGCTCTTCTTCGATCTCATCTTTTTCTCCCAGAGTTCGTGAGTGAGGAAAAATTCCATCCTCCATACCGGTTAAGAAAACAGTTGGAAATTCAAGTCCCTTTGCAGTGTGCAAAGTCATCATCGTTACAACTCCGCCATGATCTTCGCCCTCTGGAATCTCATCAGCATCAGCGACCAATGAAACCTTTTCCAAGAGTCCAGCCAAAGAAATCTCTTCATCCTCGCCTAGCTCTTCAAAAGGTCTTTCTTCATACTCCATCGAAACAGCAACAAGTTCTTTAAGGTTTTCTACTCTGACCTCATCTTGTGGGTCGGTGCTATCGGCCAGCTCTTTCAATAATCCAGATTGCTCAAGAGCTGCCTCGACGACAACTGATGGTTTGGTCTTGGCCTCAACCAAGACGCTCAATGCGCTAATCATTGATGTGAATTCATTGATTGCCTGTGCAGCACGTGACGGAACTGATGGGATCTCGTTGCAGCGAAGCAGTCCCTGCCAAAAAGAAATGTTGTTATCACGTGCAAATAGATCTACATAATCCAGAGAGGTGTCGCCGATTCCGCGCTTAGGCACATTGATGATTCGTCGAAGTGAAATCTCATCCTCCACATTTGCGAGCACTCGTAAATATGCGAGTAAATCCTTTACTTCACGACGCTCATAGAATCGAAGTCCACCGACAACTTTGTAGGGCAAAGCACTGCGCATAAAGACTTCTTCAAAAACACGTGACTGGGCGTTGGTTCGATAAAAAATCGCGGTATCTCCAGGTGTTGAGACACCTTCTCTTTGAAGGGAACGAATCTCATCAGCGATGAAATTAGCCTCGTCATGTTCGCTCTCTGCAACATACCCTGTGAGAGGAGCACCGGATCCAGCATCTGACCAGAGGTTCTTCTCTTTACGACTCTCATTACGAGTAATTACCGCATTGGCAGCATTGAGAATATTTTGCGTGGATCGATAATTCTGTTCCAGCAAGACTGTTCGTGCATTTGGGTAATCAAGTTCGAACTGCAAAATATTGCGAATAGTGGCACCGCGGAAACCGTAGATTGATTGATCTGCATCTCCTACTACACAGAGTTCTGCAGGAGGTTGTCCTTCAAGGTCAGATCCCACTAACTCTTTAACAAGGATGTACTGGGCATGATTTGTGTCCTGATACTCATCCACCAACACATGACGAAAACGAGATCTAAATCGGGCTTTAGCCTCTGGGAAGCGTTGCAGAACTTCAACGGTCTTTAATATCAAATCATCAAAATCCATCGCGTTCGCCCGCATCAAACGTTGTTGATAGACGGCATAAACATCTGCCACCACTTGTTCAAACTGATTAGTCGTTGCGTTGAGGTAATCCTGAGGGCCAAGTAGTTCATTCTTGGCGTTGGAAATCATCGATTGAAATTGGCGCGCTGGATATCGCTTTGGATCAAGGTTTAACTCTTTAGCCACAATAGTTATTAGACGTTGCGAATCAGCAGAGTCATAAATGCTAAATGAATTGCTATAGCCAAGACGTGTTGCCTCTTGACGCAAGATACGTACGCAGGCAGAGTGAAAAGTTGAAACCCACATCGACTTTGCAATTGGCCCTACAAGCTCTGCAACACGTTCTTTCATCTCGCCCGCTGCTTTATTTGTAAATGTGATCGCAAGAATTTGATATGGCGCAACATGTCGCCGAGACATGAGATATGCGATTCGACGGGTAAGGACTCGAGTCTTTCCAGAACCCGCACCTGCGACAACAAGTAGTGGACCGCCCGCGTGAGTAACCGCCTCCGCCTGCTGAGGATTGAGCCCCTCAATAAGCGGATCGATTTCGGTCATGAGGGCGAGTCTATTAGGCTTCATACATGGAACCGATCGCAGATACCGAGATCAAGCGAGTTTTGGTCGTTAACGCCCACCCCGATGATTCAGATTTTGGCGCTTCAGGAACAATCGCCCAATGGGTCAAAAAGGGAATTGAGGTTGCTTATGTGTTTTGCACAAATGGCGATCAAGGTGGAGAAGAATCTGGTTTCACTAAGGAAGAGATGCCCGCAATTCGCCAGCGCGAACAGCGTGCAGCTGGTGCGGCAATTGGCGTCACCGACATAACTTTTTTGAATTATGTGGATGGACATTTAGAACCAACCCTCCAGCTTCGCAAAGATATTGTTCGACAGATTCGTATCTCTCAGCCGGATCGAATTGTGTGCCAAAGTCCAGAACGCAACTGGGACAGAATCGGTGCGAGCCATCCTGATCATTTAGCTGCAGGGGAAGCCACAATTCAAGCTGTCTATCCAGATGCACGTAATCCCTTTGCTTTCACTGATCTGCTGGAGAATGAAGGGCTTAAGCCTTGGCGCGTGAAAGAGGTATGGGTATCTGGTTTTGCAACCCCTGATCACTGGGTTGATATCACCGATACATTTGATTTAAAGATGGCTGCATTGCATGCGCATGTTTCACAGACGGCACATAACAAAGAGCTAGAAAATATGGTTCGTGAGTGGGGTCAACGCAACGCAGGCATGGGCGGACTTCCAGAAGGCCGAATCGCTGAGGCCTTTAAGATCGTCAATACAAACTAAAAATTAACTTAACCTTAATTTGAAACAGTTACCCGATTAATTGAAATCACTTGGTTAGGTGCACCATCTGCGCCACCGCCCTTAACTCCAGCCTTTGCAATTGCTCGAACAATATCTAGGCCTTGAGTAATGGTTCCCCAAATTGTGTAGTTCGCACCCAAAGTTGTATCAGCGAAGACCAAGAAGAACTGGCTTCCATTTGTGCCAGGTCCAGAGTTAGCCATAGCAACAGTTCCTGCAGGATAGTTATTCAAAGCTTCGGCAGGAAGATTTTCATCTCGGTAAGTGAAGTTAGGTCCACCGCTACCGGTTGCTGTTGGATCTCCGCACTGCAGAACGTATAAACCTTGTGTGGTTAAACGGTGGCAGAGAGTGTTATTGAAATATCCACCTCGTGCAAGAGTTGTTAACTGAGTAATTGTGATTGGAGCTTTCGCGCCAACTGTTGTCACAACAATATTTCCGCAGTTAGTAGCAAAGGTGAAGGTGCGTGGATAACGCTTAAGCAACTTATCTGCTGGTGCAACTGAAGGAGGTGTATGTCCAACTGCTTTTGTAGGTGCACATTTAATAGCAGGAACCTTTGCAGATTTTGTTGATTTACCTTTTGCTTCAGCAAAAGCAGAAGGTGAGAGAATTAAAGAGGTTGCAAGAACTGCAACGACTACTCGCTTCACGTGAACTCCCTTTGACATGGCCCTAATGGTAAATCGAAACCCTGTGAAAACCCTTAAATTATTCCCATTCAATGGTGGCAGGTGGCTTGCTCGTTACATCAAGTACCACCCGATTTACCTCACGAACCTCGTTGGTGATGCGGGTAGAAATCTTTTCGAGGACTTCATACGGCACTCGTGACCAATCAGCGGTCATGGCATCCTCTGAAGATACGGGGCGCAGGACTATTGGGTGTCCGTAGGTACGGCCATCCCCTTGGACGCCCACACTGCGAACATCGGCCAACAGGACTACTGGGCATTGCCAAATATCGCGGTCTAACCCTGCAGACTTTAATTCAGCTCTCGCAATTGCATCAGCCTCTCGCAATAGATCTAAGCGATCTTGTGTCACTGCGCCAATAATGCGAATTCCAAGACCTGGGCCTGGGAATGGTTGACGCCACACAATGTCTTCAGGCAAACCAAGCTCTAATCCAACTTGTCGAACTTCATCCTTAAACAATGTTCGCAATGGTTCGACCAAAGTAAATTGAAGATCATCAGGCAAGCCACCGACATTATGGTGTGACTTAATGTTTGCAGTTCCTGTTCCGCCACCAGATTCAACAACATCTGGATACAAAGTTCCCTGAACTAAGAATTCAACCTCGCCACCAGATGCGATATCTCGAGCAGCTGATTCAAAGGATCTAATGAATTCTCGACCAATAATCTTTCGCTTTTCTTCTGGGTCAGTTACATCTTTAAGCGCTTTTAAGAACTGATCCTTGGCATCCACAACTACAAGTTGAACACCAGTCGACGTAACAAAATCGCGCTCTACTTGCTCTGCTTCTCCCTTGCGCAAGAGTCCATGATCAACAAAAACACAGGTTAATTGATCGCCCACGGCCTTTTGAATAATGGCTGCAGCAACCGCTGAATCTACTCCGCCAGAAAGCCCACAGATCACACGCTTATCGCCAATAACCGCTTTTGCTTTTGCAATCTCGGTCTCTGCGATATTTGCAGTAGTCCAAGTTGCATCACACTTTGCAATATTGATAAGCCAATTGCTTAAGACAGCCTGGCCATATTCGCTGTGTAAAACTTCAGGGTGGAACTGCACACCAGCTAACAAGCCAGTTTCATTTTCAAAGGCAGAGATTGGTGTATCTGATGTTGCGGCACAGACCGAAAAGCCCACTGGTGCTTGCGAAACCGCATCTCCGTGTGACATCCATACCTTTTGCTGTGCAGGCAATCCGGCAAACAATTTAGAGGAAGTTACGACAGTGGTATCGGTTCGTCCGAATTCGGATTTACCTGTCTGACTCACAACACCTCCAAGTGCTGCAGCCATCGCTTGGAAACCATAACAAATACCAAATACAGGAATTCCTAAATCAAAGATTCCTGCATCCACCTTCGGGGCGTTATCGGCGTAAACGCTAGATGGTCCACCGGACAAAATGATTGCCAAAGGGTTTTTAGCTTTAACATCTGCGGCAGTTATTGAAGAAGGAACAATCTCGGAAAAGACATGTGCTTCGCGAACACGTCGTGCAATCAATTGTGCGTACTGTGCACCAAAATCAACAACCAGTACTCCGCGAACTTTAGCCACGATGAATAAGAACCTCTACGCGTTGGAACTCCTTCACATCTGAGTAACCACAAGTGGCCATTGCGCGGCGCAATGCGCCGAACAAGTTCATTGAGCCATCAGATGTGTGTGAAGGTCCAAGCAAAATCTCTTCAAGGGTTCCAACAGTTCCAACATTTACACGTTCACCACGTGGCAATACTGGGTGATGCGCTTCAGATCCCCAGTGCCATCCAAGCCCTGGTGCTTCAATCGCCTTTGCTAAAGGTGAACCCATCATGACCGCATCTGCGCCACAGGCGATTGCTTTCGCAATGTCACCGCTGCGGCCAACTGCACCATCAGCGATTACATGTACATAACGCCCACCTGATTCATCGAGATACTCGCGACGAGCAGCAGCAACTTCAGCAACTGCAGAAGCCATAGGTACCTCGACGCCCAACACCTTGCGAGTTGTATGAGTTGCTCCCCCACCAAAACCGACCAATACACCAGCTGCACCTGCACGCATTAAGTGAAGGGCTGCGGTTGATGTTGCAACACCACCAACAATTACAGGAACATCTAATTCGTAAATGAACTTCTTGAGGTTGAGCGCTTCATCCTCGGCGGCTACATGCTCTGCTGAAACAGTTGTTCCGCGAATGACGAAAATATCTACACCTGCAGCGATTACCGCTTTATGAAACTCTGCGGTGCGGGCAGGTGAAAGCGATGCAGCAACTGTGACTCCTGCATCGCGAATCTGCTGAATGCGTTCTTTGATCAACTCGGGGCGAATCGGTGCACTGTAAATCTCCTGCATGCGCTTAGTTGCATGCTTGTCCGGCATAGATGCAATTTCACCTAGAGGAATTCGTGGATCCTCATAGCGAGTCCACAAACCTTCGAGGTTTAGAACTCCAAGTCCACCTAGCTTTCCTATTGAGATTGCAGTTTCAGGTGAAACTACTGAATCCATTGGAGCGGCAAGCATTGGAAGATCAAACTTGTAGGCATCGATTTGCCATGTAGTTGAAACATTTTCAGGGTCGCGGGTACGACGGCTTGGAACAATTGCGATGTCATCAAAGGAGTACGCGGTACGTGCGCGCTTTCCTGGGGCGATTTCGATGTTGTTCATTAGCGGCCCTTCTTCTGATAGTTCGGTGCATCGGCAACATGTGCCACATCATGTGGATGGCTCTCCTGCAAGCCTGCTGCTGTAATTTGAATCAAACGGCCTTCACGGCGCAGGGTTTCGATATCTGGAGCACCTGCATAGCCCATACCTGAACGAAGGCCACCAACTAATTGATGTACAACTTCAGAAACTTTGCCACGGAAAGCCACCTTGCCTTCAATACCTTCAGGAACAAGCTTGTCTTCAGATAAAACATCATCCTGCATATAGCGATCCTTGGAATAAGACTTTTGCTCGCCACGTGATTGCATCGCTCCTAGCGATCCCATTCCGCGATAAGCCTTGTATTTGACTCCGTTGATTTCAACTAATTCGCCCGGAGATTCTTCGCATCCAGCAAGTAGAGATCCAAGCATTACTGAATTCGCTCCAGCAACAAGCGCCTTAACAATGTCACCTGAATACTGCAATCCCCCATCTGCAATCAATGGGATTCCTGCTTTATTACAAGCCTTTGATGCTTCAAGGATTGCAGTTACTTGTGGAACTCCAACACCTGCAACAACACGAGTTGTACAAATTGATCCTGGACCTACGCCGACCTTTACTGCATCGGCACCAGCGTTGATCAAGGCCTGCGCACCTGCGCGGGTTGCAACATTTCCACCAATGATTTCGGTAGTTGGAGAAAACTTCTTGATACGAGCGATTGAATCTAGAACCGCTCGGTGATGTCCGTGTGCAGTATCGACAACAACAACATCGACCCCTGCTTCAATCAAAGCTTGTGCGCGAGCGAATCCATCATCGCCAACACCTACCGCCGCTCCTGCCAAGCCAACATTCTTTACAAGTTTGACGTGAGTAACTTGTGCGTCGATAGGCAGGTTACGGTGAATGATTCCGATTCCGCCCGCCTTTGCCATGGCGATCGCCATTTCAGATTCTGTGACCGTATCCATCGCTGAAGAAACCAGCGGCACTGCGATTGAAATATTTCGTGTCAGCTGAGTAACTGTGCTGACTTCAGATGGAACCACATCAGATGCATCTGGAAGCAAGAGAACATCGTCGTAGGTCAGTCCAAGCATTGCGACCTTGTCTGTATCGCTCATCTGGCCTCCCCGATCGATCGTAAGACCCAAGTCTATCGGGGCTTTAGAGCCCTAAAGCACCCTCGATTTCCGCACAGGCCTGCGTTAAATCATGAGCAACTACTACATCAGTGCATTTATCCAGATCCCAACCCGGCCCACCCAGAATGACTCGAGGTGCAGGGCGGATAGATGGAATTTCGCGGAAAAACTTTGAATCGCTGTTCTGGCTTAACTGCGCCCACAAAAAGATTGCGGGCGGTGCGGATCTGCGGACCATCGCTTCAATCGCCTCAAGTGGCGTACGTGCACCTAAGAAAAAGCTTTCAATATTTTTTTCAGCAAGTGCTGCAGCAAGTGCATGAAGCGCAAGGCAATGCATCTCTTCGCCAACCGCTGCGAGCAGTACTGGTTGTGCATTTTTTGGATTTGTAATCTCCGGAACACCTTCACGCATGATGCGCTTCAACAGCTCGGAAAGCATGTGCTCTACTTCGATTCCAGAGCCATCTTCTTCCCATTCATTTCCGACTAAAAACAAAAGCGGAACAATGACTTCGGTCCACGTTGAAATAACGCCATTTTCTGAAATATCTTTTCGGAGCACCGATTCGATAAATGACTTATCCAAGATCTTGGCTGCTCTATGAATTGATTCAACTAATTCTTCACGAACCTCAAAAGAATCAACCAACTTTTCAATTGTGATTGCACCTTCATGTGCTTTTGCTTTTTCAGCAGCATCTGCTGGTGAGACTCCGGTTGTAATCAAACGACGCATGAGCGCCAACTTGGCTAGATCCGTTGGGCAGTAGCGACGGTGCTCTCCAGCCTCGTGGCTGCTTGGGCCAAGGCCATAGCGACGATCCCAGGTCCGAAGGGTGGCTGGGGCTACGCCAATGCGGCGGGCGACCGCTGCAACGGTCAATAGCTCCTCTTCCATGGGGCTATGGTGGCGTGAAGTGGCCCATCTCACCACCTGAAATGGAGAAATGAACAACTTTTGGAGCGTTGACACTTGAACAACTTATGGCGCGGTTGTACAGTATCGCCATGGCCGAAATATCACGCTTACCCCGCCCCGTTGCAGATGAATGGGAGTGGCAGTACCAAGGTTCATGCCGCGACCTTCCTTCTGAGATGTTTTTCCATCCAGATGGAGAGCGCGGACCTCGCCGTCGTAATCGCGAGAACACAGCGAAAGCTATCTGCGCTTCATGCCCAGTAATGGCTGCATGCCGCGCACACGCACTAGCCGTTCAAGAGCCATATGGAATTTGGGGAGGTCTTTCAGAAGATGACCGCCTAGCAATTCTTGGCAAAGAGGTCACACCAGATATTTCACACGCTTCATAGAGTTCCTTCTCATCGAGGATAAGAAAAAGCCCCGCAGAATTAACTGCGGGGCTTTTTTCTTTTACTAATGTACTTAGTGGCTGTGTCCACCTGGACCATGTGAGTGTCCATGTCCACCAGCTGCATCAGCAGCTGCTTGCTCCGCTGGCTTCTCGTAAACAACAGCTTCAGTTGTAATGAACATTGCAGCGATAGATGCTGCATTAGCGAGCGCTGAACGAGTTACCTTAACAGGATCGATAACACCATCAGCGGCTAGGTCACCATAAACATCTGTTGCAGCGTTGAAGCCTTCGTTGTGCTTCATTGCACGAACCTTGGCAACGACTACGTAGCCTTCAAGTCCTGCATTTTCAGCGATCCAACGAAGCGGCTCATCACAAGCCTTACGAACTAAACGAACACCAACAGCCTTATCGCCGGTGAATCCAAGATCGCCTTCAAGGGCATCGGCAGCGTGCACTAGGGCCGCTCCTCCACCAACAACGATTCCTTCTTCAACAGCGGCACGGGTTGCAGAGATTGCATCCTCTAGACGGTGCTTCTTTTCATTCAATTCAACTTCGGTGTGTGCGCCAACCTTGATTACACAAACTCCACCTGCAAGCTTTGCAAGACGCTCTTGTAGCTTTTCCTTATCCCAAGAAGAGTCACTGTTTTCAATCTCCTTGCGAAGTTCAGAAACACGTGCAGCAACTGCAGCCTTATCGCCTGCACCATCAACGATGGTTGTCGCATCCTTGGTAACAACGATGCGACGTGCCTTACCTAGATCTTCAAGTGTTACTCCCTCAAGCTTCATTCCAAGCTCTGAAGAGATTACCTGTCCACCTGTAAGTACGGCGATGTCCTGAAGTGTTGCCTTACGGCGATCTCCAAAACCTGGTGCCTTAACAGCTACAGATGCAAAGACTCCACGCATACGGTTAACAACCAGCGTAGAAAGCGCTTCGCCTTCAATATCTTCAGCAATGATCAATAGAGGCTTTGACGCCTGAGCAACCTTTTCTAGCAATGGCAGTAAATCTGACAGTGCAGAGATCTTGTTTGCTGAGATCAATACGTAAGCATCTTCAAGGATTGCTTCCATGCGATCTTGATCAGTTACGAAGTATGGAGAGATGTAGCCCTTATCGAACTGCATTCCTTCAGTGAATTCGAGATCAAGTCCAGTTGTTGATGCTTCTTCAACTGTAATAACTCCATCTTTGCCAACGCGATCCATCGCTTCTGCGATGAGTTCACCGATTGCACGATCCTGAGCAGAGATAGTTGCAACATCTGCGATCTGTGGCTTTCCATTAACTGGTGTTGCCTGCTCGCGAAGCTTCTCTGAAACCGCTGCTACGGCTGCTTCAATACCCTGCTTGATATCCATTGGCTGCGCGCCTGCTGCAAGGTTACGAAGTCCTTCTTTAACCATTGCCTGTGCAAGAACTGTTGCTGTTGTAGTTCCATCACCTGCGACATCATTTGTCTTAGTCGCAACTTCTTTAACTAACTGAGCGCCCATGTTTTCTGCGGGATCTGAAAGTTCAATCTCCTTGGCAATCGTCACACCATCATTTGTGATGATTGGCGCGCCAAAAGACTTAGCGATAACAACGTTGCGACCCTTAGGTCCAAGAGTTACCTTTACTGTGTCAGCAAGAATGTTGACACCGCGCTCCATGGCGCGGCGTGCTTGCTCATCAAATTGAAGACTCTTTCCCATTTACTTCTCGATTACAGCGAGAATGTCGCGAGCTGAAAGAACCAGTAGATCTTCTCCACCGTGCTTGATTTCAGTTCCGCCGTACTTGCTGTAAAGAACTACATCGCCAACCTTGACATCCATTGGAACGCGTACGCCATCATCAAAGCGACCTGGGCCTACTGCGATAACAGTGCCTTCTTGTGGCTTCTCTTTTGCTGTATCTGGGATTACAAGACCTGATGCTGTTGTTGTCTCAGCCTCATTAGTCTTGATAACGATGCGATCTTCTAGTGGCTTAACTGCCATGGTGTGCTCCTTCTAGGTTTTTACCTTTTGGTTTCCTCGTGCGGCTCGAATTAGCAGACTCGGGCCGTGAGTGCTAACGCAAACTCTAGGCGGGCTATTCCCGCGGGGCAAATTGGATTTAGAGGCTTACCGTTGTGACTGGCAGGCTGGAATCAGCGTCAAAGGCCACTGGGCTGGGTTTACGACCTGCTGAAACCATGAGGGAACCTAAGGCGGCAACCATCGCCCCATTATCGGTACATAGTCCAGGGCTTGGAACCCGCAGTTGGATCCCCGCCTTGTCACATCGTTCCTGAGCCACGGTTCGAAGTCGTGAATTCGCCGCAACCCCACCTGCGATCACCAGCGAATCAATTCCTGATTGTTTACATGCTGCCAAAGCCTTAAGCAATAAGACATCGACAATCGCTTCTTGGAAAGAGGCGGCAACATCTGCTTTGGCATAGTCAGGGGTTGCTTCTAGATATCTAGCTACCGCGGTCTTTAATCCAGAGAAAGAGAAATCAAATGGTCGGGTTTGCCAATCATTTGAAGTTGTTAATCCACGTGGAAAATCAATCGCGCTCGCATTACCTTCGCGGGCTAATTTATCAATGGCTGGACCACCTGGAAAACCTAATTTCATAACTCGTGCAATTTTGTCGAAAGCTTCTCCGGCAGCATCATCCATGGTCTCGCCAAGTTTTGATATAGAACCAGTGATGTCATCAACCTGTAGCAAAGAAGAATGTCCACCGCTAACCAGCAAAGCAATTGTTGGATCCATCGGTTTGTCATGTGTTAAGTAATCAACGCTGACGTGTGCAGCTAAATGATTAACTGCATAAATTGGTTTGTTTAATCCCAGAGCAAGACCTGCGGCAGAACCAACGCCAACAAGTAATGCCCCGACTAATCCAGGACCTCCGGTCACCGCAACTGCATCAATATCCTTTAAGGAAATCTTTGAATCCTTAAGCGCTTGATGTAGCGAAGGGATCATCGCCTCTAAATGTGCACGACTGGCGATTTCAGGAACTACTCCCCCAAAACGTGCATGCTCATCAACACTTGAAGCAATCACATTTGCCAACAATGTTCGACCGCGAACTACTCCAACTGCGGTCTCATCACATGAAGTTTCAATTCCTAAGACAATTGGTTCGCTCATGAAAGCTCCATTCGCATCACGAGTGCATCTAAACCAGGGCCAAAATAATCCTTACGGGTGTTTAGCTTCGAGTACCCCAGGGATTCATATAAACCAATAGCTTCTGCGTTATCTACCTTGACCTCCAGCATCATGGCTGTGGACCCCTGCAGCTGTGCCCAATCGGTAATCAACGCCATTAATTGACGAGCAATTCCTTTTCCGCGATGGTTTGGAATCACGCCCACTGTAAGCACATCGGCTTCAGCGCCACCAGGTGCGAAGACTCCGGCATAACCAATAATGCTTTGTTCTTCATCTAATGCGACAACAAAGTGACGGGTTGGGCTCGAAAACTCTTCTTTGTATTGAGATGCAGACCAAGGCGAATATGGAAACAACTCTTTGTCTAGGGATACAAAGACAGGAAGATCAAAGGCATTTGCTTGGCGATATTGGGTCATGGACGATCCGCCGTTGCAACCGCATCAGGTCTGCGCAAATAAATGGGTTCCTTTACATCGCCAGGTAAGTTGGTTAAAGAAACCATGTCGGGAAACAAATCGGCATGAACTGTTGCACCTGTTACATCTGCCGGAAAGTTAACTGCGGGCTCTGCAATGCGAACTCCATTTGAATAACGCGCCCAGTAGACCTCTTTACGTCGTGCATCAACGGTGATGATGAAATCTTTCTCCTGAACTTGCGCTGCGATTGCATCTAAAGAGCACACTCCGCGAACCGGAATCTCGCGCGCCAATGCGAAGCTCTGAGCAAAGGCGATTCCAACCCGCAAACCTGTAAATGGTCCGGGTCCCATTCCGACAACAACTTCATCTACATCAGTTACAGCCAGAGCTTCTTGAACAAGCGCAGGTAGCGAAGGTCCATGAGCGGTTGCACCATCTCTGAAGCCGCTATATAAAACATTTGTTCCTTCAATAATTGCAACACAACTACGCGATGTTGATGTATCAATCGCTAACACTTTGCTCATAGTGAAAATCCTGCCCATCGCGAACCAATAGGTGTAATTTCCACGGTTCGTTCATCGTTGCTTCGATCAATTGTGATCTCAAGTCGATCTTCGCTTAATCGAGCAGACTCAGCTCCACCCCATTCGATAAAGGTTATTGAATTGGCTACATCGAGATCTAAATCATCCAAGTAAAGGTTTGGATTTTCCGAGTCCACAAGGCGATAGGCATCCACATGAATGAAGGGAGTTGTCCCTTTGTGAACCCGTGAAATAACAAAGGTGGGTGATGTGATTCCTGTAATTCCTAGCCCTGCTCCGACGCCCTGAGCCAGAACTGTTTTACCTGCGCCTAAAGGCCCATTAACAAGCACAAGATCACCAGCACGTAGTTGCGCTGCAAGCTGCAGGCCAAGTTGATGCATGGCCTCTGGTGTAGCGATCGTGATCACTGACTAAGCCTAAGGCACCAACCCTTTGAACCAATCCAATGAATCAGGATTAGCAAGCGCATCACGATTTCTAACCTCGCGACCATTAATCACATCGGTCACAGCAAGCTCAACTAACTTGTTGGATTTTGTGCGAGGAAGTTCCGGTGCGACGACAATCAGATCTGGAACGTGGCGAGGAGATGCTTGCGTACGCAATGCGGTCTTTATCTCTTTTTCAACACTCTCGTTGAACTCTTGTCCTGCCTTTACAACTATAAACAAAATGACTCGTGTGTCATTATCCCAATCTTGCGACACCGCCATGGCTTCTTGCACTTGAGGAAAGGTTTCAACAACTCGATAAATCTCCGCCGTTCCAATTCGGACGCCCTTTGAATTCAGTGTTGCATCGCTTCGACCAAACAAAGTAAAGCCGCCAGTTGCAGACTTTGAGGCAAAATCCCCATGAGTCCAAACTCCTGGAAAGCCTTCAAAGTATGCTGCTTTGTACTTTACATTTTCGACATCTGCCCAAAAACCTATTGGTTTCGATGGAAAGGGAACTGTGCACACTAGTTCACCCTTTTCATCTACCGCAGCACTTTCACCCTTTGAATTGAAGACATCAGTTGCCATACCTAAACAAGGGCCTTGAAGTTCGCCACGGTAGACAGGTTGTGTAGGGATGCCCGCCAAGAAGCAGCCGCAAATATCTGTTCCGCCGGACATTGATGCCAAGTGCACATCGGATTTGATGGATGAGTACACGTAATCAAAGCTTTCAGGTGAAAGCACCGATCCGGTCGAACCAATTGTCTTAATGGTTGAAAGATTGTGACTCTTTGCAGGTACTAAACCTTCTTTATGGGCTGAATCAATGAACTTTGCTGAAACCCCGAAGAACTCCAGTTTTTCATCCTGAGCTAAATCAAACAATCGAGATGGCGTTGGAGCCATTGGCGCACCATCAAACAAAACGATTGTTGCTCCGCGCCCCAATGCCATTGTGAGCCAATTCCACATCATCCATCCGCAGGTGGTAAAGAAAAATACTTTGTTCCCCTTGGTGATATTGAATTGATACAGCAACTCTGATTGCGCCTTCAGCATCACACCAGCACCACTATGTGTAATGCACTTTGGCTTACCAGTGGTTCCTGATGAGAAGAGCACAAAACCTGGGTGGTCGAAGTGAAGTTGTTCAAACATAGCTTCAGCACCCATAAATGGCGCGATCCATGTTTCGAACTCGCTGATTCGAACCGTCTTCTTAAGGGTGGGAAGTAGCTTCTCTATCTCTACCGACTTTTCGGTGCAATCAAAGTACTTGCCGTTGTAGTTATAGCCATCTGCAGCTAAGAAAATCTTTGGCTCTACCTGTCCAAAACGATCTTCAACTGCATGGGGTGCAAAATCTGGAGATGCAGTCGAGACAACTGCACCAATACTCAACGCACCAAGTGCATAAATGATTGTTTCGGTGACGTTGGGAACCCAAGCAACTACACGGTCGCCTTTGACGACGCCTTCTGCGCGCATAGCGGCAGCTGTTGCTGCAACTTTTGTACGAAGTTCTGCCCAAGTGATCTCAGTTCTGATTCCAGTTTCAAGGATTGAAACTATTGCAATCGCACTCGGGTCACCATGAGCCAATAAATTTTCTGCAACATTCAAACGTGCTTCTGGAAAAAACTTCGAAGAGATGAAATCTGCGCCTTGGGCAAAATGAACTGATCCTTTGGTGCCAATTACCTGATTATCATCCCAAGCTCTAGACCAAAACTCCCCTGGATTATTGATACTCCATTGGTGCAAGGAAGAGTATGAATCAAAACCTTTTTCAGCTTGAAGCTTTTCGATGGCGGTATCGCCATTTAACGTTGGCTCCCAGAGTTTCTGACTCATGAGTGTTTGCGTGCAAGCGCCTTCATTCGAAGACGGTAGTACGCCCCTGATAAACCACCAGGTGCAAACATCACAATGAAGATAAAGATGAGTCCCAAGAGAAGTGCAGGCTCAGCAATTGGACCTGCGATCCATTCAGGGATTGATTCAAGGGAACCTTGCTGCGTCAGATCCTGCATGCGAGTAGATGCAAATGAGTAGAAGATTCCACCCAGCACCGCACCCCAACGAGTAACTGCGCCGCCGATAACAACCATGAGCAATAAGGCAATGGTTACCGAAGATTCAGCAAATCGTGGCGCTGCACTACCGGCTGCAATAAGCATCACAAAGCCCAACATTCCAGCCAGGGTTCCGCTGATAACAAAGGACAAAAGCTTGAACTTTTGGGTGTCCAAACCAAGCACTTGTACTCGTTGCTCATTGTCACGAAGTGCGGCAAAGACACGACCGGCAGAGCTTTCTGTAACCCACCAAATAACTAAATAGGTAATTATCAAAGCCAATAGCGCTGTCCAGTAGATGTACTTGGTATTTACAACACCAATCCAGAACTGAGGAACAAAATCAGCGTTAAGGGCGATACCATTTTCTCCGCCGGTCAATCCAAAGAAGTTTCTTCCTACGATCACATGTCCAGCTTCACCAAAAGCCAATGTCACCATTGCAAAGGTGATTCCGGTGGTTCGCAAAGATGCCGCACCAACAAGTGCTGCGAGAACTCCACTAGCTACCGTTGCGATGATGGCAGCTAGCCACCAAGAGACAATCTCATGATTAATCAAAATACATGAAACGTAAACTCCAGTTGCGAAGTACAAAGCATGACCGAATGACAGTAAACCAGTGAAACCAAATAGCAGATCATAAGTAAGAGCTAAAGCTCCCCAGATGAAAGCAACCGCCATTGTTTGCTGGAGACCGGGTGCACCTAAAGGCAATGAAGTAAACATGGGTGCAATTGCTAGGACAACTAGAAGTGCCGCAAGAAGCGGGCGTGAGTATTTCCAACGCAACATTATGCACGCACCTTTCCGAGTAGTCCTTGTGGTCGGATAAGAAGAACACCGGCCAACAAGATGACAACCACGAAATCGCCAAGTCCGGTTACGTAGTAGTTAGCGAATTGGCGAATTACACCAATCAACATCGCCGCCAAGAAGCTCCCTGGAACAGAACCCATGCCGCCGATAACGACCACAATGAATCCATAGATTAGGTATGAGCCAGCAATGAGTGGGGAAACGCCATTGGAGTAGACCGAAACCAAGACTCCGCCAACACCAGCTGCAAAACCACCAAGGAAGAAAACAGTGCTAAACGCTCTGCGCACATTGATTCCTAGAGCGTTGACCATATTGCGGTTTTCTACGCCCGCTCGAATAATCAAGCCGATTCGGGTGAACTTGAGCAATGCCCAGTTTGCGATCAAAAGTAAAACAGCGGTTGCGATGTAAATGATTCGGTCAGCAGGGATCATCGCCCCACCAACATTGACCGCGGTTAAGAACCACAGTGGTGTTGGGAACATAATCAAGTCATTACCAAACCAGCCACCTAGAACCGCACCAACCACGAGAGATACACCAACTGTTACCAAAGCCTGGTCGATATGGCGATCATAAAGTCGAGTGATAAGTAATTGTTCGATGAGCAATGCAAACAAACCGGCTGCTAGGCCACCAACAATCATTGCCAAAATGAAATCTGTCATTGTGGTATCTGGACCAAGTTGGGTTGCTATCCAATAACCAACAAAAGCACCAACCGTTAAGAAGCTTCCATGAGCAAAGTTAAGGACACCCATAAGACCGTAGATAAGTGAAAGACCAGAGGCGACCAAGAAATACAAAGCACCTAAGCCGATACCGGTGATACCAATCAGAATAAATGTATCCATTTACTTATGACCTCCGCTCACACCTAGCATCTGATGAACCCAAGAGTCATCATTGAGATTTTCTGGTCCGCCTTGATAAACAACTCGACCTTGATCCATAACGATCACGTGTTGTGCAACGCGCTTCACAAGTGCAAGATTTTGCTCAACCAACAACATGGTTGATTGCTCCGCTACCTTAGTTAAAGCTTCCGCTACCTCAGTAACCAACTTTGGAGCCAAGCCTTTTGTTGGTTCATCAACAAGCAAGATTTCATTCTTGTTTAGCAGCGCTCGAGCGATGGCAACCATTTGCTGTTGACCACCTGATAGAGACCCTGCTTGCTGTGCTGCACGTGTGTCTAATTCAGGGAATAAGTCGTAAACAAATTTGTAAGCAGCGGCGCTGTCCTTGCTGCGTGCTGCCAATGAGAGGTTTTCTTTAACGGTCAAAGATGCAAAAACCTCGCGATCTTCAGGCACAAATGCCACACCTGATTGAACGATCTTGTGCGTAGGCATTCCTAGAATCTGTTTTCCGTTGAGTTCAACAGAGCCAGTTCCCTCATAAAAACCCATGATGGTTCGCAGGGTTGTGGACTTACCAACACCATTGCGTCCCAAGAGCGCCGTCACCTTGTTGGTCGGAACTTCAAAGGTGACGCCATGCAGAATATGGGATTCATTGATCTTTACGTGAAGATCCTTGACGGACAGTGCGTTCATAGCGCTTCTCCGATGTATGCAGATTGAACTACTGGATTGTTAATAACATTTTGAGGCGTATCGCACACCAAGAGTTCGCCGTAATTAAGAACTGCGATTCGATCAGCAAGCCCCAAAATAACCTCCATATGGTGCTCAACAATAAGAACGGTCTTTTTGTGAACTGTTGCAAGTGATCGAATGATCTCAACAAGTTCAGGAACATTCTCAACACTCATTCCTGCCATTGGCTCATCCAAGAGAACGATGTCAGATTTGGAGGCCAATACAATTGCAATCTCTAAACGGCGTTTATCGCCATGGGAAAGCGATCCCGCGCGTTGCATCGCACGTGCCGACAAACCAACTTTGGCTAAACATTCATGCGCGAGGGCAACAACATCAGGAAAGCTGTAAGCGTTCTTAGTTAGGTTCATGGACTTGCCGTTAGCAGCTTGAGCAGCGATGCGTACATTTTCGAGACATGTTAAGTTGATGAAAACACTTGATGTCTGGAATGTGCGTGCGATTCCAGAGTTTGCGCGCTCGTGTGGAGTTAGGTCGGTGACATCGGTAGCACCAACAAAAATCTGACCACGTGAAGGCTTGCGAATTCCACTGAGCAGATTGAAGAAAGAGGTTTTACCGGCACCATTTGGCCCGATGATTCCAAGAGTCTCATTGTGTGCGACATCGAGGGTGATCCCCTCAAGAATTTTCGCTCCACCGATGTTAAGGGAGAGATCCTTAACGCTTAATGCTGAATCCACTAGCTCGGCTCCTTTAGTTTGCAACCCCAATGTTGCTGATGGCAAAGAATATAAAGAACCCCAGTGCATTTCTACACTGGGGCTCTTTAATTTATATGTTTCTTATTACTTACCTACGCTGGCAATCGTCTTAAGAAGTGAAGGAACGTATCCTGAACTTGTCTTGTTAAGAGATACCAAGAACATTGGCTGGATCAAAAGGTGAGTATTTGAATCGATTGTCATCAATCCCTTAACTCCTACCCATGACTTGCCTTCTAGGTTCTTGATCATTGTGTCAACGTTTTGTGTTGGGTTCTTTGTAAGAGCCATAACAATCATCTTTGCAGCATCTGCACCTGTTGAGGTAAATAGATCCTGTGTCTTCTTGTTAGCTGCATACCAAGTTGCTAGATCTCCAGCTGCTGCTGACTTTGATGCACCTGCGAAGTAGCTGTTTGTAAGGATCGCATTTGTTCCCTCAAAAAGTGTTCCGTAGATGTTGTATGTCGCAGCTCCTGCAAGACCTGTGATTGGACGCTGCTTAACAAATGCACCCTGCACCTTGAGAGATGTAAGCATTGCACCTGCTGTTAGAGCGTTTGACCATGCGATGAATATGTATGAACCTGCAGCATCTGCAGCCTTCTTAGCAAATGGTGTGAAATCTGAAGTTGATGTTGGAACCTTGATCTCTTCAAACTTTGCACCCTTTGGACCCATGAGAGCCTTAGCAGCTGCGATGTTTCCTGCACCGAATGCGTTGTCTTCAACAAACAAAACAACCTTCTTGCCTGAAATTGGCTTGATGCCTGCAAGTGGAGCTAGATCCTGAGTTGAAGAGTTACCTGAGCGGAAAACATACTTGTTTGCAGCTGATGTAACTAGGTCATTCTTTGCAGGACCTGAGATGTAGAGAACCTTGTTCTGCTGAGCAAGTGGAGCAAGTGTTAGAGCAACACCTGAAGATGCAGTACCGGTGATGATCTTTGTACCGTTACCGACCATCTCCTTGAAAGATGCTGTAGCTGATGCTGGATCTGCTCCATCATCCTTTGATGTAACTACAAGCTTCTGGCCATTGATAGCCATCTTTCCACCTGTGTAGTACTTCAGACCCCACTCAAGACCTTCATTGAATGCAATTCCATATGTTGAAAGTGGACCTGATGTTGAAGTAATAACTCCAATTTTGATATCTGCAGCAGCCTGAGCTGGTGCCATGCTTGGTGCTAATACTGCAAGTGACAGTAGTGCAACACCGAAACGGGTTAGTGAGCGCTTGCTCATCAATTGTTCTCCTCATCGAGTTGTTAGGCCCGCGATCGTCGGACCATCTTGACCGCAAATCTAGAGGGTCGGGTGGCCTACTAGGAAGTTTTCAAGGTTTCGATTTGATTACGTTTTTCACCATACGCCACTTTTTAGAGCCAATCCTCAAAAATAGGTTGGATTTCAGCTCATGCACGGGCACACTTGCCCCATGTCATTACCTACGCAACGCATCTTGGTTCCGGTTCGTGGAGGAGATTTAGCGGTCTTCCAATACGGAGATGGTTCGGGTGAGCCCGTCCTTTTGATTCATGGAGTTACATCCTCTAATCGTGCTTTCCAATTATTTGCGGATGCACTTATTGCACGAGGTAAGGCTCCATTCGCTGTAGATCTTCGCGGACGTGGAGATTCAAACTCTTTACCGGCTCCCTTCGGAATGAAGCAGCACGCAGAGGATATGGCTGCAGTGATTGATCACTTTGGTTGGCGTAATCCAGATGTCATCGGACATTCGATGGGAGCATTTGTTGCTGCAGCGGTTGTAGGTTTGTATGCGGACAAAGTTGGCGAGGTTGTATTTGCAGATGGTGGTGTTCCGCTTCCAATGCCACCTGGAATGACTGTGGAACAGATCATGCCATTTGTACTTGGTCCGGCAATGACTCGCTTGGCTATGGAGTTTGAAGATAAAGAGGCGTACCGAAATTATTGGAAGCCACAGGCTGCTTTTGCTAAGGGCTGGTCGACAGTGCTTGATGAATATGTTGATTACGATCTTCGTGGAAAGAAGGCCTCAACCAATCCTCAGGCGGTCGAAGAGGATTCACGTGATTTATTTGGGGATGATTTGATTGTTAAATCACTTCAAGGGCTGAAAAAGAAATCTATTTTTATCAAGGCAGAACGTGGTCTACAAAATGAGGAGGCTGGGCTTTACCCCATGCCTGTTCTAGATGCCGTTCTTCCAAGCTATCCAATGCTCAAGCTTGAGTTTCTGACCGATTGCAATCACTACGACATGTTCTTAGAAGCATCTGGGGCAGAAAAAGTTGCTCACATAATTTATGGAGACAAGTAATGACACTTTCCGGAAAGCGTGCGCTCATTACAGGTTCATTCCAGGGAATTGGGCTTGGGATTGCCACATCTCTTGCATCAGAAGGTGCTGCAATTGTCTTGCATGGCTTGGCTGATGAAGCCACTATCGCTAAGGCAGAAAAGGCCGTAATGGCCGCCGGTGCATCAAAGGTGGAAAGTTACGTCTCCGATCTACGAGATGTTGCCGCGACGGAAGCTCTCATCGCAAAGGTGTTAGCAAATGGTCCCGTAGATATTTTGTGCAATAACGCAGGCATTCAGCACACCGCAACAATTGAAGAGATGCCACGTGAAAAGTGGAATGACATCATCGCAATTAATTTGACCTCTTTTTTTGACACAATGCGTTTGCTGCTCCCCCACATGAAAGAACGTGGATATGGACGCGTTATTAATACAGCGTCAGTACATGGTTTGGTTGCATCGGCAGCAAAGGCTCCATATGTTTCTGCAAAGCATGGAGTAATTGGATTAACAAAAGTAGCTGCTCTCGAGTATGCATCGACTGGAAGTCGTGAATCTGGCGGAGTAACAATCAACGCGATCTGCCCTGGTTGGGTTGAAACAGCTTTAATTGAACCGCAAATTCAGGCACGTGTAGATCTTCATAACGGGGATCGCGCCGCAGGAATTGCTGATTTGCTATCTGAAAAGCAACCATCTCGACGAATGTCTACCCCAGAAGAGATTGGCGCAGTTGCAGTTTTTCTATGCTCACGTGCAGCGCACAACATCACGGGTGCTGCAATCCCAGTTGATGGTGGATGGACTGCTCAATAATTCAATAAAAGTTCAAAAGAAAAGCGGGGCCAGATTTCTCTGGCCCCGCTTCTTACTTATCTTTAGTTATCTGTGTAGAACTTCAACAAAGGAACGCTAATTCCCTTATCGATTGAAAGGTTTCCAGCTTTGCGGATTGCTGTGTAAAGCGCACCGCCTGAAGGAAGCTTCCCAGTATTTGAAGCCTGAACTAATGACTTCGCTACGAGTAAGTATTGCGCTGTGGTGAAGTTACAGTGACGCGTACCTTGCGCTGCAGGAGTCGAAGTGATTGGCAAGCCTGCCTCATTGAACTTTGTGTAGCTACTTGGAGTTGTGTTCCAGAGCATCAAAAGCTTTTTGTTAGGAGTCTTGTAATCTCGCGTTGCTTGATATGCCTTGATTGCTGCAGCTTTCTCAGCTGCAAACTGCTCTGCATACAGATCAACTAGACGCTGTGAAGCGCCAGCTGGAGTAATTGGATCTGCAACACCCACCATGAGAATTGTTGGAACATTGATCTTTCCTGTATTCACATGAAGTGCCTGCATCTTTGCAACAGCTGCTGGATTTGCCTTGGCACGTGGCGCACCTGGGTTAGCGGGTGAAAGTGCTCCAAGTAGAGCATCAATCACTGTATTACCTGAAAGTGCTGCATTGAAAATTACTCGTTCTGTTTCGATGCGTGCAGAGTAATCAGTCTTAGTGTTATCAAAGATTGCTCCCCCTGTTTGGTTCTCAACATCTTGCGTTGCAAGAACAGCAAGCGCTGCAGCTTCTCCACCATTTTCAAGGATCGCAAGTGCTGGGCTAACCGCCAATGGGAAGGTCAGCTTCAACGCACCCTCAGGACCTGAGATTGAATCAAAGTGTGCAGATTGAGTTGGAATTCCAGCCATTAGACCGACTAGTAACAAAGCACTTCGTAGTGGAACACCAGCGGCAGCCAAAGCCTTGCCTGTCGCAGATGAAGTGTCTGGCCATGCACCCGTTGTAAGCATGGTTCCTTGAATTTTCGCAAGAACCGTAAATACCTTAACTAAGTCGGCATATGACTCTGCTACTCCAGCTGCTCCAGCTGAGTAGTTTCCAGCCTTAATCGTTGGATCGAAGAGAACCTTAAGGCCCCAGAGGAAATCTCCTGCACCTTGTAGTTGTGGCTGAACGTTGTCGGCCATGCACATAGGTGCAACAGCGGAAACTAGCTCAGGGTGCTTTTCAGCAAGACCCTGTGTGATGACGCCGCCAAGTGACGATCCCCATGCAACAACCTTAGTTGTTTTTGGGAACTGCTTCTTGAATGTGTCGATAAGTTCAACGTTTGTCTTGATTGCTGAATCTGGGTTCCAACCTTGACGAGCAAAGCCTGAACCTACAATCGCAATACCTTGGCTAAAGAAGTACTTAGCAACTTCAGCATTTCCACCGGGAACTGGCTCTGGAGTATTGGTGATCTTGTATCCACCAATAAGAGGAATCGCTGCAGGAATATCGACGTTGAAACGGTATCCATGTGAGTACAAAGCAACTGTTCCGTTGAAGTTCGCAGGAACCTGCATCGCATATGGAGCACCATCAGATGTAACGCCAACGCAAGATTGGATTGGGCTCTTGCCATCGCACGCAGGTGCCGCATTAGCAACTGTTGGAGCTGTGACTAGAACTGTTGTAACAAGTGCAGTTACAGAAAGAAGCGAGAGAATTCTTACTTTCTTCATTAGTTAGGTAATCCCTTCGCTGGCATTGCAGGACGCTTGTAAGTTGATTTAACAACTGGGGCAGAACCTGAATCTGTTGTGTAAGTGACATAGGTGCCACCGATTGGTGAAAGATCACCAGTTGCTGAGTACTTTCCAACCCAGTAGCCAGTTAATCCAACATGGCTTGTCTTTGAGTAACCAGCTGGAACTAGAGCAGAGTTTGCAAATGTTGCACCCTTGCTATCAATAGCTGCCATCAAGGACTTACGAGTTGGGTTTGCACCAGCTGCCTTAAGGGCCTGTGCTGCCATAAACGCTGTATTCATTCCGAGCAAGACGTTTAGGTCAAATGCTGATCCTGGAACAGCCTTTGCATAGATATCTGAGAAAAACTTGACGTACTCATCCTTCATATCTGTGGTTGCAGGAACTGGAGAGAAACCAATCGCATTATTTAGAACAGCAACAGGTACGCCAGCTAATTTCAAGGTTGTTGCATCTCCACCAACAGATCCGAGGATCCACTGTGGTGCGTACTTTAGCTGAGCAGATGTAGCCAACATGAAAGCGCTTGCACTAGTAACGTTGAATAGAATTACAACATCAACATCTGCTGCCTTGAACTTTGTGATCCAACCTGCAGCTGCAGCAGCGCTCTGACCACCCGCTGGGTATGAAACTGTTGCAGCAAACTTAGTTCCAGCTGTTTTGAATCCTGCTAGAGCGTCAGTACCAAAGTCATCATCCTGGTATAGAAGACCAATCTTCTTTCCAGCGAAGTTTTCCTTGATGTACTCGCCCATAATCTTTGCTTCCATGATGTATGAAGGAAGCACTGTGTAAGTAGTTGGATACTTCTTGGTATCTGCAAAACCACTGAAGCCAGTGTTTACAAATAGAACCGGAACGCCACGACGTGCTGGGTTAACAGATGATGCAACCGCCTTCACGTTAGCTGTTCCTAGTGGAGCAAGAAGCGCCATGACCTTATCCTTGAGGATCAATTCATTTGTCTTTGCAACCGCTTCTGTTGGGACGTAACGATCATCCTTAACAACGAGGGTTACCTTGCGGCCGTTGATTCCACCATTTGCATTGAGGTAATCAAAGTATGCCTTTGCTGCACCTGGGATCTTGTTGTAACCAAGTGATGCTGTACCGGTCATTGGTAGTGTCATACCCAATTTGATTTGAGTAGAGCTAACTCCAACTTCAGCCGCTTGTGCAGGAATAGCTGTTGAAGCTAATCCGACAATGGCCAGTACCGCTGAAGCTGTGATCAGCTTGCGACGGTTCAGTGCTTTCATGTGTTTCCTTCCATCGAGGGTTTGGTTCGAGATTACTGCATTTACTTGTGAGTACTGCCCAGTAATGCTTCATGTTTCGCCTTGCGAGCGCGATGTTGTTCCACAGGCCCGTTTGGCACGAACAAAACGGTCAAAATCAGCAGCCCACTGACGATCAATCCTGGGAGATTCGTGGTGATGCTCTCCGAGGTTCCCAGGCGGTGGGCGATGACATCTGCGATCTCCGGGATTACGACGAGAACAAAAGCTCCCAGAATGACTCCACCTAATGTTGTGATTCCAGCAAGCACCGCACCCGTTAAGACCGCGAATGAGAGTGACAGTGGAAAGGCACTAGGTGAAACGGTTCCAATTGTCATTGCAAGTAAGGCGCCTGCAAGCCCTGCAATCCCGGCGCTGATTGTGAATGCCAAAACCTTGGAACGAGCTGTGTTGATACCTGCCAGTTGAGCGGCAACTTCGTTACCACGCCCTGCTTTCCAATTTCTTCCATACCGGGAACGAAGTATGTTCTGAAGTAACCACATTGAAATCAGAGCAGCTAATGCAGCGATCCAGAAGAACCATTTGTACTGGGTGAAATCTTCACCTAGAGAAAGGGGTGGAAAGCCAACATCGAAAATCAAACCTTGCTCTCCGCCCAAAACGCTAAATTGATTGGCAAGTGATGGAAGACCAATAGCGAGTGCAAGGGTTGCCCCCGCTAAGTATGGGCCTGACAATCGCGCTGCTGCCGCTCCTAATAGCGCGCCACCAAGTGCCGCCACAAGTACCGCAGCAAAAAAGCACAAAACAATTGGAAGATTGAACTCAATTCTTAAGACCGCAGCTGCATACCCGCCAATAGCCATTAATGCGCCGTGACCTAATGAGACCTGACCCGAATAACCGGTTAATAAAATAATCGAAGCGATTGCTACTACGTAAACCGCTATTGATGCACCTTGATATACCCGTAGTTCATCGACCATTCCACTCAAGAAGTAAAGAATGACACCGCCAAAAACAAATGAAATCAAATGAGATGAACTTTGGCGCTTATGCACGTCGGGCCGCCTTTACTCCAATGATTCCCTGAGGGCGAACGAATAAGACAATCAATAAAATTGCAAACGGGGCAATAAAGAAAAGTCCACCACTTATATACATGAGCACAAATGAAATCGCGATTCCAAGAGCGAGTCCACCAATTACTGCGCCAACCAAACTGTCGAGTCCACCAATTACTGCAGCGATAAATCCGGAGACTAGAAGCAGGGAGAACTCTATGGAGTCTGGGGAGAAGGTCCCATTGCCATTTACGGTTTGGAATATGCCAGCAACCGCACCTGCTGCACCCGCCAAAGCCCAACCAAGGGTGCGTACCGCATCAACCCGGACACCTGAAAGTCGTGCGATTTCTGGAGCATGGGCGGAAGCACGAAGTGCCAACCCCAGATTAGTTTTTTGAAACAAAATACTGAGTAGGACGACAAGAAGAACCACCAAAATCAAAATCAGAAGTTTTAGTGGGGAAAAAACCAATGTCGACCCGTTGATGGTAAATCCATCATTTGAAACTGGAGCGATAATACGAAGTTCCTGGCCTCCCCAAATCATGCTGATCACTGCGCGAATTACACCCAGCAATCCAAGGGTGGCGATGATTGGTGCAACACCGGCGATTGGACCTGAAGAGGCATGCTTAACCAGCAAACGCATCAGGATTAATTCAACGAATGCAGCAAAAATTGCCCCACCGATCATGGCTACTGGAAGTGCCACCCAGAAAGAACCAATTCGAGAAACGGCTTCATAACCAAAGTAGGTAGAGAGAAGTGCCATACCTGCCTGTGCAAAGTTAACAACGCGGGTACTACGCCATACCAATACAAAAGCGATTGCCATGAGAGCATAAATTGAACCAGCAGTGATTCCAATCAAAAGAGTATTAAGTAGTTGCATTGTTAATACCCCAAATATGCAGCGCGTACTGCTGGATCATCAATCAACGCTTGTGCATGATCTACCGCGACAACTTTTCCAAGATTCAAAACAATTCCAAGATCTGCGATCTTCAATGCTCCCATTGCATTTTGCTCAACAAGCACAACAGTTAAACGCATTTGGGTTGTTAGATCTTTGATCGTTTGAAAAATCTGTTCGACAACCAAAGGGGCGAGTCCCAGAGAAGGCTCATCCAATAAAAGTAGTTTTGGCTTAGACATAATCGCTCTACCGATTGCGAGCATTTGACGTTCTCCACCCGACAAGGTGTCAGAGCGCTGATTAATGCGTTCGCCCAAACGTGGAAAAATCGTGATGGTTTCCTCAAGAGAAGCTTTCATCTCTTTTGAATTCTTGCGCCAGATTGCCCCAAGTTCCAGGTTTTCTTTAACGGTGAGCTCTGGAATTACTGACTTGCCTTCTGAAACATGTGAAATTCCTCGACGAACCAACTTCTCTGGCTTAACTCCTGTAACGGTTTCGCCCATCCAATTAATCACACCGGTTGTTGGCTTATTGAGTCCTGAAAGGGTGCGAAGAAGTGTGGTTTTACCCGCGCCGTTTGATCCAATAATTGCCGCCAACTTGCCTGTCGGCACCGCTAAGGAAACCTGATTGACGGCGCAGATTGCGCCATGATGGACAGTTAGATTGGAAACATTAAGCGACATGGTTGCTTCCTGTTCCAAGATAGGCGGCCATCACCGCTGGATCGCGGCGAACAGTTTCAGCATCTCCGCTGGCAATTACTTCACCAAAATTCAACACATATAACTTGCTACAGACCGACATGACAACATCCATGTGGTGCTCAACTAACAGCACAGACATGTCAACGCTGAGATTCTTAATGAGAGAATTCATCCACTCAATATCTTGCGATCCCAATCCACCAGCAGGTTCATCAAGCATCAAAATGGTTGGCTCACTTACTAAGGCTCGAGCAATTGCAACTCGCTTAGTATCTGGATAAGACAAAGTATCTGCACGTCGATGAGCGATACCACCTGCATAGACGCGCTCTAAAGCAACTCGTGCCTTGTCGCGAATAACAGCTTCATCTTTTTTGTTTCGACCAAGTGCTGCCGAAATCAATCCTGTTGTGGCTAAATGCTGTGCGCCGATCATGACATTTTCTAAAACAGTTAGATCGCCAAATAGACCCACACCTTGCAAGGTGCGCGCGATTCCTAAATCAACTAATTCATGAGGCTTAGGAAAATCGCTCTTCTTGCCGTTGAGATGAAAATCGCCTGAAT